>Ga0315282_10016533_pt1 | contig 10774 bp, 7 predicted proteins | sample YL17G07_20_MG_FD_203693 | JGI IMG/M metagenome (GOLD analysis project Ga0315282, IMG submission 203693) | Sediment microbial communities from Yellowstone Lake, YNP, Wyoming, USA - YL17G07_20 | ecosystem: Environmental > Aquatic > Freshwater > Lake > Sediment | place: USA: Wyoming | collected... | reverse complement strand
GGTTTCAGTGATGATTTTCGCGGCGAGTATATTGTTACGTTGCGCGTCCCTTCCCGTAGTACGCTGAGAGCCTTCCCTCAGAATCATAATTGGTATTCCTTGTTGTGCGGACATGTTATATCATCAAACTTGTTACCTAAGGTAACTGTCCTTATATAAACCTCTTCCTTTAGGTTCTGTCACCTCTATGTCCGGCGTCTTCCGCATGCGGATTTGGATTAGGTTAGTTGGGTAGGGTTTGGGGTTGGGGATAATGCGAAGCGAAGAAGAGAAGACCCTAGCCGGATGGACCATTTGAGATGTCGTATGGCCCTGACCGCGCCAATCGAGTTCTCGCCTGGGTTAGCCATGGGTAGTCATCTTCATTAGCGAAATGGGATATTTTGAACTACACGTGGCGAGTTTGAGCGGCAAAGATGAGAATGTCAACGTCAAATTCTGCCCCAAATGTAATGGCCCGTTGAATGAGACAAGGCCCTATCATACAATACCGAGGCTCCGAAGCGATCGTGGCGTCGATGTCACTGCTAGTCTTGCTGTAGAGGTTTTCGTGTGTATGAAATGTCGTTACCTGGAATTCTACAGTGCGGAAAGACAAGGCGCCGAGGAGTAATTCCCAAACCTCCCACGCATAGGCGCTGAGGCTAAGAGTATAACCTACAAGTAATGATAAGAATGGCTGTGGAGAAGTTTGACTGAGACCGCTAACGAAACGCATATTAAGTATTGTTCGAACTGCGGCAAGAAAATCGAGAAACCTATTCTATTCAAAGGGTACGTTTTCTGCTCAGACCAATGCCGAGAATCGTTCACGACTCCACGAGAACGAGGCCTGAGCGTCAGAAGAAAAGGAAGAAAATGGCCAGGAGGAAGGGCAAAGGGAGCGGCAGGGTGAGGTAAGCAAACCTAGACCCTACCTCTGAAGAGCTGCAAGGAACATTCCGATCACATGACATCATGGAAAGTTGGCTTTGCCTCTACGGACGGTCTATCGCCTCTTAACTGAGAGATTTTTTCCTGCACACAAATTTCTCGATGCTGGGAAACGAATGGAAAGCATGATGTAATCAGTAACTGTGACCTATGTGTGAAGTAACGGCCTTGCCCGAGAATCAGAGGCCTAGTCTTAGAGAGCCTCAAGATTGTGTGGCCTCATGCCACATGGTTTCAGGTTGTTACCTCTGGTAACCTATATGTCATCCGCGCTATATTAACCACATAGTAAGCTCATTTCCGAGCCGTTTCGGTGTCGTGCAGTACGGTAGTTATTGCACATGGAAGTCGGTGAGCGTGAGTATATATGACGTAGGGCATATTCATTCCCGGTGAAACAAGCTTTGGTCGAACACAACCTCACGCTGCTTGGAAAACTAGCTGTGTGGGCGAGGAAGCGTTCGCCATGGGTATTCCACATCAACGCCTCATCGTGCAACGGTTGCGATATCGAAATCGTCGCAAGCCTCACCCCCCGCTATGACATCGAAAGATTCGGAGCAGTCCTAGTACCAAGCCCAAGACATGCAGATATTCTATTGGTTACGGGAACGGTGAACGCGCAGACCAAAGACAGGCTGAGACGGGTTTACGAACAGGTTCCAGAACCGAAGCATGTCATAGCGGTTGGAGCGTGCGCTTGCGCTGGCGGCGTCTTCAAAGGTTGCTACAATGTCGGCCAGGGAATTGAAGACGTCATACCCGTTGACATGTTCATCCCCGGTTGCCCACCGAGACCAGAGGCTATCATGTACGGAGTACTGAAACTTCTGGGGGAAGTGAAATGAGCACGTTCTGCAACTTGAGGGAAATATAGGTTGCCGCATAGGAAAATAGGCTCAGCCATCCCTGGAATGCTTCGAACCGCGATCGAAAAACCTAGCACTGAAGATTACCCATACCAGAAGGTTAACCTTCCGCTGCGAATTGAACTCCAGTCTTATTCTATGTGAGCACCATCCGCGGCACCTTTGATAGACTATAAGTTCAGAAATCTTGTTACGGTGAAGATCAGCAGCACGCCGAGAACAGATGCAAGCACGACGCGATACGAGGTTCCTCTCCGATGTGCTTCAGGGAGAAGATCCGAAGCTGCTATGAAGAGAAATTCTCCAACAAAAAAGGCAAGCATGACCGCGAGGATTTCTGGGCTCAAGTATATCACAAGCGCAACTAGCGCACCCGCCATTGGAGTTAACGCGTCCACCAGAAGCCACAGGAGCGAAGGCCTACCCGTAGAACCGGCACGCCTCATTACCGTCACCGTGTTCAACCCATCGGAGAAGTCGTGAAAGATCACCGCCAAGCCGATAATAACCCCGACCTTAACGCCGAAATGAAAGGCGGTCCCGATAGCTAGCCCGTCAAGAAAACTATGAATCGATAATCCTGCAGCCCTGATACTTCCACTCATCATCTGTGCCTTCTGCGCTCCAAGCTCCAGGTCTCCATTTGAACTATGACCGAGCGGTATGGCATGTATGACGATTGCACGGTCAAGAATGTGAAAGAGGAAGAATGATATCACTATAGTTCCAGTAATGAAAATGCTTGCGAGATTAGCCTCGCGAACAATGTTCATCGCCTCAGGCAGGATGTCGAAAAATGACACGCCTATCAATGCCCCGGCTGCGAAGGCAAAGAAGTACTTCACTGGTAAGCTACTGTTCCTGAGTACAAAGAGTCCTCCCATGAGAGTTGAAAAGAAGGTTACGCCTACAAAGAATAGCGGAAGGATCAGCTCGAACATTGTGGCTCCTCGAACTCGATAAGCCTGGGACTCAGGCATTTGAATGATACGGTGATCCATAGGCGGATAGGCTGGTGGACTTTTGGCGTTCTCCCTTCATAAGGAAGGATCTGTTTGTTAATGTTCGTTCGGAGATTTCGGGTATTCTTCACCTTCTATCTGTATAGTCGTGTGATCGATTCCAAATTCTTCCTTTAGAATATTCATCAATTTCGTAAGGAGCCTTCTATTGTCCGTGACTTCGTCCGTCACTACGTGGGCGCTCAAACAGCACATCTTGCCTTCAGAAATGGACCACACGTGAAGATCGTGAATGCTCTTTACGCCTTCTATGCCTGCTATCCTGCGCTGCAAGGATGCTATGTCGATATCAGGAGGAACGCCTTCCATGAGAATGTTTACAGAAACTTGAACAAGTTTCCCCGAACTGTAAAACACCAGCACACCTATCATGATGCTGGCAATCGGATCTGCCTGGTACCATCCTGTTAGGTACATTGTCAAACCAGCAGAGATCGCCCCCACTGAACCAAGGAGATCAGCTAGCACATGCAGGTAAGCACCCTTGACGTTCAGATTGTCGTTTCTTGACCCGAAAAGAACCGCTGCGACAGCTACGTTCGCAACAAGGCCGAATGCCGCTATAATGAGCATGTTCAGGCTCTGGACGCTTGAAGGCTGTCGGAGCCGCAGGAGGGCTTCATAGATTATGAAGATCATAATGGCCCAGAGGAAGATACCGTTGAGGAAAGCTGACAAGATCTCCACTCGATAGTACCCGTAGGTTTTCTTGAGAGTGGCTGGTCTCTGAGCCAGCCGTGCGGCTACGAGAGCATAGCTGAGAGCAGACACGTCTGTCAGCATATGAAATGCATCGGCCTGGAGTGCCAGGCTACCTGTGATGATCCCTCCGACCAGCTCGATGACAAAGAAAGACGCTGTTATCACTAATGCCATCGCCAAGTTTTTCGCTGTCTTTGATGCATGGGTGTTGGAATGCATTGGGAAACCGGCTGGTCACGCAGAACGACTAGGCTCCTGTATGTTAACACTGCCCTCTCGTCATGGCATCATCTGCACAGTGGAGAATTACCAAGCCAATGCGATGATGTCTCACCAACTTATTCTGACTTGAAATAACTTCTATTTTTGAGAGGAAGAATCCTAATCATCGGATGATTTTCGTGTGTGTGGGTCTGCTGGTGCGAGCAACCAAATTTGAACCAGTATTCACCTAATCATGTAACTCAACAAATGTGCACGCTTTATCAGAATAGAACTGCCAAGAACCTTTCATTAGAAAAACGAGGCAAAGCACGCTGGAAGCTGGAGAAGCGAATTGAAGAATGAGTCATCTATTCAGTTTCGTTGTATCGAGAATCCACTGCTTGGCTTATAGTGTTACAATGCACTATAGAACTACAGGTGTTGTGAATTGGCATATGATTATGATGGTTTGGAGGAATTGTTCGATCACGGTGAATTCCGGAAGTCGCGTCAGTTTGACCTGATGCGAATCATTGCTTCGATTCTTTTCTGAGATTATTACGTTTCTTTCTTGGTCTTTGGGAATATTAGCAAGCTCATTGGTATGACGAAGACCTAGGTCGAATGTTGGGAACGATGTTTGAATGGTGGTTCTCGGTGGCCGCACCGCCTCTTGGTAGTAACACTATTTCACCACTGAATCGTAGCGCTTTGGCCGAAGCGCCGCGCGCTAGGATCGAGAACAGACTGACGTAGAATGATAGTAGGATGCGGCAGCAAGAACGACGAATCCTTATTAGGGGAAACCGGAAGCAAGTCCTGAGGCAGCCAATCTTGCAGCCTGGACTGAAAGCAGTATCATCATTTGTCGGGCTGCGTCAGTTCTACAGCTGATCTTCCGCGTTCTTTCTAAGGTGGCATTTTATGTCGTCATACACTAGTGGTTCAATCGATGACGTGTTTCGTGCATTACAGACCTCTCCCAGAGGACTAACCGAGGATGAGGCAAAGAAAAGACTTGACAAATACGGAAAGAACGCAATAGCTCAAAAAAAGGGGAAACATGCAGTCTGGAGAATTTTCGAACACTTCACTGACTTCTTCGCGATTCTACTGTTTTTTGCGAGCGTTCTCTCCCTCGTCGCCGACATGCCTTCTCTAAGTCTGACCATACTGCTCGTTATACTGATCAATGCGGCTTTGGGCTACGTTCAGGAATGGAGGGCTGAAAAAGCGATGGAGGCACTTCGACGCTGGATTCCTCAATACTCGAAAGTCGTCAGAAGTGGAGAACTACAGAAGATACCTGTGGAAGAGATAGTTCCAGGTGACATTGTTGTTCTTGAGGAGGGCGATCGAGTGCCAGCCGACGCAAGACTCTTTGAAGCCTTTGAACTCTGGACAAACAATGTACCATTGACTGGTGAGTCGGCCCCTCAACCCAGGAGCATTGAAAGCTCCACTGGCCAGATTCAACGTGAGTTTGACGCCCCCAACTTGGTCTTCATGAGTACAAGTGTCGCCAGAGGCTTGGGCAGAGCCGTCATCACAACTACGGGGATGAATACTAGATTCGGGATGATCGCAAGTCTAACCCAAGAGATACAGGACCCGGTGAGCCCACTCCAGAAGGAGATAGCGTATGTGGCTAGGGTCGACTTTATCGCAGCTGTTGGAGTGGGCCTCCTCTTCTTCGCGTTAACTTCGACGTTCATGCATCTTTCACCATACAAAGCAGTTCTCTTCATGATAGGGGTGATGGTTTCATGTGTACCAGAAGGATTGCAGGTTACTGTCTCAACCTCACTAGCACTCAGCGTCCTAAAAATGGCCAAGCACAACGTTCTCGTCAAACGTCTCTCCTCGGTCCAGACACTAGGAAGCACCACAGTCATCTGCACAGACAAGACTGGCACGATAACAAAGGGAGAGATGACTGTGAACAAGATCTGGATGCCTGACTTCATGGTCGAAGTCTCCGGGGCCGGCTATGAACCAGTTGGCGAGTTCACCGTATGTGGCGAGCTGCTATCAAGAGAGGAAGATGCAAGACTTGAAAGACTTGTCGAGGCAGGGGCGCTCTGCAACAACTCGAAGCTGACTCCTCCATCAGATGAGAGGGAGCCTTGGAAGGCGATCGGTGATCCAACTGACGCGGCGCTGTTGGCTTTGGCTCTTAAGAGAGATATGAACATTGAACAAATTCTCTCCAGGAAACGGAGGCTTTCGCTTCTACCATTCGACTCAGACAGAAAACGGATGACCTCAATTCATGTCAGCAATGATTACGCAGCGGCCTACGTTAAGGGAGCTCCAAGAAGCGTAGTCTCCGCCTCGTCTCAAATAGAGACCTCTGATGGCGTGGTGGCAATATCGCCTCAGTGGCTGGCCTTGATCAATGACAAGATTCGTGAACTTGGCGATCAGGGATTGAGGCTGATCGCAGTTGCCTATAGAAAAATCCAGAAGACCAGTCAGTTCCGATCAGAAGAGGTTGAGAGGGATTTAGTCTTTCTAGGTCTTGTGGCCATGCAGGACCCACCTCGTCCGGAGGTTCGAGAGGCAGTTCAGAAAGCGAAACGCGCTGGAATAAGGATCAAAATGCTGACCGGGGACTACGGTCCAACCGCGAAGTCTGTTGCTCTACAAGTAGGGATGGTTGAATCAGAGCGTTGTTCAGTAGTCAGAGGCGTAGACATAGACGAGATGAAAGACCCCCAACTTCAAGAACAGCTGAAGAAGGAGGACGCGATTTTCACTCGTGTTGCTCCTGAACAGAAGCTGAGAATTGTGAGGCTGCTCAGAAGTTCAGGAGAGGTCGTAGCGGTCACTGGAGATGGTGCGAATGATGCGCCTTCCCTTAGAGAGGCTGACATCGGTGTAGCGATGGGAGTTTCTGGAACAGATGTTGCTAAAGAGTCATCTGACATGGTGCTGCTGGATGACAGCTTTGCCTCAATAGTCAGGGCCGTGGAGAGCGGACGAGCGATATTCGATAATATCCGTAGATTCGTTGCTTACGTATTCGCGCACAACTGGGCGGAATTGAGTGCATATGTTATCTATATTCTGTTCCGCATTCCTTTGCCTCTGCTTCCGCTTCAGGTTCTAGCCATTGATCTTGGCATAGACGTTCTGCCCTCACTGGCGTTGGGATTGGAGCCTGTGGAGCCTGGTACGATGATGCGTCCTCCTAGAAGCCGCACTGAGCGTCTGTTCAGTAGGTCGACGCTTCTAAAGTCCCTCTACTTGGGAGGATTTGTCTCGTTAGTTGCGCTGATAGCATGCTTTAGGACATGGTTGGTGGGAGGGTGGGTCTGGGGTGCTCAACTAGCTGCTTCTGATCCGCTATATATCAAAGGGACGACGATGACGTTCGCCGGGATAGCTGTAGCACAAATAGGTTCCGTCCTAGTCTTGCGAGCTGATCGGTCCTCTATGGCCAGAACCCACTTGTCGGATATGAGATGGATTCTGTTTGGCATTGCTGGACAGTTGTCGGCTACGATCGCAATTGTCCATGTGCCATTTCTGCAAGCTATATTCGGAACGACCTCGCTGGCTCTCGCAGATTGGGCATTTCTATTCCTGTTTCCTCTACTACTAGTGTTCACAATCGAGGTCAGAGGTTGCTATCGAAGTGCGCGTCAGCGGACAATCAATTTGTAGGTTCATACAGCGCTGGTGCTCTTGATGATTTGTGTGTGTGCGCACCAAGGGTACCGTACCCACACACACTTTTTGACTGTGGCTGTCTTTAGGGGATGTGTTTCCTAACAACTCTTCATACGCATACTGCTCGTGTGCGCGCAGTCTGTCGTTCGCGCGTTGGAAGCCAAAATCTCAGTTCATTGCGGAACTCCCAACACTGGTGTAGTAATTATCTTCTCGCTTCTAGTATCTTTTTTCTTCTCTCTTCTCCGGTCTCCTTCTCTCCTTTCTCTTCTCGCTCCTCTTCCCTGTCCTCTTCAAGTCTCTCTTCTCGTCTCTCCTTCCCTCGCTTCTTGTCTCTTTTCCCTCCTCGCCCCTCTTCTCTCTCCTCTTTGGTTCTCTTTTCTCTTACCGCTCCTCTCCTCGCTTCTCCTCTCTCCTTCTCTCCCAGTATCTCTAATCTCTCATTGTAAAAGTGAGAAGCCACGTCTAGAACATCTTCGATTCTTTCGCTCACAAATCTACAGTATTCAATCCTTCTCTCAAGGGAAGCAACGCGATCTGCGCGCCCTTCCTTCTCTACTTTTTCCTTTGCTCTCTCCGCCGCTTGTGCGGTCTTCGACATGAGGTCTTGGATAACTTTGATGTACCTATCCTTTTCCTCTTGGTGTTGTGTTGCTTCGAAGATAGCCTTATCCAGTACCAGTCTATATTTCCTGATTGCTTGTTCATAGTTTTCATCCTTGACACTTTTCTCCGCCTCCTCGGTGAGCGCCCCGAGGTCCTCTTTCGATATGGCGGCCATAGGATCTAAAGGCAGGCTACCTGCGAGAACATCATATAATTTTGCATCGCCCCGACATAGCTGCCGCAACCAACTTTCCTCTTTCTCCTCTTCTTCCACCACGAGCAATCTCTCCACTGTATGAAAAGATACTATTCCTTCTTATCTCTTATGCGCGATCCCTCTCCAATCATTCCTTTTTCGTGATGCGATGAGAAAAGGGTAAGCTGTCGGGCTCAGTTACCCCGGGTACTGTCGGCGACGTAATGCCCTAATGCTTAAGGCACTTGCGGCGTCTTGATGTGTGATCGACTGTGAACCTGCTTGGAATTGCAACAACGGGTGGGGACGCGCCTGGAATGAATGCGGCTGTCAGAGCGACAGTGAGAACAGCCGTGGTGAATGGTCTCAGGGTAATCGGTTTCGAAAGAGGGTACGCAGGGATACTTGCGAACGAATCGCGATTTCTGGACGGGAGAACTGTCAGCGGCATAATCCATCTCGGAGGGACTTTCCTGAAAACCACCCGAGCTGATGAAATGAAGACTCCGGAGGGAATATCAAAGGCGACTAAGGTGCTGGAAGAAAACCATCTGGAGGGTCTAGTAGTCATAGGAGGTGACGGTTCGATGAGAGCAGCCTGCAAGCTTCATGAGGCAAGTGGTATTCCAGTCATAGGTATTCCTGCAACCATTGATGACGACTTGGCAGGCACTGATACTACGATCGGCTTCGATACAGCAGTGAATACCGCGCTCGATGCTATTGACAAGATAAGGGATACTGCGACTTCCCATGAGAGGGTCTTCGTAGTAGAGGTGATGGGTCGTAAGCGCGGTTTCGTAGCCTTAGAGGTTGGGATTGGAGCTGGCGCAGAGGTGATACTTGTACCTGAGATACAGTACGACATCGATAAGATATGTCAATTGCTGCTAGAGAGCAATCGCCGAGGCAAGAAATCTGCGATAATAGTCATCGCTGAAGGCGCTGGAGACTCCACGGATGTGACGCAGGTGTTGAGGGAAAAGACCGGATTCGAAATAAGGCTCACAAGACTCGGGCATGTACAGAGAGGAGGACACCCCACTGCCCTTAGCAGGCTCCTTGCATGTGAGATGGGCGCAGCAAGTATTCAGTTCCTGCTCGACGGCAAGAAAAAACACATGACAGCAATTCAGGGCAATTGCATAGTCCCAGTTGATCTAGAGTATGCCTCCACAACCAAGAAGCCCTTCGACGAACGACTGTACAGACTAGCGATAAAGCTGGCGACGTAGCAACATTCTTGCTTGAACTTTAAGAGAGATGACTCTGCAAGTGTGTGCTGAGGCCCATTTGACTCGCCAAACTTCGCAAGACTTCGCAAACTCGGCTGACATTAGAACGAGTTGAATTCAAAACATGAAACTTGTGAAGTACGAAGGAAATCCGATAATTAGCCGTACGACGCAATGACAAGAATATTCTTCTCCTATTTCTCACATGAATCGATCACGGACTTCAGAGGCCGAGGGCATGGTAGAATAAGTTGACGTAACTCATAGCTACGTTTGGCCATATCATAGCTCTGCTATACTCATAGGCAATTCTCCCGAATCTCTGGTAAATCTGATTGTCTTTGAGCAGTGTATTCACGCATTCAGCAATGGAGTCCGGATCCTTGAACTCACACTCCAAAGCGGCACCATTTGATATCACCTCTTCGGCCTGAAGAAAGGGGGTTGTAACAATGGCTTTGCCTGTACTCAGAGCATATGAAAGTGTTCCACTGCTGATCTGTTCTCGATTCGGGTAAGGAATAACATAGACATCGGTCGCTTGAAGGTAGTTGATCAACTCGTTTTCCGCCAGAAACCGATTCACGAATCTGACGTTTTTCTCTAAACCAAGTGACTCAACCAGATCAAACAGAGACTGTCGGTACGTTTCGCCTTCCCGCTTCCTGACCTCTGGATGCGTCTCGCCAATAATCAGATACAGGACTCTTGGATGCTCTCTCAATATTTGTGGGAGTGCCTCTATCACATATTCTACTCCCTTTCCGCGACTCAGCAACCCAAAAGTCGAAAGCACGGACCGATCTTTCAACCCCAAGCTTTGTTTTGTCATTGCAGTTGCAATGTAAGGCACATTCGGACATCCGTGAGGTATGTGTCGGATCCTATCCAGATGACAACCATAGAGTTGTTCCAGTATTCCTATGCCGACTTTTGCCATCACAATGACAAAGTCACTATGCTCAAGAATTCCTTCCATTACCCTTTTCGCATCGAGAACCGGCTCCTCAAGAAGCGTATGCAGAGTGGTGACAACCGGCTTCTCAATTCTTTGCAGAAACTGAGCGACATACTCGCCCCATTCTCCGCCGAATATACCATACTCATGCTGCAGATTCACAACATCTACATCAGAAGAATTGATGTACTGAGCAACCTTCTCGTAGGATTGAATGTCATGAACATCGATCTGAGCCTTCACTCGCATCTCGTAATCATAGTATCCACCTCTATCGTTGATTGCAATAACCACTGGAGGCGTCACAACTCGCGTACAAAACGCAGAAATGGCATCGACAAGGTGCTTCGTGTACGTAGCTATGCCGCACTCGC
>Ga0315282_10016532_pt1 | contig 10774 bp, 12 predicted proteins | sample YL17G07_20_MG_FD_203693 | JGI IMG/M metagenome (GOLD analysis project Ga0315282, IMG submission 203693) | Sediment microbial communities from Yellowstone Lake, YNP, Wyoming, USA - YL17G07_20 | ecosystem: Environmental > Aquatic > Freshwater > Lake > Sediment | place: USA: Wyoming | collected... | reverse complement strand
TTCTCAACCACTCCCTCCACTTCGAACGCCGCCAAAACGACGTACTTGGTGGTGGGTGCGTACTGACTTTCTGTTCCCAATTGATAGTGAACCTCCATATATCGTATGTATTTTGTCGGTGAACACGTTTCATGGGGGTCATTTCCGACCTCCACCATATAGACTACTTACAGCATGGACGTCGGAATGAATCATGACGTGTAAGCCTACGAGTACATCTAACGTGGCATGTGATAGAAAAACTTAGGGCTTCTCGATTCAGTTCTCACCGACAGCGTCGTTAGAGCCGAGGTCAGCATAGCAGGATTCAGGAATCATGAGCATCCAGAACGCGACAATCGTGAGCGCTAGCACCGTGCTCGGCAAGAGAAGCTACGGCCATTCCAACAGGAAAGAGGACTCTCCAAGAGTCATTACCTGAATCCAGATTATTGCCTCAAGAATGATGCCCACAATCAACAAAAGAGCAAACCCCCCGCAAAGCCAAGCGCGATACTTACTTCGAATGCATTGAGCATATTGAGTGAGAGGCAATGGCACGAACAGAACCAATGGGACCCAAGCGACAAAGAAGAATACTGCAGTGCCAGTGAATAGTGGCTCGCTAGCGGACAGGGGCTCACCGGGAGCACTTACCATACTGCCCGTCATTGCGTAGTGCACTACCGAGACGGCGTTCATGAGAACATAGAGCCCCGATCCAAGGATCACCATCAAGAACAGATCATAACCGGCATTGTAGTTCCTTTCACAGGGGTCGCCGGTGCGAATCGATTCGAAGAGCAGCAGGAGACTACGAAACGCCGTGAGTACCAGGCCATAGACCAAGAGCCCGGCGAGAACTGTGGTGAATACCGGCTTGCCTGCGTCCCTCAAAGTAACAACCCTATCATTAATCAACGTCGTCGTGCCAGCGTCGTCCCATTACTTTTCAATCGTTCTGAATTTGTTTCCAATGACCCAACTCTTGGAATTGTACTTAGGGCTTAAAAACGCTACAAGCGGAAAGCTCTTAGCGCGTGAACCTGCATAGACTTGACGAAGTTAGGTTGACTAATCCCTCTCAGACTGTCGGCACCATAATGGCGCTTGCGGGGGTATTGCTGTTTTTTGTATTGGCCAGTATAGGCTTCTTCCCGGTTGCATATCTTTCACTCCTTCTTGCTCTCGTGGGGATAGTGGTAGCGGCTGCTGGCATCCGTGCGGAATCCTCCAGAGTTCAAGCTCCACGCCAAGTGCAGCCCTCATCAATTCCCATGCGCGTCGAGACACCTATCCAACCAGCTACCAGGGAAATCTACAAGGAACGAGAGATCATACGAGAGATAGTCAAGATTCGCTGTCGGAACTGTGGAACTCTCTTCGAGGAGAAGGCGAATCGTTGCCCGCATTGCGGGGCTCCGCCTTGAGTTGATGCTGCCGATGCATGATCGTGTGACGTATGATATGATCATTTGACGAATCAAACGACGATTAGAGGAATCTAGCGTGATTTGGGCATGCGGCATATCCGGATTCTCCGATATGGGAGATTGCTCGATGACTGTCTTTTCGCTTAATGATGCCTGCCCATGGGGAATAGCTTTGTATCTCTATCTCCCAACGGGAAGGCGGAAACCGAATTGTAGAAGGTTTCAGCCACGGGCGGAAGGCTCTTACCATCTCGATCGCGATACACTGGGTCAAGTCAAGTTGGCTAGCGCTGTGAATGCGGGTGCTATCATGGCATCAGACCGAATGCGCCGACCCTTCGTTTATACACGGTCAGTTCCAAGTCGAAAGGTCGTGATCGGTTCACTGATGCATGAGTGTTGACAGTAACTGCAACGGGTCTATGCGTAGTGGGAACGTCCTTGTGTCATTCCGTTCAACTTAAGCAACAACTGAACTATCTCGGGAAAAGAGTTGATCGAGTTCGTGCGTGAGAGAGATTTGAGGAAGAGCGCTTAATCGGGAAGTTCGGCTGCGTAGCCTGCATCGGAAGAGAGAGGAAGAACGCAGATACTTGTCCACTCATGACCCGTGTGCGCACCAAGCAGAAATAGCGTGTCGGCAATACACTCGCAGCATTGTAAGAGGAGCGTAGCGAGCATGACGTCTCATTCAGGAATAGCCGACGACGAGGAGCGTTTTCGTCACAATGTCGACCTACTCAGAGAGCAGAGCCGGGGAAAGATGCTCGCGTACGGCCCCACGATAATAGGCTTGATGATGGGATGCGTAGGTTCGGTTCTGGTTGTGATGCTGCAGCAACTCGGCGGGCTCAACTTTTCGAACTGGGGTTCAACATTAGGCTTGACTCTGGGAGCGGTGTTGCTCACGATTACGGGAGCGCTAATTGTTCCCTTAGCTCGTTCAATGGAAGCTGATGACAGGTATTTGCAGACTTTGCCGAACAAGTTGGTTCTGGATCTTGGGATTCTCATGGCAAGAAGAGATCTGTCCAATGAGGGAAAAGAGCAGTTGTATCGTTTGACTATGCGAACGTATGAGGATCAACTTGACGCAAAGCGGCCTGCTGTAGTGTACCGAATGCCTGTTGCGACCTCTGCCAAGTCTGTCCTACTTGAGACCCTGTCCAGCCTGCTCCTATCTGTTGTGCAACCGATCTTTCTGCTTTCTTCAATAGCAATCAGCTTCTTGCTGGTCTCAGGCTACATAACAGCCATATTGATAATCGCAGCGTTCGTCTTTCCCTCCCTCACAGAGAGGCTAACGATGCGACGCATTCGAATCTAGAGGTCGGGGGAATCAAAACTCCCGTCGTCGGATCACTTGCCGCGGGGGCCACTGAATTTGAACCGTCGTCTTGGGGTTGGTGTGTGCGCACCAGCCTACCCAATATCTTACACTATACGAGTCATCAGGGATTTAGCGTTTGTTTTCCATTTTCATTGGGGAGGTTTGTTGGCGTGATTGGACCGTTAGGATGCGTGAAAGTGTGTGTGGGTCAGTTGGCGCGCTCTTCTTTGAATAGGCTGATAGCTGCAGAGTTACCTCGGATAGTCGGTGTGTCGTGATTCGCTTCATCAGAATCGCCGAATCAAAGGCCAGATTTGCACTCGCGCTCTTCTGCATCCTACAGATCGGAATCCTACCATACCCCGCAGCTGCATGGTCAATTGACGCTCACTCAACAATCGCGAAAGCCGCGACAGAGCTGCTTCCAAGCCCGTGGAGACAATTCTTTGCATACTATGCAGGGTTGCTTGCTGAAACTGCAACTTACCCTGACACCTACTATCGTGAAAGCGACCCGAACGAATCGCCGAGACACTTCATAGATCTGGAAATCTGGAATCTGAGCGATCCGTCAACTGGCACACTTCCACAAGCAGTCGAAGAGTTCACTGCAGAAATGGAATCTGCAATACGAGCGAAAGATTGGAACAGCATGTTCATTGATGCTGGCCGACTCAGCCACTATATAGCCGACGTTACTCAACCGTACCACACCACAGTCAACTACAATCCTCAAACCAGAAATGGCGTCGGAGTGCATCAACTGTTTGAGTCGACATCTTTGGCCCATCTGTCGGAGATTAGGATGGTGGGCTCCGCCGATGTGGGATCGATCATGCCGATCAGCAATGTGACCAGTTTTGTCATAGAGACAGCTGTCCAGAGCCACTCCTTCCTGTCATCCATCAATCAAACCCTCATCGACGAGGGTCTACAGTGGAGCCCTGAACTCACCAACATTGTCGAGAACAGGACCAACACGGCAATCATCGCGACGGCCAGAGTCTGGTACACGGCAATGGTGAGATCCAATTCCTTGCCGCCCGAGCTGCCAAAGGTCGACGAGCTTTCAATCGTTGTTGAGAGCATCGCTCTGAATAGCACAAGCTACGGTGTCATCAGACTTTATGTGATTGATTCGCTTGGAGTGAAGACGCGAGCCGACGTGTCGTTGAGTGTTGACGGATCAACCTTCCGAGGACAAGTGGCAAACGTTGTGCCTCCTGTCGGCGAATACGTAATCGCCGTACCGTCAGGAACGTACAACGCCAATTTCATCTTCACTGCACAGAAGGAAGGATACCGACCTGCAGTGGTCACCCTTCCTATCGGTACCCCTACGACGAGCACCCCAATCGCCGTGGTGAATGTTCCGTTTCCAACGGTCGTGGCCTTGGCGGTGATGGTGGCTGCCCTCGTCGCGCTCATCTGGTACCGAAGGAGACCCAGCTACAGTGCCCCAGATGATCTCACGGGTAGTTGAAGCCCATGTAGGCAACTTCAATCTGTGACGGCGAATGTGCGATAATCTCGGGGGCTCCCTGATAGAGTTCGATCGTTCCCGTGACTCGAACTTCCTTGTTGAGGTAGAATGAGGCAGGCGAGAATTGGAAGTTCTTCACATCGCTTGCGAAGATCGTGACTTGGAAGTATCCTTGGTAGGGGTCGTGGAAGTCCAAGAACACTGTTCCCTTGCTTGAAACAAATGTACGCACGATAGTGCCTTCAACCGTCTTTGACTGGCCGACATAGTTTGCTGCTTGTAGGTAGGATACGACATTCGCACTAGAGCCAAGCCATTTGGGCTTTTGACCGCTCGTCGTCTGCAACGCAGTGGCTGAGGTTGTTTGGTATGAGCTGCTCGCGGCAGTGAAGAGAGTTGTTTCGACAGAGGTCGTGACGGTGACTGTCATCGGTCCTAGGTTCTGCGTTGATCTGTATGGCGTGATATACGGTCCAATTGCAAGCCCTGCCGAGAACGCGACTATTACTAAGAGAACCGTGCCAATGAGTTGCGGACGCAGGTGAAATCTGTGCTTACGAACTTGCGGGGCGGTCTTCCTAACCTCTGGGGGCTGCGGGGGCACGTCTTGCCACAACCAATGCTGTCCTCTGTGGTCTGACGTTTGAGGAACAGTCTTGACTGTCATACTGGATCCACAGCTGGGGCAGACCTGAGCATGAAGTGGTGTCTCGGTCCCACAAGTGGGGCAACGTGGTAGCACAGCGAAGCGTTTAGAGGGCGACTGACCAGTGTCAGTCAAATTCGCATCACCGAACAGAATAGCACGGCTGTCTATTACTGCAAGCATAAGGCACTTGCGATAGAAAGGCGGAAACCGAATTGTGGATGAGGTCACTGTCGCTGTCCGTGTGATGCGCAAGGCTGGAAAGAAGGCTAACAGCCACACTACACTTCAATGGGCAAAGATGCTGCGTGATCTTGTGGAATTGCCGAGCGGCGTTGTTTTTCGTGCAGATGTTGCAGCTAGATCTTTTTCCAGGCGCGTCGTGTCGCTGTTCGAGCGCAATATGAATGCATGTATCCGATCTCAGTTCTGACAATTGATTCTCCGCGTCGGATTCTTCCGCATCTTCGACATCTGCCCCCGTATCTGGCATTGAACGAGCCTGAGACCACACGGACTGGTACAAAATAGGATCTGTACATGGCCCCCCAGTATGTAATTGCCAAACTCACTAGTACCAGTATGACAGCACTAAGACTAACCGTAAACGCCAAGATGGTTGCAAGAATCGTGAACACGATGCCGGACCAGAACAGCCCTGGGCTTGCAGGCACCTTGACCTTGGGGGTCGTCGTCGAAGCAGAAGGCATGCTGGCGTAGAGCTTCTGAAGCACATCCGCTTGTCCTCGGCTTAGGGCGTCCTTGGGTTGGTACTGGTTAGGCGGTAGCCTAGGTCTGGTAGTTACGACTACCGGTGGAGACCTTGGTGGTGTTGTTCCTGCTCTCCTCTGAGTATTGACGCGTCGAACAGCCTCCTGCTTGCCTGGAAGCGGTTGAATTTGCGAAGGAATCTCAACAACGAGCTGCGGTCGTCCAACATATTCAGTTACCATTCCTGTAACGCTGACCCATTTGCCAAGTAAGGACTCTGGGCGTACTCCGCTCATCTGCATCATATCTAGGCCGTCCGCCCACATGACGAGACAGAAAGTTCTCTTCCGCCAATCTCCGAAGTTCAGAAACATATATGGCTGATTTCTTCGTGTGATTCCTTTCTTGTAGTCTGTAATCTGACCGACGACTTCGAGTTTCTCCCCGACTCTGGCTATTAGCGCAGATGTGTCTTCTGCGAGAACAACTTCGTATTGTGTGATGTACTCAATTGGCTTCGCTATTGGCGGGGCGGGCCGCGCTCTGGCAATTGGTTTTGGTGGCACGTAACTGGGTGAAATGAACTCTGAAAGTGATGGAATCTTGTCAAAGTCAAGAAAGCAGATTGCCTGAAACTTTTCTGCCAGAGTTGTCAAACTGCCAATTCGTTTGAGATCACTAATCAGTGGAGAAGAGAGCGGATCCAAGAAGTCCGTTCTTCGGAACAGTATGTTCTCGCCTTCGCTATATTTTCTCCAAAGCGCAGGTGCCGCAGCAGTGGCTGTAAGTCCTAGATAGATCACGATTGATGGGAACCGGTCGATCCGAACACTTGGAGGAACGTTTGGTCTTTCGGGATGGATATAGTTCAGATGGCCAAGCACTTTCGCGGGTGAATTTGCCAGCTCGGGAAGGTACATTCCGTCATAATCTACGAGCGTGAGAGCCTTGTGTCTCACCATGATGTTTCCATGTTGAAGGTCACCATGAGCGACGCCGAGTTGCTCGAGATGCTCGACCATGTTCAGAAAGGCTTCTGGCAACCAGGCAATTTCGTTTGGGTTTGAGAGATTTCTCTCAATGTGAAGATTCAGAACGTTTCCTTCAAGCCAAGGCATTACCAAGATCGGGTAGTAATTTCCGCTAACAAGTATTCCGTCTGGCTGGAGCGTCGCTTTGACGAAGGTGCCGTTTGCGTTCTTTTCAAGAAAGCGACTAATTGCATCATACCTGTAGCGAAGATCGCCTATTTCACGATAGAAGCATCTTACTGCCCATTGCTGCTTTCGAGAGAGGTGATAGATTAACGCGAAACCGCCACTCTTGACAGCGGGCAGGCCAAGAGGAGTGGTCTCGACCTTGCAGGATCGCAGTTCTGGATCTTTGAAAGTGTTTCTTGGATTCTGTATGGCAAGTTGATATTCGTCGAGTCTGGGGAGCGTCAACCATTCACCTTCAGCATCAGAATCGTCACATCGTCGTTATGCATGCTTCCGTTGACTCTGGTTGAAGCTAACCAAGATTCGAACGCCGCGCTGTCAGGAAAAGATGCAATCAGTTCCCAAGGCCGCAGTCCGACTCTTGCCTGATGGATGAACCATTTGGCGGCCGCATCGGTCATCCAGAAGAAGAGATCCCCTACCGCCCAAGTCCCTTTTGACGTTCTTAAGGAACGCAGCTCTGTGTTTCTGCTGCATATCAATGGTGGAGTGGAGCCGAAGGCATTCTCATCGTCAATTGGGAAGCAATCTGCCATTCCACTCGAATCTATCCTGAAAAAACAAGAATCTCCAATTGCAACAGAACCCCACACACCCTGTTCAGTGAAGCATGTTCCCAGCAGGGTCGCAAATGCTCCGATTCTTCTCTTTTCTTCAGCATACCACGGTAGAGACTTCGAATCTACTATCCTGCGCCATACTCTTCGTCCCTTCCTCACGGCTGATGAGAGTCGCTGTTCGGGTGCTGCACTGGAGTTGACGAATGCCGCTACAAGAAGACTCGCCCACAAAGAAGCAAAAGAACTCTCGGTTGCACCGTCAGAAATTGCAATGCTAGGGTTTCTTGTGAGCATCTCGCCTGAGAATGACGGTTCGGATGCGTCTTCGTAGTCCGAGGGCTCGTTTCCTTGTTTCTGGGACTTGAAGACGCTCAGATTCGCCTTCAATTCACCGCAGGCTGGTTGGGCGCGTTCCGATGTCTAGGAAATTGATCAGCTCTACCATGCCTGCGTTGAAAACGAAGCCACGAGATCCATCCGACACATTGATTCCTTCCTGCTTGGCGGCTGCAACTATGTGGGGAGGTAGTGGGCTCGAAATGTGGAAGAGTGATCTGGCAAATTGATCTGGCAACGCATCGTTGTCTGGAAAGACCACAGGCGCAGCATGCTGTGACGACAGGTGAACACTAAAGACTAACACGTTTCCATCCGAACTAGCAATAGCCCTCACCTCGTCGGCTGGGCCTGAAGGATCACCGTCGGTGGCCTCACCGTCAGTTATGTTGATTACGAGCGGCGGAAAACATGATGAATGCTCTGCAACCCAAGGCTGCAGCAACTTCTTAGCGAATCTCAGTGCTTCGCACATAGGCGTACCATTGTCAGCAACAGGGTCGAACCAAACTGGAAACTTGACATTTTCATCAACCAGCCCTCCGGCTCCATCCTGCACCTTACGCCTGCGGTCTTCGACACGCAAAGGCGAATTGGCAAGTTCGCTGATTGAGACAATTTCACGGCCGGAAAGCGCACCACCCAATCTCGGTGCTACGCCTCCACCATAGCCAATCACGGAAACGTAGTAGTAGTCTCTGACACCTTCATCTTTCGAACATTTTGTGACCAAGTTACTGAGAAGTTTGTTGATTGCATCGGATGCGCCATCAGCTTTCCTCAGCGCCGCGTCACCGCCACCAAACGGGTCGGCCATTGAACCGGACTGATCCAGCAGAAAAACGATACAGCTAGGATTAACACGACTGATCTCAGCTTCATAAGTCATTCCAATCACACTCATTCGGAACGAGTGTCTTGACCACACAGCGGCGTCGCTACAAGTTATAAAACCTTCGAGAGAACCCAGCGAGTCTCCTGCGCTATCGACAAACATGTGAGTCCTGGGCGAGGGCTAGGCAATCATGCTCCACAAATCAGGAACGCTGGTTCCCGGCCTTCTGGAATTGTATTCCTAGCTTAGATTTGGCCTTAGAAACAGAATCCGTGAGTGCTGCCCAAAGGAAGATAGCATAGAAGACAACAATATCAGGTACCGCTTGTAGGGGACGCATTTGCCGAAGTGTACCCAGTGCAGAACTGAAGTTGCTCTCGTGGACATGTGCCATGACGGGTTTGCCAGGATTGTGCAAGGGGACGCAAGATCCGCCTTGAGGGATTACGATTTTACGGGGATGAGATGGATTACGACTGCACCGAAGACGACTATGCCGAAGACGACAACGCATTGATTTTTGGGATCAGAAATGAGTGAACCAGCTGACTCAGAATCGTATCAAATGGCTAAAGCACTGGAGAAGATATGCGAGCGTCTTGACGATCTGACAAAAGAAGTAAGGAGAGTCAGGGATTCGCTCGATAACATTAGATCCTACATCGCCGATCCACGCGAACGTCCTGAGCGGAAGCGTGGCATCTTCAAATGAGATAGTCGAAGTGGGGGCTTGCCGGAAGTCCGATCGCCTTGGGCCTTTTGGGCCGATTCCTAAGTGTTCTGGGGTTCCCGCCACCAATCATCCAAGAAATGATTAGGGCGCTCCGATTCAGGTCTTCCTAACCAGTCGTCGATCGCCTCAGGCCGAACCGCCCTTCACTACTCGTTCAGGGCTAGTGCTCCGCAACACGCTCACACGACAACTTGTCGACCGATGCGGGAAGGTTTTTGAGAGCCCGCCGCGCAAAATCTACGTTGCGGCAATGTACTAATGGCTCAGGAACTTGAGGTCTGCAAGATTCTGGTGGCAATAGACGTCGCTTTAGTCTCTGTCTCTATCACCGCCTACTCTATTGCGATCACGGTTCTGGGTTCCGGGCGCGCAAGGCTTCAGGCAAAAATCGATGACATCTATGCGAGAGCTGATGAGAAGTTTCGAAGAGGTCAGATCAAAGGTTTTGAAGCAGCTGAAAAGGAAGTTGCTTCGGCAAGAGCTGAAAGCAAGAAGATATTAGCCCAGTTGTCGAGACTTTCTCTGCTCAATGTTGTTCTCTTTCCGGGTCTCTTCTTCACAGTGAGTATACTCGTTGCAGTTGAGGGGATATTGCAGTATCCGGAGAATCTCGCCAGAGCCAGTGACTTGATGTACTATCAGAACTCAGCGCTTGCTCTGGCAGTCGGGGTAGTATCCCTGCTGTTTGCATTAGTTAGTATTGAGAGGGCAGCGGGACAACCTCGGCCTGTCAAGGTTGCAGTAGAACCTGCTGTTGAGACCGGAGTAGTGGCCTACTATTTCGTTGATAGCGCCGGAGAGAAACTCGTCGTTGATTGGAACAGAAAAGTCGCATATTGGTTCGATGCGAGAGTCGACAAAGCAGCACGAGAGGGGAAGATCAAGCTAGTCGCCATACCTGAAAAGAGAGGTCAAGTATTTGCGGAGGATAACCAGCTCACCTATCTGATGCGCGCACCCACCCCGGAAGAACTTGCCCTTTGACTTGCACCGACATGCTTTGCGGAATTAAGAAAGATAACAGGTCTTAAGAATTCGAGATTACACTCAGCAAGGGTCGTTGAGAGTTAAACGATAGCGGTTTCATGCTGTTTTAGAGGTTTGCGGTGTCGATAGATTAGAGGTCGTGTCAGTAGAGAGGCTTGTCTTGGCAGCTAGGCCATGGGGTAGACCGACCACACAGAGAAGACGCTGGACCTATCATGAGGGTTTGGTGCGGGGGGAGTGCACAGTCACGAAGGTTCAGGTCTTCTATCGCATGACGTTTCCACAGGCAGCTCGCCCCTTTTCAATATGAATTTCAGCTCACCCTACAGGCTTTGAGCGTAGTGTGTTTTCGAATGGAGACCGTCTGAACCAGATTCGTAGAACTGGTAGTGTGTCGTCTCTCTCCACCCGGTACCACTCGTCTTCCTCGGACCTCGTATAGAGGGGCTTGATGACTTGGGTGCACAACTCGTCAACCTTCCTCAAACGTTTCACATTGCTACCTCTCGCGAGCGCTAGGA
>Ga0315282_10016531_pt1 | contig 10775 bp, 12 predicted proteins | sample YL17G07_20_MG_FD_203693 | JGI IMG/M metagenome (GOLD analysis project Ga0315282, IMG submission 203693) | Sediment microbial communities from Yellowstone Lake, YNP, Wyoming, USA - YL17G07_20 | ecosystem: Environmental > Aquatic > Freshwater > Lake > Sediment | place: USA: Wyoming | collected... | reverse complement strand
AGTCTAACTTAAAGTTTTCCCTCGGTTTTTTTAGAAAGAACAAAAGTTTTTCTCGTTTTTCGTTTTTATTTATAGTTTTACTTTTCTCTTTTTTTAGTTTAGGCTGGATGAATGTTTCAGCGCCTATCTTCTTTTATCCTCACGAAGTAGAAGCTTTATATGACGAAGAAAGGGCTAAGTTAGAAAAAGAATTAGAAGAAATAGAAAGAGAGATTGCTCAGCAGGAAAAAGTATTAGCTACTACCCAAAAAGAAAAGCAAACCCTACAGAATAAAATCAATGAATTAAAGCAAAAAGCAGCCAAAATAAATTTGCAGATTAAATCTACTAATGTTAATTTAAATTACTTGAATGTTCAGATCGATGAGACGATTACTTCTATTGCTAAAACAACCAATAAAATTAGTCAGACGAAAGAAAATTTAGCTCATTTGCTTCAAACTCTTTACCAGTTAAAGCAGACTTCTTTGGTAGAAATTCTTTTAGGCACCAATGAATTAAGCGAGTTTTTTAATTATGCCAATGCTTTAAATAGTATCCAGGAAAGAATTCAAGAGAATATTAATGAATTAAAGGATTTAGGAATCACCTTAGATAATCAAAATCAGAAATTAGGCGCTAATAGAGAAGAAACCCAAACACTTTTGGCCATGCAGCTTCTGCAGAAAGACGATTTAGAAAAAACCCAAAAAGAAAAATTAAATTTGTTGGATATTACTAAAGGTAATGAAGCTAAATATCAGCAGATACTTCAAACTTCAAGACAAAAAGCCAATGAAATTCGCAGCAGAATCTATGATTTACTTGGTGTCAAAACCCAGGTCACTTTTGGGGAAGCCCTGGATATTGCTAATTGGGTTAGTTCACGTCTCAATATTCGTCCAGCTTTTCTTTTAGCGATTTTGACCCAGGAATCTAATTTAGGGAAAAATGTTGGTACTTGCAATCGTCCTGGCGATCCTTATGAAAAAAGCTGGCAAGTAGTGATGAAGCCTGATAGCCGAGACGCTTTTTTACAAATTACCAAAGAATTAGGCTTAGACCCTAATACTACTCCTATTTCTTGTCCCATAAATTCTCCCTCTCGGGGATTAATTGCCGGTAAAAACAGTTGGGGTGGAGCTATGGGACCAGCGCAATTTATGCCTCGAACCTGGTTGGTTTATAAAGATAAAGTAGCCCAGATCACTGGACATAATCCTCCTAATCCTTGGGATGTAAGAGATTCATTTACTGCTGCTGCTTCATATTTAGCTAATTGGGGAGCAACGAGCCAAACCCGAGACGCTGAATGGCGAGCAGCCATGATTTATTTTTCCGGCTCTACCAATACTCGCTATCGTTTCTATGGAGATAATGTCATGGCGATTGCTGATAGGTATGAGCAGGATATCGCTACTTTAAAACAAGTGGCCGTTCGCTAAAAATTAAAGATTATTTTAATGATTCAATGTTATTTTTGTTCGCAAAATATAGACAAAATAGATTATAAAGATACAGATGCTTTAAAGCGCTTTATTTCTGGACAGATGAAAATTTATCCTCGAAGAAAAACCAATCTTTGCGCTAAACATCAAAGGCAATTAAAAAAAGCTATCAAACGGGCAAGAATTGCCGGTCTTTTGCCTTTTATTGCTTCTTAATCATATGGATAAATTCTATTCTCCCAACGGGAAAGCGTTTAATTATGAGCAGCTTCTCAAAGAAGTCATTTTATTTATTAGAAAAGATCCAGAAAAGCACTATAAAATAGTTATTGGTACTGATTCTGCTAACCATGGGACAACTGATTTTGTCAGCGCCATTGTTGTTTATCGAGTTGGCCATGGCGGAAGATTTTTTTGGCGCCGAATAACCACTAAAAATAAAATAATTAATTTAAGAAATAGAATTTATAAAGAGGTGATGATGTCTTTAAAATTAGCCAGTGAAGTTTTATTCAATTTGTCGCAAAACAAAAATTTAAAATTTGATTTTGAAGTACATGTTGATATTGGCTCCCAGGGTGAGACTCGAGTAATGCTTCAAGAGATAATTGGCATGGTGAGAGGGTCTGGTTTTGAAGTAAAAACCAAGCCAGAATCCTATGGCGCTTCAAAAGTAGCAGATAGGTATACATAATACAAATTCTAAATTCTAAATTCTAAATTAGATGGAAGGCTCTTGAAAATGGAAAAGAGTCTTTTTTTGTGCTAAAATGAAGGTAATGAGGAAAAGAAGAAAGGGAAAAAGAAACAAATTAGAAGAAGAGGTTATTGAAGAGGAGCGAGGGAAGAAACTACAATTGGAACCAGAAATCAAAAACAGTATTTTGGCTATCCTGTTTTTAGCTTTAGCCCTGATTTTAATGTTGAGTTTCTTTAACCTCTCTGGTTCTTTGGGTAGGTTTATTTTTAAAATATTTGATTATCTCTTAGGCTGGGGTTATTTCCTTTTGCCCGTGCTTCTTTTAACTATTGCTTTTAATTTTTTTCGCTCTTGGACAGAGAAAATTAATTTTAACAAAATCACTCTGATTGGCGCCTTAGTAGTTTTGTTTTCTAGTCTTTCCATCGTAGAACTTTTTTCTCCAGCTACTGGAGGATTAATTGGAGAAACAGGGGCATTTTTGCAAAACTTTTTAGGTCTCTGGGCTTCCTTAATTATCTATTCAGCAATTTTAATTTCTGGTTTGCTTTTAACTTTTAATACTCCCTTAAAAATTCCTCAATTTTTGTTCAAACGAAAAGAGGGGTTAATCATTAATCCTCCTGAAGCACCGTTAGTAACTGAGGAGAAGGTAGAAAAAGAAGAAAGAAAAGCAAAAGAAGAAATGGAAACAGCTAAAGAGGAAGAAAAGAGAAAAAATCATTTCCCTGCTAAAGTGAAAGGCAATTATGTCGTTCCTTCTCTAGATTTATTGGAAAGTGGAAGCGCCAAACCCACTGTTGGTGATATCAGGGCCAATGCTAATATTATCAAAAGGACATTAGAAAGTTTTGGCATTATCGTGGAAATGGGTGAAGTGAATATCGGACCAACTGTGACCCAATATACCTTAAAACCAACCGAAGGAGTAAAACTGGCGAGTATTACTGCTTTGCAAAATGATTTAGCTTTAGCCTTAGCAGCTCATCCTTTAAGAATTGAAGCCCCTATTCCTGGAAAATCTTTAGTCGGTATCGAGGTGCCTAATAAAGCAGTGGCTTTGGTCAGATTAGGCAATATTTTAAAAGAAATAAATTTTCAAAAAGAGACGCCGGCTTTAGCTTTTGCCTTGGGCAGAAATGTAGAGGGGAAAATTATCTTAGCTGATTTAAGTAAGATGCCCCATTTACTTATTGCCGGAGCGACTGGTTCAGGCAAAAGCGTTTGTATTCATGCCATTATCAGTTCCTTTCTTTTAAAAAATTCTCCAGCTAGCTTGAGGTTAGTTTTAATTGATCCCAAGAGAGTAGAACTGGCTCGCTATAATGGTATTCCTCATCTTTTGACGCCAGTGATTACTGATCACAAAAAAGTTTTACCGGTTTTACGTTGGATTATTAATGAAATGAATAGACGTTATGATTTGCTTTCAGATTATCAGGCTCGAGATATCGAAGGTTATAATCTTAAAGCCCTCAACAAAAAAGAAGAACCCCTGCCTTACATTGTTTTAATCATTGATGAATTGGCTGATTTGATGATTTATTATGGCCGGGATTTGGAAACTTTTATCATTAGGATTGCTCAGATGGCGCGAGCCACAGGTATTCATCTTATCGTTTCCACCCAAAGGCCTTCAGTAGAGGTGATTACTGGTTTAATTAAAGCTAACATTACTGCGAGGATTGCTTTTCAGGTAGCTTCTCAAGTTGATTCCCGGACGATTCTTGATATAGCAGGAGCGGACAAATTATTAGGTCACGGCGATATGCTTTATCTTTCTCCAGAATCTTCAAAGCCACGCCGCATTCAAGGAGCCTATATTTCAGAAAATGAAATCGATAGATTGGTGGAGTGGATTAATAAAAGTTCCCAAGCTCTGGAAACTAATGGTTTAGCTATCGATTTAGAAGGGTTTATAGCAGAATCATCATCTCAAGAACAGATTAACTTAGAAACTTTAGAAGAAGAGGAGGATATCTTATATCCTGAGGCTTATGAGGTGGTAGTAAAAGCTGGCAAAGCCTCTGCCTCTTTATTACAAAGAAGATTAAGAATCGGTTATGCCCGGGCAGCCAGATTGCTTGATTTATTAGAAGCTAGGGGAGTAATCGGAAAAGGAGAAGGAGCAAAGCCCAGAGAAGTTTTCGTGAAAGAAAAAACCAATCAATAACAAGGTTGTTAAACAAAAAAATGGATACTAAAACTCCAACCAAAAACAAGGAAGATATTTCCTGTGGAGCCTATTTAAGAAATATTAGAGAACAAAAAGGAATTACTTTGGAAAAAGCCAGTCAGGATTCAAAGATTGTGAGGACTTTGCTTGAAGCCATAGAACAGGATAATTATCAAGCATTACCACCACCAGTTTATCTGAAAGGGATGATTAAAAAATATGCTCATTATCTTCATTTAGACGAAGAGAAAATTTTAGATTTTTATCAGAAAAGTAATGGCCGAAAAATTTCTTCCGGGGAAAAAGATTTACTCCCTCAAAACCGATTTACAGTTTCTCAGTCTCGGCTCAGTCAAGTTTTCTCGTTAATTTTCCGTCAATTAATAAAGTTTTCCCTCATTATCTTTGTTTTAGGATATTTTCTGTTTGAATTGTCTCAATTTTTGCTGCCCGCTCAAATTATTCTTTACTACCCTCCTAAAGATTTAATCACTTCAAATCCCAATTTAGAAATTTCCGGTAAAGTGATGAGAAGTAAAATTCTTTATTTCCAAGAGAAAGAAATAAATTTTAACGAGGAAGGACTTTTTAGAGAACAGATAACTTTAAATCCTGGATTAAATACCTTAGAATTAAAAGCAGTCAATTCTTTAGGCAGAGAAACAATTTTACAACAAAACATTGTTCTTTCAATTTATTGAAATTTATGTTAATTTATTAATGTTACCTAAACGTTGGGATAAATATAACAATTAATATTAATATGACTAAAACTCCAGCGAAAAAAGAGCAAGAAACGGGGGATAATTTAGAAACTACTTTGAAAGATTTACGAGATAAATTTGGCGAGGGCGCCATTATGCGTTTAGGTGAAGTACGAAAAGTAGATGTTGATGTCATTCCCACTGGTTCACCTTCTTTAGATTTAGCTTTAGGTGTTGGTGGAGTTCCTCGAGGAAGGGTCATAGAAATTTATGGCTCAGAATCTTCAGGCAAGACTACTCTGGTTCTTCACATTATTGCTGAAGTGCAAAAAAAAGGCGGCAGAGCAGCTTTTATTGATACTGAGCATGCTTTGGATCCCGATTATGCTGGAAAAATTGGCGTGAAAGTTAAAGATTTGCTCATTTCTCAACCGGACAATGGAGAGCAGGCTTTAGATATTACCGAAGCTTTAGTGCGTTCTGGTTCCATTGATGTGATTGTCATTGATTCAGTAGCCGCTTTAACCCCGCGAGCGGAAATTGAAGGTGAAATGGGGGATCAGCATATTGGACTTCAAGCACGACTGATGGGTCAAGCCTTAAGAAAATTGGCTGCTATTACCAGTAAAGCTAATACAGCCATTGTTTTTACTAATCAAACAAGAATGCAAATCGGAATGATGATGTATGGGAACCCAACTACTACCCCTGGTGGCAAGGCTTTAAAATTTTATGCTTCAGTCAGAATAGAATTAAAGCGAATAGCCCAGATTAAAAAAGGCGATGAGATCGTTGGCTCTCGGATAAAAGCCAAGGTGGTCAAAAATAAAGTAGCCGCACCTTTTAAAGAAGCTGAATTTGATATTATTTATAATGAGGGCATTTCTTACTATGGCGATCTTCTCAATCTGGCTTTCAAAAAAGGAATCGTTAAGCGTTCAGGTATGACCTATTCATTTAAAGAGACAAAGTTAGGAGCAAGTTTTGATAAAGCAGTAGAATTTCTTAAAACTAATCCTCAAACTGCTAAAGAAATTTTAAAACAAATACAAATAAAAGAAAAAGATTAAAAATATGGAAACAAGAAAATACGAATTGTCATTTTGGCTGACTTCTAATCTCAATGAATCAGAGGCTGAAGTTGTTTTTAATGAAATAGCTAAGAAAATCGAATCTTTGGGTGGCCAAATCATTGATACTCAAATTCCTCAATTAAAACCACTGAGTTACAAAATAAAGAAAGAAACCAATGGTTATTTTGGTTTTATTCATTTTTCTGGTGGTGAAAATAAACTGAGTGATTTAGAAAAGGAGACACAATTAAATGATAAAATTTTGAGATTTATCATCGTTAGAATTAGAGATTCTAAACAAAGACCAAAACCGAGAGAAGTAAAACACTCCTTCCTTTTTAAATCACGACAAATTTCTCATCAGGAAAAAGCAATTGCTTCATCGAGCCAGGGCGGGTCTGTTCATCCGGCGGATGGATCTACAAAAGAAGAAATGAGCCTTGAGGAATTAGATGAAAAATTAAACGAAATTTTAAAGGAGTAATTTTAATAAAAATAATTTTCATTAAAGGTCGAGAGAAAACGGTGGTAAATTTTAACTCCATATGAATCTCAATAAAGTTTTTTTAATTGGTAATCTTACGCGAGATGTTGTTTTAAGAACCACACCTTCAGGTCAATCAGTAGCTGATTTTGGATTGGCTACTAACCGTGTTTGGAAGGGGGCTAATGGCCAGAAACAACAAGAAGTAGAGTTTCATAATATTGTGGTTTGGGGAAAGATGGCTGAACTATGCAACCAATATTTAGCTAAAGGCAAGATGGTTTTTATTGAAGGAAGGATTCAGACCAGGAGTTGGCAAGATACCAATAATCAGAAGAGATATAAAACAGAAATTATTGCTGAAAATATTCAATTTGGCCCGAAATCAATGAGAGAAGATGCTAAATTAGAAATGCCCCCAGAAACAAAAGAGGCGGAACCTGAAGAATTGCCAGTTTTAGAAGCAGATACACCAGAGGAAAAAGAAGATAAAGAAGAAACTAGCTCTGAGGAAATTCCTTTTTGAGAACTTCAATAATTTCTTCTAAATTCCCCTCAAGGATATTATTCATATTGTGCCAGGATTTTTTAATCCGATGGTCAGTAACTCTGTCCTGGGGGAAATTATAGGTTCTAATTTTTTCCGCTCTTTCGGCATGACCAATTTGATCGCGCCTTTCTTTTGTCATTTGGCTAAATTCTTTTTCTTGTTCAATTTCCCAAAGTTTACTTTTTAAAATCTCCAAAGCTTTTTCTCGATTTTGTTTTTGGTATCTCTCGCTTTGGCAGGAGATAGTGATGCCAGTTGGTTTGTGATAGAGACGAACTGCTGTTTCTACTTTTTGAACATTTTGACCACCAGGACCAGAAGAACGGTAAAAGGTTTCTTCAATATCTTCTGGTCTAATATCTATTTTAATATTTTCTACTTGAGGAAGAACGGCTACAGTAGCGGTAGAAGTATGAACGCGGCCAGATTTTTCTGTTTCTGGAATTCTTTGGACTCGATGGACGCCACCTTCAAATTTTAAATTTTCATAAACTGTTTTGTTGTTAATTTCCAAAATTCCTTCTTTGAGTCCTCCTAGAGAAGTAGAACTAGTATTAATAATTTTTAAAGACCAGTTGTTTTTGGCTGCGTAGCGTTGATACATGCGGAATAAATCTTGAGCAAATAAGGCAGCTTCCTCACCGCCAGTTCCTGCTCGAATTTCTAAGATAACACTTTTGATTGTTTTGTCGTTCTCTTGGTTTTCGAGAAGATTGAGAGCCTTTTTCTTCATTTCTTCATTTTTCTTAATTTCTTCTTCAGCTAAATCAAGAAGCTCTTTATCGCTAGCCTCAGCTAATATTTCTTGGGCTTCTAAAATTTTTTTCTCTGCCTTTTTTATTTCTTTTAATAGATTTATTTTTTGTTCAATTTCTTTTAAAAGGCAAGATACCTCCTCAAAATTACTTGAATTTGAAAGAAACTCAGGATTACTGAGCTTCTTTAGCAACTGTTCTTTTTCTTTGATGAGATTTTCTAAATCCATATTAATCATTTATTTTTTCTTCTTTTTAGCTGGATGAGTCTTTTTCTCTTTTTTCGTTCCTTTGATTTTGCCCTTCGGGACAGATTTTTTCGCTTTTAAAGCTTCAGTCTTTTTCATTCGCGCCTCAAATTTTTGCACTCTACCGGCAGTATCAATAATTTTCTTTTGGCCAGTATAAAAAGGATGGCAATGAGAACAAATTTCTACCTTCATTTTTTCTACAGTTGAGCCAACAATAAATTTAGCCCCACAGGCACAAGTGACTTCAGCTTTTTCATAGTATTGGGGATGAAGATCTTTTTTCATACGGGAATATGATAACAGATAAAAGGACAAAAAGCAATGAGGGGGTTGATTCCTATCTGTTTTTGTGTTAAATTAAACAATATCAATCTATAAAGAAATGTTCTATGAGCGATAAAATTACAGATGAAGATATTATTCGAGAAATGATGAAGGCTGGTTTGCATTTTGGTCATAAGAAAACTTATAACCAGCCTAAAGCCAGTTATTTCATTGTTAAAAGCTATGAGGCCATAGCCGGCATTGATTTAAAAGAAACATTAAAAGCCTTAAACAAAGCTTTAGATTTTATAAAAGAAATAGTCAAACAAGAAGGGCAAATTATTTTTGTAGGAACAACCTCTGGAGCAAAAGGATTTATTAAAGAATTAGCTCAAAAATATAATTATCCTTATGTTGATGAACGTTGGTTAGGCGGCACTTTGACTAATTTTAAAACTTTAACCCAGAGAATTAAAACTTTGAAAGACTTAGAAGAACAGAAAGCCTCCGGAATTTGGGAAAAATATACTAAAAAGGAGAGAAATGACTTGGAAAAAGAACTTAATCGGCTTCAAAGAAAGTTTACTGGAATAAGAAATTTAGAAAAACTACCTGATGCTCTGTTCATTGTTGATACTGGGACCCATAATATTGTAGTCAGGGAAGCCAAATTATTAGACATTCCTATTATTGGCATCCTTGATACAGATGATGATCCGACTATTATTGATTATCCCATCCCTGCCAATGATAGTGCCAGGTCTTCGATTCAATACCTTCTTAACAAAGTAGAAGAAGCTATAGAAGAAGGAAAGAAATTAATAAAAGTTTCTGAAGTGCCTGCAATGAAAGAAATAAAAAAAATATGATTAGAACAGTTGATATCCAAAAATTAAGAGAAGAGACTCAGGCTCCAGTCATGGAGTGTAAAAAAGCTCTAGAAGAGGCTCAGGGTGATTTTGAGAAAGCGAAGTTAATTTTAAAAAAGAAAGGAGAATTACGAGCAGAGAAGAAACAAAATAACGAAACTCATAGCGGTATAATTGAGGCTTATGTTCATGCTAATAATAAGATAGGGGTACTTTTAGAACTGCGTTGTGAAACTGATTCCGTAGCCAATAATCCTGATTTTAAATTATTAGCTCACGAAATATCCATGCATATAGCAGCTATGAATCCTCAATTCGTGTCCCAAGATTCAATTCCCAAAGAGATCATGGAAGAAAAAGTAAAAGAATTTCAGGAAGAAATAAAAGATAGCCATAAGCCGCCAGAGATTAGAGAAAAAATTATCCAAGGCAGATTGGATAAAGAACTAGAAGAAATTTGTTTATTGAACCAAATTTTCATCAAAGATGAGACCAAGACCATTAATGATTTACTAAAAGAAGCGACAGCAAAATTTGGAGAGAAAATTGAAATTAAGCAATTCTGCCGTTTTCAAATTTGAGTATGTATAATATTATTCCCCCTCTTTTAATTGTTTTGGGTATAGTTGGTTTAATTTTCTTACTGAATAATAAAAACTTTAAAGAAAAGGAACAGGAAATTGGAGAAAGATTAAAAAAAGACACTCATCAAAGACATTTTTTTCTTTTTGTAAAGTGGCGTCAGATCTTTGACAAAGAAAACATTGATTTATTAAATGGTCGATTGGCGAATTTTTTTGAAAAATTATTAATTCGCTTCAGAATAATAATTTTGAGAATAGATCACCTTCTCCTCAAAGAATTAGAAAGACTGAAAGGGAAAAAAGAAATGGCAAAAGAGATTCAAAACGGGTCAGGAGAAAAAGAAAAGTTTTCTGATTTGTTGACAGAAAATGAATTTTCTCTAAAGACCGAAAAATTAAACCTATCGTCAGTCGTTGATTTAGAGGAAGAAGAGAAAAAGTTTTTAATCGATTTTGTTAAAAATCCTCAAGAAGAATCTTCTTTGATAAATTTAGCTCGTTTATATCTTTTCAAAAAAGATTTTTCTTCTGCCCGTTGGGCCTTGCTTGAAGCTCATAGATTAAATAAAGAAGATAAAGTCATAAGGGATTTATTATCAGAATTACAGGAAAAAGAAGCGCCAGCGTAGCTCAATGGCAGAGCAACGGTTTTGCGGAGCGGAGCGTAGCCCCCACACCAATCCGTGCCACCTTAGCTCAATGGCAGAGCAACTGTTTTGTAAACAGTAGGTTCCCGGTTCAAGTCCGAGAGGTGGCTCTGATTGGTGTGGGGGTAAAGTTGTGGGTTCAAGTCCCTCCGCTGGCTCTTAAGAAGGGTAGGTAGTCCCGTAGGGTGCGGGGACAGTCTGTAAAACTGCTGGCCATGTTGCCCCAGTGGGTTCGACTCCCACCCTACCCACTTATTAATAAAATATGATTTCAAAAGAGAAACTTGAAAA
>Ga0315282_10016530_pt1 | contig 10775 bp, 12 predicted proteins | sample YL17G07_20_MG_FD_203693 | JGI IMG/M metagenome (GOLD analysis project Ga0315282, IMG submission 203693) | Sediment microbial communities from Yellowstone Lake, YNP, Wyoming, USA - YL17G07_20 | ecosystem: Environmental > Aquatic > Freshwater > Lake > Sediment | place: USA: Wyoming | collected... | reverse complement strand
TACTTCCTTGGAAGCTACCTAGGGGTAGACCTTCTGAGCGTTTGAAAGAGCTTATTAACCGATGGAATCTTTGACCACATTTTAATGTGGGGCTACCATTGTATGTGCTGAATTGATCTATGGTGCTTATATTTCTGAACTTGTTTCTGAGAACATAAAAAGAGTTGAGGAACTTGCTGAGGATATGCAGGTGTATGGTATTAATTGGGACACTATTTACATTTACAGCAAACTAAAAGCAACGATCCTTGAACGATTTGGTCCGAAAGATAAGAGAAAACGAAGGAATACAAAGGTTGAATCATTGGGATTTAAAGATAATGATCTATGGATAGCAGCTACAGCAATACAACATAAATTGATTTTGGTATCGTCAGATAGTGATATGCACAATTTGTCTAATTTTGAAGGCTTAAACATAGAGAATTGGTGATAATGAATAAATATGAAAATAGATTGTCATGGTCACGTAAACGGAAAAAAACAAAACTGGGGTTGGGATAACAACGACAAGCTTATTGATGCGGCGGATAAACTCGGCATTGATAAACTCTGTTGTTCCATTCCTATCACGAGTGGTATGCCTAAACCTGATGAGTGTAAGCTATGTAATGATGACGTTCTGGATTGTATGAAACGCTATCCTTATCGTATACTTGGATACTGCTTTGTAAACCCCGGTTATGCTAAAGAGTCAATAATAGAGATTGAAAGATGCGTCATCAAGCACGGAATGATGGGCATTAAGCTTTATAATCAATTCAAATGTTCTGATCCCATTGTCTATCCTGTCGTAGAGAAGGCGATAGAACTTAATATACCAATTCTTGAACATGCCGGTTATATAACTGACCCTGAACAGGCGTCATCGCAACCGAACCTTTCTCATGCAGGTGATTTCGCTATCCTTGCGGAAAAATATCCTGAATCCATACTCATCGAGGCGCACATTGGCGGAGGCGGCGATTGGGAATGGGGGATAAAAACGCTTCGTCATAGTCCAAATGTATACCTAGACACTAGCGGGAGCGTTATTGACGAAGGCATAATTGAGATGGCTGTGAGAGAACTTGGCGCTGAAAGGTTGTTATTCGGCACAGACATGACTATGGAAGGCGGAGTTGGTAAAGTATTGGGTGCGAAGATCACAGAATCTCAGCGCGAAAGCATATTCTGGAAAAATATGCAGACTATTCTTGATAAAAAAAGGATTTAGCTTTGATAATAGATATTAATGCTTATATTGGACATTGGCCATTTAGACAACTCAGACATAATACAACTGATGGTCTGCTTGGACTTATGGACGAGAATGGCATAGACAAAGCAATGGTTTCTTCTATAAATGCCATCTTTTATCGTAACAGCCAATCAGGGAATGATGAACTGTCGGATTGGACGAAAGATCATCGTGACAGATTTATCCCTTTCGCTACCTTAAATCCAAAATACGCTGGTTGGAAGGATGATCTGAAACGTTGTTATGAGGAATACGGCATGACAGGTATCCGCATGTTCCCGTATTACCATAATTATAAGCTGTATCAAGATGAAGGACTTGAATTGGTTGAGTTTGTCACTGAGATGGATATGCCAATATCCATTCCCATCAGGCTAGAAGACAGGCGACAGCGGCATTGGCTTGATAGCGTGAATGATCTCCCTTTGTCTGATATAGAATTAGCTATTCGTGCATGTCCGGAAGCGAGTTTTATGATACTAAATGGTCGAGGGTTTGAAGGTTCAAATCTGTTTCGAGAGGAGAGTCTGAAAAATAAAAATTTTGTTATTGACATTTCAAGGCTAAGTGTGGTACTACAAAGAGAGATCCCAAAATTGATCGAACTTGCAGGAGTATCAAAAATCGCTTTTGGAACTGGAATACCGTTTAACTACCCGAATCCAGCACTTTTAAAGGCGCAGATACTTGATGTGCCTGAACAGGACAAGGAATCTTTATTATGGCGTAACGCATTGGAAATGATATGTAATTAAAGGCATGGTGATAAAAATGAGATTTTCTAGAATTATATTTATTTTGGTATGTCTCATAACATCTATAACTTCAATATCTTATGCAAGTTCTGGTGGAAAGATTGCTTTTGTAGATTATAACAGTTTTGGTCAATTTATATGTATAACCGATGAGGAAGGCAAAGATATACAAAAATTGACTAAGGGGTCAGCACCGTCATGGTCATCAGATGGCAGTATGATAGCATTTGTACGTGATCAGGAAATTTATGTTATGACTATTGACAATAGTAAATTGCCAAAACGTTTAGGATGTACGGGCTATTATCCATTAATTTCGCCTGATGGCACAAAAATTGCGTATTATGAGGTGTTTATGCCGCAGATTGATATTTGGCTTAGTATAGCTGATGTAAATGGAGAGAATCAAAGACATCTTAAAAAGGTTAATAGCATACACGGTAAACCGCATACATGGTCGCCTGATAGCAAGCAAATAGCCTTTTGTGATGGTGATCTTTATATTATCAATATAGATACCCTTGACTACAAAAAGATTATGTGTGCGGAAATTACAGAACATCGCTGGATGATTCATGTTGATTGGTCACCTAAAGGGGATAAGCTGGCAGTTGCATTAGAAAAATTTATTCCAAATCCTCTGGTGAATATCCCACCTAGCAAAGAACAAGGGATCTGGGTAATGAACCTCGATGGATCGGATGCAAAAAGACTGACAAGAGACAATGAATATTCTCCAGAATGGTCACCTGATGGGTCAAAAATAGCCTTTGTTACCACAGTTAAAATCTACGTGATGGATGCTGATGGAAGGAACATCAAACGTCTAACAGATAATATGGATATGAGTGAATCTGAATATGATCCATCATGGTATGGGTCAGCGGCGGCAGTACAACCTTTAGGACATTTAGTAACAACCTGGGGTGATCTTAAAAGGTGAGTAGTAGGATAGGCAATGGTCAACCAGATTAATTATTGTGTTTAATTTGCCCCCTATAATCCCCCGTAAACGGTGGATATTTATCTCCTTCCCTTTTTTAAGGGGAAGGTCGGGATGGGGTATGATAAGTTGAATAATTAATCTGGTCAACTAATGCCCATCCTACTTACTGCCTGATCCGTGTTTATCCGCGTTCTATTCCCATGAAAAAGGATTTAGCTTTGATAATTGATATTAATGCCTATATTGGACACTGGCCTTTCAGGCAACTCAGGTATAATACATCCGAAGGCCTGCTCAAGCTGATGGATGAAAACGGGATAGATAGAGCAATGGTTTCATCTATCAATGCCATCTTTTATCGAAACAGCCACGCAGGGAACAAGGAATTGTCGGAATGGACTAAAACCCATCGTGACAGGTTCCTCCCTTTTGCTACTCTAAACCCTAGATATGCGGGATGGAAGGACGATCTGAAGCAATGTCATGAAGAATACGGCATGGATAGGTGTCCGCATGTTTCCTCATTACCATAATTATAAACTATTCAAAGATGAAGGGCTTGAAATGGTTGAACTTGCTACGGAGATGGATATGGTCGTATCCGTTCCGATCAGAATGGAAGATAGGAGGCAAAGGCATTGGCTGGATAATGTGAACGATCTTTCTTTATCCGATATAGAGTCCGCCATGCGTGCTTGTCCAGAGGCAAGTTTCATCATATTAAGTGGTCGGGGATTTGAAGGTTCAAGCTTGTTTAGAGATGAAAGCCTGAAGAATAAAAAATTTCTTATTGACATTTCGAGGCTAAGTGTGGTACTACAAAGAGAGATACCGAAATTGATCGAACTTGCAGGAATATCAAAGATTGCTTTTGGAACTGGAATACCGTTTAACTATCCGAATCCAGCACTTTTGAAGGCGCAGATACTTGACGTGGCTGAACAGGACAAGGAATCTTTATTATGGCGTAACGCATTGGAAATGATATGTAATTAGCCACTGATGAAACACGGATTTTCACGGATGAAAGGGGAGAAAGATACAGTAGTTGTAGATGGGATTTGTAAAATATCAGTGTGTTGATATTTTTTTAGGAACGTTATATCCGATTTCTGTATATTATCTTAAATTTCATGTTATACAGTTAGAAAATTATAAAAATTAAGAGAGCTTGTCAGAAAAGGAAAGGAGTTATTATGAAACTGCAAATAGTTTTTATTTTATTAGTTTCAATAACGGTTCTTTTATTTGGCTGTGCATCTATGCAACAATCCTCATTTGTTGAAATAGATCAAGCACTTTTTACATGCACGGATTATCCAGCATTAGTCGATGGCGATTTGAATACTGTATGCGATATCAAAACCTCAAATCAATTCGGTAATCCTGCAGCGACCATCAGATTTATTCAACCAACATATATAGCATACATTGAAGTATATGCTGAGTCAAAATTATCAAATATACACATATCTATAGCTAACATAAAGGAAATTGAGGGTCAGGTAATTCCTTTCGAACCTTTGGCGACATCAGGTTCAAGTCCAGATATTAATAAAGGGGAAATGAAGGCAATACGCATCGGAAAAGTAGTAACTCATATAAGATTAATGGTAAATTGGCTTCGGGATAGAGAAAAAATTATAGTTTTAGATATGGTGCCTGTAAAAGGTCCAGAAATACGGGAAGTTAAGTTTTATACTACATCTGGAGGAAATCTTACTACTTTACCAGCAAGACAACCATAACCTTAATGAGAGTTTAAATGTTTATATGCATTATTTAGTCTTTCTGAATAGTTTTTAGTTTACCATTTAGCTGGAAGAAACTGAATATCTATTTGAATTGGTGGCATCTTGAAATTTAGGAGGAGAGTGCGTAATGAAAAAAAGAACTATTATTAAGTTGGATTTTTTCCCTTTACATTTTACAGTAAAAGGTTACATTATCCTTGTTCTGATTCTGGGAATCATTTTGAATTTCTTGAGTTGCAGCACAGCACCAATGAGTTATAGGGCGGAAACAGATAGGCAGATATCTCAGGTAACAGCGAAATGGAAAGCTGTAGAGGTGAAGTTCTATTCAGGATATAAGGATATCTGTTTTGGGGATTCTAACCATGGATGGGCTATAGCCGATCATGAATGTCGTTATACATCCGATGGCGGGAAAACATGGTCTCCACAATTCATAGATGAAACAATGGCATCCATAGATATGGAATCAATAGACTTCATTACTCCTCTTGAGGGTTGGATCGTAGGCTCTAACAAATTGATTTCTCATACAGATAACCTCCGTAAAATGCTTAACACGGGAAAAACAAAAATAGAGGGTGAGATCACAGAATCCAACAAACTGATTTTTCATACCTCAGATGGTGGTGTCAAGTGGGTATCGCAAAAGATCAATACAAAAGATCGACTAAAAGGAGTTGATTTTATAAATTCAGCTTGTGGTTGGGTTATAGGTGATGCGGGTATAATTTTTCATACGACTGATGGTGGTTCCACATGGGTTACACAAGAAAGTGGTGTTAAGGACAATTTAAAAGCAATATATTTTATTAATGCTGATATTGGCTGGGTTATAGGTCAGAATGGCACAATACTATATACAAAGGACGGTGGTAATAAGTGGATGCGACAAAATAGTAATATCCGATATGATGCACTAAATGGCATAAGTTTCATTGGTACTGACAAGGGATGGATTGTTGGACAAAACGGCATAGTCTTACACACCGATAATGGTGGTAATAAATGGATAATACAAAAAACTGGAATTGATGTAGATCTAACTGGAGTTGATTTTATCAATTCTAATGAAGGATGGGTTGTAGGATATAAAGGGATTATTTTACATACTTATGACGGTGGCATCACATGGACACCAGAATCTAGCAACACCGATGGTGCGCTAATGGCGATTGATTTCACCAATTCGGATAATGGTTGTGCCGTAGGAATAAATGGAATACTAGAATACGCAAAGAACTAAAACTTTATCATTCAGCATATTTCAATTATTTATTGGTTCATCTAATATTTAGTACCCAATATCTATAGGAATTTCAGGAAAGTATTAAGGTTTTTAGATTGTAATGGCAAAGCATTTTCAGTCGGTGGGCTTTGTCAAGAAACGAGACCCAACATTATAAGGTAATCAAAAAATGTCAGATAAAGCAAAAGCTTCTGAAAGAATTGAAGTTTTGAGGAAAAACATCCGATACCATGATAGGAAGTATTATGTGGATGATAATCCAGAAATATCGGATTACGAATACGACCTGTTGTTGAAGGAACTAGAAAAGCTGGAATCAGAATATCCCGACCTTATAACTCCAGATTCACCGACTCAAAGGGTGGCCGGCGAACCGTCAGAAGAATTTGCTACTGTCAGGCACAGGGTGGCGATGCTCAGTCTTGATAATACTTATTCACCAGAGGAATTGATCGAATTCGATAATAGGATCCGTAAGCTTATTCCATCACAGGATATTGAGTACGTTGTTGAATTAAAGCTAGATGGGTTAGGCATTGCTTTGTTATATGAAAATGGAAGACTGGTTCGTGGCGCAACTCGTGGCGATGGTGAAATGGGAGAGGACGTTACAGCAAACTTAAAAACTATTAAAAGCATCCCATTGGTGCTTGACGGCATTGGGCAGGGATTACCTGTGCTAGAGGTTCGTGGTGAAGTCTACATGCAGAAGCGCGCCTTTCAGGAATTCAATCAACAGCGAGAGGAAAATGGCGAAACTGTATTTGCTAATCCTCGAAATGCGTCAGCAGGCTCAGTAAGATTACTCGATCCTAGAATCACAGCAACACGCCCTCTTGACATTTTCATGTATACACTCAGCTACGTTGAAGGCGCGTCGTTCTCTACTCATTGGGAGTCATTGCAGGCTTTAAAAGATATGGGATTTAAGACTAATCCTTATGCGAGAAAATTCGTCATAATAGATGAGGTGGTTGATTATTGTAAAAATTGGGCAGAAAGAAGAGATGAACTTGATTACGAGATTGACGGAATGGTTGTAAAAGTCAACTCCCTTGCTCAACAAGTAGAGCTTGGCTTCACGACAAAAAGTCCCCGCTGGGCGATCTCGTATAAATTTCCTGCAAGACAAGCTACGAGCAAAATTGAAGGCATTATCATACAGGTTGGCAGAACCGGATCGCTTACTCCTGTTGCGGTATTGTCACCAACACCATTATCTGGTATAATTATAACAAGAGCAACTCTGCACAATGAAGATGAGATCCGTCGAAAAGATATTAGAATTGGCGACACTGTTCTTATCGAAAGAGCAGGGGACGTGATTCCCGCTGTCGTGGAAGTCATAAAGGATAAGCGTACAGGTCAGGAACGTGAATTCCAGATGCCCGATAAATGTCCTGTGTGCGGATCGGAAGTATTCAAACCAGAAGACGAAGCGGTGCTGAGATGTATGAATTCAGCGTGTCCTGCTCAAGTCAAGGAGCATCTCCATCACTTCGCATCCCGTGATGCAATGAATATTGATGGACTGGGTCCTGCTATCATTGACCAGTTAGTAGAGAAAAATTTAGTTAGAACTATCGCTGATCTGTATTTCTTGAATAAAGAAGAGCTTGTTGCTCTTGAACGAATGGGTGAAAAATCAGCACAAAATTTACTTGATGCAATAGAGGGAAGTAAAAATAATGACCTTGCAAGGCTGATTTTTGCACTTGGAATACGTCACATAGGCATCCGTGCCGCTGAGATACTTGCTGAATATTATCAGTCCATAGATACACTTTCTTATGCGAAAGTAGAGGAACTCCAGACGATATACGAGATAGGTCCGAAAGTTGCAGAAAGCATCTTTCAATTCTTCCAGCAGGAAGGTAATAAACAGATGCTCGATAGGCTTAGGGAAGCAGGCGTCAAAATGAGTGAAGAAGAGCAAACAACAGTTATGGATCAAACATTGAAAGGTAAAACGTTTGTCCTGACAGGCGCACTCAAAAATATGACCCGTGATGAAGCGTCGGAAAATATAAAAAAGGCAGGGGGTAAGGTAACGTCAAGTGTGAGTAGCAAAACTGATTACGTTGTGGTAGGAGAATCTCCGGGATCAAAATTCGACAAAGCTAAAAAACTAGGAATCACGATCCTAAATGAAGATGCGTTTGTAAACCTTATCTCCGGGTAATTTATATTATACGTTAGTTAATGGTCTTTTAGCACCATAAGAATTCTTTTATTAGAAAGGGTGACGCTCATGGGAGTCAGTAGATTAACTAGAGGATTAAGGAATTTTAACAAAAAGTTACAACAGGAGGACGAAGAAGAGGAGGTGTACGAGCCAATGCCAAAGGATTCAGGTCTGGAACAGCTTGATAGGGACATTCAGCGGACTAAAGATGAACATAGTCGTATCACTGAACAGTTAGCTGATTTGGAATCAAAGGCAAAGTCTAAACTAGCGGAGTTAAAGCAACTTGAAGAAAAAAGGCGATGGGAAGAAGAAAAAGCTAGACTTGAAACGGAATTGAGGGATACGTTTGCCAATTTGCTGAAACTAAGCTGGCAGACTATACCTACGTTCCTGAATGAGAGTTTTGCGCATCTCAGGGGTATAGCCGCTGAATATGATAGGCTTAAATCAGAAGAGCGTGAATTAGTATCCGAATTTAGTGCTCTGAAGAAGAATCTTGCTTACAATGACACAGATATTGCAAGGATTCAAGCCGAAATTTATAAAACGCTGGGTGAGCGTGTTGAGCTTATTCTTGAGTTAAAGCGCTTGCTGCGATTTATTGACGAGAAAGAGATTGCGTGGGTTCAAGAATCAGATAGTGTGCTTAGGTTCCTCGATACGCGCAGAGAAATTTTGCAGTTGAAATGGTAGAAATCTAGTTTCTATATCTTTCAAATCTAGTAAGGGGTAGATATAAATGAATATTTTTAAATTTGTCATCAATGGCTTTATTAATATTTTTGAGGATTTGTAATTAAATAACTTACCTAATAGGAAACATACCCCCTGCTCCCTCTCAAGAGGGGAGTTTAGGTCAATTCCCCCTTTGAAAAAGGGGGATAAAGGGGGATTTAAAGGCTTTATCATGGATTACCCGAATAATTTTTTAACATTCATCTAAAGGAGGAAAAGACTTGATTATCTCAATGTTGCGGATTTATGGGTAAAGATTAACTCTTGAGAAGGAGTTGGGTTGTGCTATATAAGATGCTTTACTCCGTTTAGCATGACATAGTTGTATTAAATTTTTACACGGGCGTACCGTATTTCTGTACCACTTCCAGGTCCATATAAGTCAATCACGTCTGACTGCTTTGATCCTCCTCTTTGTATGGCTGTAAAGAACATACCAAAAGGTTTTTGCAAAGGTATGGTAATAGGCTTGTTATCTCCTTCAGGTAAGACCTGAAATAGCCTATTTTCGCTAATCGAGTTCCCTTTGTCATCTTTCCCACTGCGATAGTAAACGACAAATAATCTGCCATTATCTGAAATGTGAAAACGTGCATAGCCCGGAATTTCAGTGGATGCGCCTTCACCGCCTTTGAATAAAGTCGTTCTTTTAACGATTTCTCCGTTATTGATGACGACATATTCTAGTGATTTGGTTATCGGCAGATTGGGAAAAAATTTGTCTCGCATAACAGGTGACTGTACAGTTTGCTTTAGATAAAGCAGATGCGCCTGACCTTCGTTGTCTATCCATAGATCAAGGTTCAGAATATAGCCTGCCGTTGCTTCGAGTTCATCAACTTCAATTGGTTCTGAAAAGTCCTTTTTCGTTACATCTGGCGACCACACATAAAAAAGCCTGCGAAACACGTAGTCCCAGCTTGCGCCAGTCTTTTCAAGTTTGTAACTTCGCCATTCCTCGTTCGGCTCAACGATATCACCGATAGCAAGGATATGACCTGCTTTGTTTTTTAAGGCAACCTGCGGATAGCATGAACGTATGGGGAACTTTATTTGTCCATGATGATTCCAATTTCCACTTTCATCACGAAAACTCCAGTATTGATCGCCAGAACGTGCATGAATGTTTAAAGACAGTATTTCACCTTTCTCACCATCAACAGCTATACCACGATACGAATGATCGGTAAAAAAAGTATCATCATTCCAGACCGGGTATATAGGAGTTCCGGGCTTTCCTGGGTTCGTTGCGGAAAATTCCAACAGATGCGGGTCACATGCACCGTATTTGGTTCCCGATGGTTGTGTTGATGGGTTTACTGAAAGGAACAGCCTTCCATCCGAAAATCCTACAAGCGGACACGGTTCACGTTCATCAAACTTCTCTGACGCCTGAACCATCTCCCAACTCTCGTCGTGGTGCTTTCTAAATAATCGCCAGCGTGTGTTGCATAGGAGAGGGATGTCCTTACCTGTTTCCATTGCATCTACAAATACGTCATCTCCATGACGCACTATTAAAGGCGAGCCATAGCACCAGAAAGGTCCTGCGCCGTTCCCTGGTGGTTCGCATGTCGTTACGCTTTCCTCAACTTCAACCACAACCGAACCTTGAGTAAGCAATAGCATCGCTAAAGTATAAGGTATCATAATCATATTACGAGTCCTTTCATAAAAATTACTTTTTAGGTTTGTAGTAAGATGATTATAAGCATTAAATAATTAATCGGGTAATCCATGATAGAGTCTTTAAATCCCCCTTTATCTAACTAATCGTTACCCACAAGTATAAAGATAGCACGTTTCGAGTGAAATGGCAAGTAGATTCACAGGTGGCCGCATAAGAATCTTGTCCGCAATCTTTATCAGAGAAAAAACACAAAGACACTAAGACACACTAAGCATATT
>Ga0315282_10016529_pt1 | contig 10775 bp, 16 predicted proteins | sample YL17G07_20_MG_FD_203693 | JGI IMG/M metagenome (GOLD analysis project Ga0315282, IMG submission 203693) | Sediment microbial communities from Yellowstone Lake, YNP, Wyoming, USA - YL17G07_20 | ecosystem: Environmental > Aquatic > Freshwater > Lake > Sediment | place: USA: Wyoming | collected... | reverse complement strand
CACATCCAACAGATCATGGTCTGATTGAGTTCGCCTTCTGAGGAGACCACGGAAAGGTTATTGAAAAGACTTTACCAGGCCAGTCTGTAGAATGCCGGGGAGTTCTAGGTATCGTCCCCTTTGGTGGGCCAAACATCACTTTTGCGAAACCAGTCGAAACATTCTTTGAACTGTCGATAGGTTCTGCTCCCTCCTATTTGGGGGAGCAGAGTAATGAGCCTAAATGATCATCTTCAACTGTATCTTAACCTGAGTCTTACCATAGTCCCCTTTCGGTTTCGATACAAACAATTCCTCCTACGGGCTGGAAATGGATATGACCCCGCGCGAGAGGATTCTACTCAGCGGTCTCCTACAACCAACCGTAACAGCTGTGATTATCACGTCGCTTTCTCCAACTTCATGCAAGCTGGCAAAGATGGTTAAAGCGTTCTTAGAAGCCGACGAGGTAAAGAGACTGGAGAAGGCGGCCGACAATCTTAGGGACCGTCTGCTCATCAGGTTGCTGTCTCACCTCGGATGTCGCATTTCTGAAGCTCTGGGTATAGCGGTAGAGGACATTGACCTCGATAATCACACTATCACCATACAGCACCTGAAGACACGCATGAAGCTTTCCTGTCCTGAATGTAGTGCTAGGCTTGGCAAGAGTCATACCTATTGTCCCAAGTGTGGAATAAGGGTAGAAAAGACAATTGCTGTAGAGAAGGAACATCGCCGGATAAGGACTCTACCCATTGATGGCAAAACACTCGGAATGGTCAAAGACTACATTTCGCGTGGTGGTCCAGTAGTTCGTGGTAGCCAGAGGCTAATATTTGGAATCAATCGCCATCGAGGATGGCAAGTCATCCGTGACTGTGCTGAAAGAGCGGGATTACCAAAGCTTATAAATCCCGAAACAGGGAGAGTCCACAACGTTGGCCCCCACAAATTAAGGGATTACTTTTCTATCCGCGCCGTGAAAAGGGATGATAGTGGTGATGGACTCAGGATGTTGCAAGAACACCTTGGACATCAAAGTATCGTTACTACCATGCGTTATCGCAAGGTTGCTGGGGAAGAACTAAAGACCTGGTATACCTGGTATACCAAGGTATGGGAAGAGGAAAATGGTCGTTGAGCCACTAAAACCGAAAAGGGGCGGATTTCTTCGTTCGTTTGGCTGTGGCTGGTTCATTCGTGAGTTTCTACTGGGAAAGGGTCCTCATGGCTCACCCACAGTAAACCCCGATATCGGTGCTCCACAAGCGGATGTCTTCCATCATTACAAACTCTCCCTGATGAAGGCCTATGCGTGGGATAGAGCGATAGCTTTAGAAGAAAAGAGAGCAAAGCGCGAAAAGCGCTACATAGACCCGGACAATATCACTGAACTAGCCAACTGGTACCTCTCTCGCATGCCTTATAAGGCCCAGGGTTGCCGTTACCACAGCTTTGTCGTCTACTTTTCGACACTGCAGAGACTGGGGTGGGTGGAAGCTACTGGCCAAGAAGAGCCCTCAGCATTTCAGGACAATTACCCACCGGGTCCACCACGCAGGTATTTTCGCCTGACAAAAGCGGGGCGAGAGGCCAGCGATACAGCATGGTCAAATCCCCAACTGGCTCTATATGGTCAAGAGTGAGTCAACTGTAATTTGAGGAAAGATATACCGGCAGATTGTGGGTAAATGAAAGATGGAGGTGAAACCATGTCACTAACTGATGAAATTTACCTTGAACTCTGCGATGGACTGGAGAAAGGTCTGGACTGGCCGAAATTCCTGGCCAAGTATAAGAACAGCAAGGGCCCGCTCTATAACGCCATAGGACGATTCTTCAACGAGGTCGCGCTTAAAATACAGGCCCTGAATGAAGAGAAAAGCCGGGTCCAAGGCGAATTGAACCGAGCTGAACTAGAACTGGACTCTTTGGACCAGAGAAAAGAAGAGGCAGAGAGTAATATTGTTTCCCTGGAGAACAGGGGAAATACCCTGACTGAGCAAGTTGAGACTCTGGAGGACGAACTTGCTGAAAAGGGTGAGCTGGCAAAGCGTCTGGCAGAGCTCGAAAGGCTCAGCTTCGATACTGAAAGACTGATTCAGTTGCAGGAAACCCTTAGAGAAATAGGTATGAAGCACAGTTTAAAGGGGAAGGAGGCTGTGGGCAAGTTCTTCGATGCCCTAAAAGATTATGGAACAGTACTGGATGCTGAGCTACAATTAAAGGGGCTTGAGACACAAATAGAGACCAAAAAACTGGAAGCCGAAAACTGGCAGGCAAAAGAGGAGGCGCTCAAAAGGAAGCATAATGACTTAAAGGAAGCCATTGAGGCAGTCCATGTTCTCCGTGCGAAGGGTATCAAGCCAAGCCAGATAATTACGTGGCACCGAATTCTGAGCCGGTTTCAAACGGTGGAGGAATTTGACCAGAGTCTAGCTCAATTTGGCGACATAATCAGGTTGCTAAATGCGAAGAAAGAAGAGACCGAAAACTGGGAGTTACGGCTAGCGAACGCTCAGGGTCAAGTGGAAACTCTAGAGAAGGAGAGAGCTAAAATCGAGGGAGAAATCGATGCCCTTAAAAAAGCCGGGATGAAGGAGCTGAAAGCGATGACTGAGGCAGGCACAAAGCAGCTAAAGATGTTAGCTGAGAATGTGAAAACTGAAATCCGAGAGGTAGGACAGGAAGTCAGAAAAGAGTTTAATGACTTCGTCATCCGGCTTGATGCCTTAGTTGAAAAGGTCTTTGAGATCGGACAAAAGTTTGAGGGAATAAGGCGAGAACTGCAGAAGTACGAAGGTGTAAAGGATGTCATTGAGTCTCACGTAGCCGCGTCGGAGGCAGATAATGAGGTTCCTGAACAGTCTTAACGACCGGCTGACGACAATGGAACGAGATATGCAAAGCATTTCCGAAGAGCTTGATTCCATGGTGAGGCGCCTTGACCAAGGTAAATGGGAAAACCTGTTTCTCCGTGTCAATGAAGATTTTAACAAACTACTCGACGAGCTTTCCATTCCTCGAATTAGCGGGCTATTCTCCGTACCTTTGATATTTGACCCGCAGTCCCTTTCCTTCACTCCAATAACCAGCGAAGACAGGGCCAGGTGGCGAGCCGCTCATAAGTCGGATATAAGGGTCGTAATAGGCAAGGGAAAGGTGCAGGTAATGGCTGCCTCCGAGGTCACCGGCGAAGAGGAAACCGAGGTCTCTCAGATAATACCTTTTTCCCAACAGCAAGGGTATATTATTTTGAACTGGGACCAATATCAAGTGCTACTGGATGAAATTGGTAAATTAAGAAGTGGTAATGATGAATAGGGTAAACAACGAGTTACTCTTACCGACCACGACCCCAGGATAAGGCTACAAAGCTACTTACTCAAGAATCTCTGCTTAACGTAGGTTAGTGTCACCAGGCGTGTCCCATCTGGAGTCCAGACTTAGTCCACCTTGTTAATGTGTCATTCTCACGGCTAATTACTTAACTTCGACTACACGCTCAGATTGTATGTAGTCCAGGTCCAGTCCACATTGTTGGCAGTTCTTGGCAATATCTCTGTTGGCAGGCAGTTTTGATTCAAAATAGGCTGCCGTAACGGCTGCAAACAAATACCTGCTAACAATGGCAAATTCAAGGATGGCCTCAATGTTCCCCACAATGTTCTTCTGGACTTACGATACACTATTGCCCAGGCCCTCGTTCATCAACCTACCAAAGTTGTACCAGTCTGAGCCCCCAAGCAAACTACCGACGACCTCAGCTAACATTTTGACCAGCAAGGCTTTGAACCTCCTGGCCGAATACACCTGACCAGTACCGGTCAAGTCATGATACCCTGGGTGTGCCATAAGACTGGCCTCTGAGTAAAGCACAAATATCGGCGCTGCCATCATCGACTTATCCATAATCCGCTTGATTACTGGGGTGTAATCTTTGCCCCCTGAAAACGCCGCTGTCCGAAAATCATGAAAATATAGGTTCATTCTGAAATTTAACTTTCGTTCCTTTTGTTGGATGATGTAGCTGAATAAATTGAACCTTAACAATTGAATATCAGAAGCCCAAAGCCGTGAACGCTTGCCTAGTCTAGGGCAAATAAAATGCCCTAGCCGATGGTTAAACCTGCTAGGGCAAATCTAACAAAGCGAGGTGACCTCACAATGCTAGACATAGGCAAATATATCATAGACGAACCGTATCAGCAATATGGCAACGGCTACGACCAGCTTGACGGCGACTACGCAGTCTATTATAAGGTAGCGACCAAGTTTTGCCACAAGGCACAGGCACAGGATAGAGAGGACTTGCTACATACCATAATCCTAAACCTTGCTATCGCTCATAGGAATAACGGACACAAGCCAGATAACCCGTCTTGGATGTATCGGATAGCCAGCTTTACCGTAGCTCAATACTGGCGGGACTACTATAAGCGGACTTATGGGATAGATTGCGGACACTGTAGTAATCAGCAAAGGAAAAAATGCCGGTCAGAGGACTTATACTCCGAGTGTCCGAGAGCTATCAGAATTGAGAGCCTAAACAAGCCGATAGTCGGAGAGGACGGTCAAATTAGCGAACTCGGAGAGCTGATAGCCGATAACAAAGCTATTGACCTTGACGCTTGGCTAGACGATAAAGCCTTTTTGCTAGGTTGCCCACAAAGGTTGATAGACATAGCCAAAAAGATACGGGACGCCATACCGTTAAACGCTACAGACCAGAAGTATCTTTGGCGATTTAGGCAAAAGGCACAAAAAAGCCTATTTAGGATGTCCGATTTTACCCCCTTTGCCCAAATATAGTAATGGAAGCACTGTCTAGGCTAGCGGGTTGCAGCTAGACGGTAGCTTACTATTAGGCGAAGCCGATAGCCTTGCCCACTATCGGATAGCCAAAAGGGGGTTGTTTTTGGAAAAACTGAATATCGTGGGCAAGCGTTCAGGCGATGGCTTTGTCGCTCATAAGGCTATGCTGGTAAATGCCCTGTCCAGAGCGTTAGCCGATAGGGTAATGCTTATGGACTTTACCATTGGGCGTAAAGGCTTTATCGGATACCTTAAGGCTTTGGGGGGTAGTAACATAGTCAAGGTTACCCCCGCCGCTAGTGCTAGCGAGTCGCAGGCTAACGGACACAAGAGGCTTAAGGTAACCTGCGGAGCTAATACTAGCTACCTAGCCGATAGTGAGTGGATTGGCGAGAAAACGCCTTTTAGCCTTTGTGAGGTTAGGGTTAGCCCTAATAACGCCATCACCCCTAATATCGGAAGCCTAGAGCTAGCCGAGGCACTCAATAGAGTGTTACCCTTTACCGCTAAAGATGACGATAGACCTGTTTTAGCCTGTGTCCTCTTTGTGGCAAAGGATGGCAAGCTCACTCTAATTAGTGCCGATGGCTTTAGGCTAGCGGTAGTCACCCTTGACTATGCCGATGGAGAGGGGCAAGCCCTAATCAACCGTGATGAGTTAAGAGGCATAGCCAATGCCCTGCGGAGAGCAAAGCGGGCAAGGGTTAGTTTTGAGCCAAGCGGAGAGAGCCTTGACGGTATATCCCTTATACTGGATACAGAGCTAATCCGTTATAAATGGGTTAGCGTCAATGGCGACTTCCCCGATTGGCAAAAGCTAATGCCTACCGAGTTTAGCATCGTAGCCCACTTTGACACTGTAGAGGCAATCAAGGCTACACTATCGCTCAAAGCACTATCGGATAATCCGAAAGCCTACCCGATAGACTTGACCATTAGTGATGGCAAGCTCATTATGGCTAATCCCGATGACAAGGGTCAAGCCGATATTCCAGCCGACACCGAGGGTCAAGGCTTTGTGAGGATAGACGGTCAATACCTCACCAATGCTCTCAAGGCTTGCGGTGGTATGGTAGACTTTAAGCTCACCAATTCCTATAATCCGACGCTATTCACTACCGACGGTTATCAACTGGTAGTAATGCCAATGCTAACCGACAAGGCACTAGCCGAGCAAAAGGCACAAGCCGAGGCAAAGGCTAAAGCCGAGCCAGTAGCCGAGGCTACCACTACCGAGCAAGCCGAGCCAGTTACCGAGGCGGTAGCCGAAGCCGAAGAGGTAACCGAGGCAAAGTCCAAGCGTAGCCGAAAGAGAGACAAAGTAGCCGTAGCATAGAACGCTTATAGCCCAAACAGAACGCCACGCAAAGAAGCGGGAGAGCATCCCGCTTTTTTGCTTTTTTAAGGGGTATTCGCTCCCCAAGCGTGGGAACGGATACCCCTCTTTTTGTGGCTAATCGGGCAAATCTAGCGAAAAGGGGAGACTAATATGGCAGTTATAGACGAGCTAGCCAAATGGATAGACGCCGACTTTATAGCCGAGGCTATATTTGACGAGCTTGAGGAACGGGGGATTAAGCCTACTCTTAAGAACGGTAAAACCGTTTGGCTAGATGTTCTTGAGCACGGGTTACCCGACGCTATCTGTTCCAGCGTCAAAGCAAAGTTTGATGTCTGAAAGTAAAAACTGAATAGCCAAAAGAGGGGCTTCCGTCTCTCTTACGAGGGCGAGGGGGTCGGGAAGCCCAGTACCGACCCCCTCTTTTGCCAAATTCAACCTGAAGGGAGGTGACTTTTGAAGCAAGGCGACAAGATTAAGTGTCCTTATTGCGACACGGAGTTCAAGCACAATGGTAAACCTGAACTCCAGAAATGCCCGGGCTGTGGCGCAAAATTACTATGTTAAGGAGGTGAAAGGTGATTAAAGATAGTGAAGTGGTCTTTCTCTTGACTATGGAAGATGTCCTTACCTGTGCCAAAGAGATGAGGATACCCAAAAAGGCAATAACCGATGATGTTTTCTACAAGGTCAGGAAGGGCGTGGAGTCAGCCTGGGAAGGCTGGCTTGAAGTGGTAAAGGCAGCTATCAGTTACGCTCTCAAAGACTAACCGAGATGGTATTTGAACGGGTAACTATGCTCAGAATCTGGACCGAAAGGAGGTAAAGCTATGCCTATCAGATGGAGCGCGGTCAGTGTTAGCCAGAAGGTAGACGAGATTGAGGAGCTCTTTAACTCCGTCACGCCGACCCTGTGGCAAATCCGGGAAAAGGCGCAGGAGCTGAGGCGGATACCCAATCTACCAGGGTATATTGACCAGCCCGCCGCCACTATGACCGACAAGATTGGGAGATTCAAGGACTCTATGAAGGGCTATGTTGAGCGTATCCGCAACCTCATACCTAAAGATGCCCTGGAGGAGGAGCGAAAGGCTGCCGAGTATGGCAACCAGCAATCACTAATCTAAAAACTGCCGGGAATTGAAAGGGTAACTATGCCCAGAAAGGAGGTGATTTTATGCTTAGCATCAGGTGTCCCCTTTGCGAAGACATGGTCTACCTGACCCTTGCAGATTGGGAGGACTTCATTGGCTGGCTCCCCCTGGGGCAACCAACAAGGCTGGGGCTGGTGTGCACCAACTGCCACAACGAGTTTATTCTCCAATTAACTCTCAGCCAAGTAATCACAGAAAGGAGTTAACAATTGACAACTAAAAAGCAGATTGAGAAAGGCATCTCCGAGATAGTGGGTGCTCTGACTGACCCTATCATTGTCTTTCCCGGGGGCTGGGGGGATACCCTCCCCGAGTGGCTAAAGAGCACAATTACCCTGGAGAGGCTAGCAGTGAATATGAAGGCACTCAAAGGGGAGGAGATGACCGGGACCGATGCGGAGGCTTGCGCCTATCCCTACACTGCTTCTCTAACTCAGGCGATGGGCCACGACTGGACACAAATCTACCTCTACATCGCCACCAAAGTCTATGAGAAGTGGCGCACCAAGGAGTCGGGGGTTACAATGCCCACTGATATCGCCGTGGACAAACTAGATGATGAGCAGATGCGGGAGCTCTATCGGCTTAAAGCGTGGCTCTATCATAAGAGGACTACGGTAAGGTTAGAGCGCGACCGAGCTGAGAGGCGGCAGAAGAGAGAGGAAGAGGCAGCCAAAAGAGAAGCGGAGCAGCCGGCACTGTTTGACTTCTAGTATATTACTAGAAGTATATGACTAGGGGGTCGGGGGTTAAATCCCGACCCCTTTTTTTGTCCCCTGAGAGAGGGGCGGCGCCCCTCTTTACTTCCCCTTGCCAAGGGGAAGGGGGTAAACATTAACCACCCCCCAAAACCGCCCAGATTTTAATTCTAGAGCGTCTCTCGCTGTAAAGTAGAGGACTTCGGGCAAAGTCGGCAGCTCGGAGTCCCCCTTTTTGTGCTGTGACTCAACAAATCAAGCTATTGTTACCCTGGCTGTATCCAGAAACCATTGTTAGATGGCTGACTTCTCTGATAATAGCTGCTCTCTCATTGTTTCAAAGTTCGGATACATAGAATATGTATAGAGACGCCAATGGCGATTAAGACCAAAATCAATCTAACGACAAAACTCTGAACCGCAAATGCAACTGAGGATCCGATTGTTACCCATAGTAAAGTAATGGTTAGGACTTTTACCTTTAGTGGAATCCCTTTTCTTTCTAGATAGCTCCTAATGTAATTTCCAAACCACTTGTTGTTTAAGAGCCAATCATAGAATCTTTGTGAACTTCTTGCATAGCATGCAGCAGCAAGTAGAAGGAAAGGTGTGGTAGGTAGCACCGGCACAAATATTCCAACAATTCCTAGCCCCATAAAAAATGTTCCCGCAATAATCAGCAGTATCCGAATCCAAGTTCCCCTTGCTTTTGTTTGGTTATCAATTCCCATAGAGTAGCCAGTATTTTAAACTTTTTGGACAAAAGTGTGCTGTGTTAAACAACCCAGTAGTTGTGGCTGGAGTTGGTACTGGTGGCACATTGCTGGGTGTTGCCGAAGCCTTAAGAAGAGTTTATCCTGATGCAAAAGCTGTTGCTGTAGAGCCAGCGGGATCAGCGGTAATGAGCGCGGGGCAGAGGGCTAGTTCACATAGCCCTCGGTTTCCCCGTAGGTGTGCCTTTTGTTCTTCAGGTAATCCTAGCCTAGCTAAAGCAATTAATTGCCTACATCGCCCCTACCATGATTCTGCCAATAGGCTATTATAGTGAGCTAGCGCAGCTAGCTCTCAACGGTAAAACTGCCTTTCAAGCCCTCCAAGTCTACATCGTAGACGCCAGGCTTGTCCCTGAGTATTACGAAGGCTACTTTCTGGCTTTGCCCTGGGATAAGGGTTATCTCTTTAACAGCCTCAACGATGCCTTTTACTTTCAATACCAGGCTATAGCTGCTCGTGGTAGGAGCGGTATTGGTTGCCTCGGCAAAAACATTAACAATCTGACCCGGTTTGACCCGGCTCGGGATAATCTTCAGGTCCCTGACAAGAGCCGGGACTGGAACAGGCTCTACAGGTGCCTCAAGTATAGTTACAGGTCGTGGGCGTTTTCTTAGTATGGTCGAGGCTAGGGCTGCTATCGCCGCCATAATTTTCCCGACAAGAGACGGGCTGGGGACAGACTCTGAAGGCAAAGGTTCCCCAGCTACAGGGACAGGTTGTAGGCGTTTCCTAGCAAAGACTAACGCTAGAGCTACTATCACAGCCATAGCCGCAATGACTGATATTAACCATGGTGTTAGCCATTTAAACCCACCTGCCTCGGCTGCTGGCGCTGGTGGCAGAGGTGGGGGTGCTGCTACCACGAAATTGCCTTGCAAACCACCAAGTTTCACCAGATAGCTACCAGGAGTACCGGGGGTTACAGTAAAGCTTACGTCTTGGCTTTGCCCAGGAGCGAGTTCTATCACTCGACTTGTTTCTAGCAGACTCTCCACTTTCATTATTAGCGTATACTGACCACTCATCCCCCCGATATTGGCGAGCTGGGCACTAATGGTAACATTCTCCCCAGGCCAAACTTGACTTGGGCTAATATCTAGGTTGCGTACTTCAAAGCAAGCCGGTGGCGGGGGTGCCAGCTTGGCTAGGACGGCAAAAGGTGTGAAGTGGCTTACCTCAGCTACCGCTGTGCCAGCCTCAACTACAAAGCCGCTGGGGACACCCAGTTGTACCCAACCCCGCTTCGCGTCATAATAGGCAATAAATATGGATAAAGTGTTCCCATGTACTGTTTCTGGATTATAATTAATTACCAAGGTGGCTGGCGGGTTGAATGTGACTGGTTGGGACACGTTGCCACGAGTATAGGCAACGAAATTGTAAATCGGGCTAATTATTACCATATCCTCGGCTGCCGGTAGTAATTCCTCAGATGCTCTCGCCTCCAATCCTACAGGCACTTGGTTATTAGTACAAATCATCCTGGTGCCAACATCAACCTTTAGCGTCAACTTGCCCTCTAAGGAGATGGTTATAGGTTCGACAATGATGCCATCATTCGTGATTTTCACTGTGCTCGTGCTGCCTAGTATGTCTACGCTTAACGGGTTGGTTGGGCTACCACCACCGCCGCCACCACCGCCACCACCACCGCCACCGCCGCCCCTAGCAGTAAAGGTAGCGGTGACTGTCTTATTAGCGTCCATAGTGATGGTGGCAGGGTTGGTAGAGCCGCTCAGGTCTCCACTCCAACCACTGAAGCTCCAGCCAGAAGCAGGTGTTGCCGTCAGCTGTACTGAAGTGCCGGAGGCATAAGTCGCCTGGTCGGGATTTTTGCTGACACTGCCGCTGCCAGTAATGCTGACTGTCAGGGTGTACTCATTCTGAGTAAAGGTAGCGGTGACTGTCTTATTAGCGTCCATAGTGATGGTGGCAGGGTTGGTAGAGCCGCTCAGGTCTCCACTCCAACCACTGAAGCTCCAGCCAGAAGCAGGTGTTGCCGTCAGCTGTACT
>Ga0315282_10016528_pt1 | contig 10776 bp, 13 predicted proteins | sample YL17G07_20_MG_FD_203693 | JGI IMG/M metagenome (GOLD analysis project Ga0315282, IMG submission 203693) | Sediment microbial communities from Yellowstone Lake, YNP, Wyoming, USA - YL17G07_20 | ecosystem: Environmental > Aquatic > Freshwater > Lake > Sediment | place: USA: Wyoming | collected... | reverse complement strand
CCTTATGCTTATTCTCAGAGATTATCAGACTTTCCAGTTGAATCTGGAACAATAAATCAGGTAGAAAATGTAATCGGAAGAATTGTTCAGGATATAAATACAAGAAGAGCAGTAATGACAACACGTTCTCCTGAGATAGATACGATATTAAGAGAAGACATTCCTTGTTTAGGAGAAGTTCATCTCAGATGTTTCAAAAATGAAAATGAAGAATATGTTTTAAATATGACTACAACCTGGCGTTCAAGAGATTTGTTCAAGGCTTGGCCAGATAATGTTATAGCAGTGACTTATTTCGGAAGAAAAATTGCAGAGGAAATAGAAAAAAGAACAGGAGTAAGAACTATTTTAGGGGGATATACTGATTTCAGCAATTCCTTGCATATTTATGGACAGGACTTTTCACAAATAGAAGGAAATCAAGCAGAAGGAAAAAAAGGCTTTTTTGAAGTCTTTCCAACAATTGAATCTTATTTAAAAAAATCAAAAGATAGCATAACAGCAAGAGGTAATGAAATTCTCCCTCAAATGAAAGAACTTCTTTCTGAACAAGAACAATGGCATTTTCCAGAAGAAAAAAGAAGATTAATAGAAAATGAAATAAGACTTCTTGAAGAAGGACTGTTACCATAAAATGTCAAGAGGTGAAATTATTGTAGTTGAAGGTTCTGATTATTCTGGAAAAAGAACACAAACAAAACTTCTTTTTGAAAGATTAAAAAGAGAAGGAGTTCCATGCGAAACTATGTCTTTTCCAAGATACAATACTCCAACAGGAAAGATTGTAGGAGGGCCTTATTTAGGAAAACCTGAAATTTGCCTCTCATGGTTTGATAAACCTATGTTAGTTCCTCCAAAAGTTGCTTCATTATATTATGCTGCAGACAGAAAAGCAGCTGTTCCTGAAATAGAAGAAATCCTTAGGTTAGGAAAACATATTATTATGGACAGATATGCTGAATCTAATATGGCTCATCAGGGAGCAAAAGCAAATACAGAAAAAGAAAGAGATGAAATTATAAGATTCATTAATAGATTAGAATACGAATTATTGGAACTTCCAAAACCCAAAGGAATAATTTTTCTTCATATGCCTCTGCAAGTAGTTAGAGAATTAAGAGATAAAAGATGCAGAGAAGAAAGAACATATTCAGACAAGGCTGAATGTGATGATGAACATTTACAAAAAGCTGTGGAGGTTTATAATTTCCTTGCATCCACTTTTAGTGGATGGGTAAGAATAGACTGCGCTCCTGATAGAACAATAAATTCCTTAAAAACTCCTGAGCAAATTCATGAAGAAGTTTATAGAGTTGCAAAGAGCATAATTGGGATATAATAATTTTCTATCCGCCAAAATTCTATGATTTCAGTTAATAATTAAAGAAGAAAAATTTATAAATCATAATTTCCTTTATATTTTATAATGGTTGATAGTTAAGAGGGTGCCCTGTCTTAACTGTCAGGGCAGTAAACCCTCTTTGTCTTATAATAATATTAAATCTTCTCGTGCTATCACACTCGATTATAAATCTATAAGTTAGTATAACATAAACTATTTTCCTTAATAATATCTTATCTATATCAATCGCTACGAGTGAAACGAGGAGTGAATTATATCTTCACCTTAGAATCAGGAACAGTTTCTGAATGAACATTAAACTTGCCTTTTTTCAAACATTTCCAGCAAGTGTGAACTTGTCCGTTCTTTTCTTTCACAATGCCTGTGTCATGACATTCCGAGCATTCATCTTCCATAAAACTATATGATATCATCATTTTTAATATTAATTATACTTCAGAATATAACCATTTTAACCTGTACTAATACCCTTTTAAATTGCACTCGTAAACTCGTGTCATTATAATTGTTAGAATAAACCTGATATTAAACTGATTACATAACTTATTAATAAATTAACCCATAATTGCGAAAGCAACTATTTCAAACCAGTCAAGAAGCATATTTTTCAGATAAAAACATTTAAATAAACTCTTTCTTAAAGAAAAGCATGGAAAAAGACATAGGAAAAATAAAAAAGAACGACAACACAGATATAATTGTGAGAGTTGATGATTTCGGAGGAAGAACAGGATTGACAATAAGAGAATTTGTAACAGGAGATAGATACACTGGATTTACAAAAGCAGGAGTGAGAATCTCTTCTGAAAACTTTCCAAAATTCAAGGAAATGATTAATTCTGTTTCTGAAGAAGACATGAAACAGCCAGAAATAACACAATCAGAAAAGCAGGAAGATTTGCCTGATTATTAATTTATTCTAAAAGTTTAAATACAGTCTTTTGATAAAATTTAAATGGAATTCTATCTTATAAAAGGAGAGCATTATGAAAAAGTAATTACAATAATTGGAAGTGATTCTGTAACCAAAGCAAGATTAGAAGAATTAACTGCTCCAGGAAAAACTTTTGAATCTCTTGATGATATTAATAAAGCAATGCATCACCCCGATGAAAAAGGAGTTCAGTCTCTTCCATCAACCTTTAAAGTTCCTGAGATAATTTCTGTTAGAGTAAAAAAACTGCCTATAGATGTGCCTGTTAATTATGAAACATCTTATATGAATCTTGAAGCTCTAAAAATCAGATTAGTCAATGGACAAGAGCCTGAAACCAAACCATAAACTGATTTCTCCAAAACCTTTAAAACCTTATTTTTATTGAATAATTCATGGAAAAGGAAAAAATAATAACATTAAGCATAGTTGTTTTCATTTTGCTTATAGCAGGAACAATAATTTATTCGAAGAACATAGGGCTTACAGTCAAAGACACTCCTTCAGAAGAAATTGCAAGATATATAGGACAGCATTCTGTATTGTATGTTCAGCTAGGTTGCATACATTGCAAAGAACAGGAAGACTTATTTGGAGCTAATGTAAGATATCTCAACATTGTCGACTATTTTAAAGAAGAAGATAAGCAAAAATTTATTGATGCTGGAATTGAATACACACCTACTTGGATAATTAACAATCAAAAATATGAAGGAGTTCAGTCAATAGAAAAATTAAAAGAGCTGACTGGTTATCAGGAATAAAAATAGTTCGCTCACTTTGTTCGCAAAATTGATAAACAATAAAACCTTAAAAAAGAGGGGGTAACAATTATCTTTGATTTATCATTAACTAAAACATTAATAAAAAATCTCTCTGAGATTTTTCAAATTTAAAAAATGCCGGACATCATAACAATAGGAAAAATAACTTCTCTTGCACTCGTTAATTCCATTAATCCATGCCAGATTGCAATGTTAGTTTTGGTGCTTGTTACAATTCTGACTCAAAATCCTGAAAAGAAAAAAAGAGTTTTGCTGTCTGGTTTGGCATTTATTGCTTCTGTGTATATCGGATATTTATTTTATGGAATAATTTTAGTTCAGTTATTTCAGACATTTGCAGAAACATTAAAACAAGGTTCAATCTATCTCAAATATGCTATTGCAACTCTGTCAATGATAGTTGGAGGATTGCAGATAAAAGATTTTTTCTTTTACAAGAAAGGAAGTTTCGGAACAGAAATGCCTATATGGATGCGTTCCAAAGCAAAGAGATTTATAGAAAAGATAACTTCTCCATTAGGAGCATTCATCACAGGATTTATTGTAACTCTTTTCTTAAGCCCATGCACAATGGCTCCTTTACTGGTTGCAACAGAAACACTTTCTAAATTGGGATTATTAGGAGCTCTTCCATGGCTTTTATATTTCAATTTTATAGTTATTCTTCCTCTGATAATAATTACTCTAATTGTTTACAAAGGAATAAAAACAGCAGAAAATATTTCTCAGTGGAAAGACAGGAATGTAAGAATATTGCATCTAATTGCAGGAGTTTTATTATTCTTGGTAGGAATAATAATGCTAATGGGCTGGCTGTAATCTCTCTGAATAAACTTCATATCCTTCTCTGGTTAAACTGTAAAAAATTGGGTCTAAACAAGCCATATCAGGATCAGGCAAATGTTGAGCAGTTAACCATCCTCTATCAACAAAACTTCGTGCAATTTCTCTTTGAAATAAAGGCAAACAGCGATGATTAATATTCCCTTCTCTGTGCATTTTCCATAAGAGTTCTAATTCTGCTTCTTTTAATTGCTCCACAACACAATTAAATAAAAATATCTTTTTAAGAATTTATATTCTCTATATTATTAAGAATCAAATTATCGTCTCTTTTTTCTGCTTGTCTTTTTCCTGCTCTTTTTTGGTTTTCTTCTTGAAAAAAGTTTTATTAATTTTCTGACTTTTGATATCTTGTTTTTTCTGCTTCTTTTTCTTGGACTTTTTATTCTAACCTTTTTTGTTTTCTGTTTTATTGTCTTTCTCTTCCTTGTTCTTTTTTTTGGAATCATCCTCTTTTTCTTTTTCATTATAAAGCTGATTTCTGGACTCAGTGGAAAAGTGCCTCAAACAATATCGATGTCAATCTTAACCTACCAAGCTGTTTTAAAGGTTATCTTCTCCGCTCTATAACTAAACTTAACAAGTGCAGGTTTCGTATAACGAGTTATAGTCCAGTCGTTATATTAATAGCTGAGCACCTGACAGAGGTTGTTATAGTAGCACCATTTTCAGGGCAACTGATTTATCCTAATCAGCTTAGAAAATATAGATAAACATCCATATAAATCTATGCTACTACTATTAAATAATTATTAAAAAGCAGTGTTAATATCAAAAGTTCGGCATCAATTCCGAATGCCCGAACTGAATAATTAAATCTATTTTTGGTTTGATTTTCTCCAAGCCAACAGGAATATCACATGCCCCATAACAGCTTCCAAGCCATATTAAAAACTCTGCATTTGTCTTCTCTCTGAGAAAATCAACAACCACGGTTGAATATGGTTTTAAACCATCAGCAAATTGAAGAAGAACTAATTTTGCTTTTGTTTTTTTAATTTCTGATATGATTCTTTCTAATTCCAAGTCATACTTTTTCTGAATTTCTTCAATTGTTTTGTTTTCCACAAAAATTATCAATTTTCATGTTTTTTATAACTTTTGGATTAAACATAAAACTTAAAAATACAATATACTTCTCAATTTAAAGGAGGCGGAAGAATCAGTTAAAGTAATCTTCGGATTCACTTTGCTGACTTTGTGCGCCTCTTCTATTTTTAAAATATTAAATTAAACTTTCAGAAAAAATCTGAATAATATTCCTATGACAGCTCCTAACCCAAGAATTCCTCCTATTATAATTATTCTTTTCACTACATCAACTTTTTTTATGTGAAGTATGTAAGCCAGTATAAGCAAAAGCAAAAAATAAGTTGCTGTCAAAAAATACCAATCATAAATTTGCAATGAAGCTAAAAGCCATTTTGGAATAGTAGGATTAGTGAAAACATTTTGCTGAAGATAAAAATGTATTGCATCTGTTGGGTCAGGAGCCAATTCCCCCAAAAAACAACCAAGAAGAAAAATACCAATACCTGTTCTGAGAAATTTCTTTTCTGGTTTTAAAAAATCCCCCAATCTCTTTTTCATAAAGAAATAAAATATGCAACTTTTTTATATCTTTCCAGTTAGTTTTATAAGCCATTTTTTCATTCATTTTATATGAAAACTCAAAAAATAAGACAGCCGATTGTAACTGTCTGCGGACATGTAGACCATGGAAAAACATCAATCCTTGATTATTTTAGAGGCAGCTCTGTTCAAGAAGCAGAAGCAGGAGGCATAACCCAGAAAATTTCATTCATATTATATCCTTTAAGCCAGATTAAGCAAACATGTTCTTTAATAGAAAGCTCAGGAATAAAATTGGACATTCCTGGTTTCTTGTTCATAGACACTCCAGGGCATGCTGCTTTCACAAATCTGAGAAAAAGAGGAGGAAGTCTTGCTGATTTGGCTATTTTAGTTATAGACATAAACGAAGGAATAAAACCTCAAACTTCAGAAGTAATACAAATTTTAAAACATAACAAAACTCCTTTTCTTATTGCATTGAACAAGATAGATAATATATCGAGTTGGAGAACTGCTAAGGATAATCTTCAACATAACATAGAAACACAACCTTCAAATGTAAAAAATATTTTTGATGAGAGATACATGACTCTTATAGGAAGCCTGAACAGTTTTGGATTTGATTCTGATTTATATTACAATATAAATGATTTCACAAAAAAAATAGCCCTTGTTCCATGTTCAGCAAGAACAGGAGAAGGAATTCAGGAGCTGATGATGATGCTCTGTGGTTTGTCTCAAAGATATTTGAAAGACAAATTAAAATTAGGACAAGAAGCAAAAGGAGTTATATTGGAAGTTAAAAAAGAAAAATCAAAAGAATATGCAGAAGCAATCTTATACGACGGAAGCTTGTCAAAGAGCAATGAAATTGCAGTTGCAGATGTTGAAGGCAATCCTATAATCACAAAGATAAGAGTTCTCGAGGAAATTCTTCCTTTAAGCAGCAAGTTCAAATCAAAATATGAAGTCCAGGCATCAACAGGGTTAAGAATGCAGTTCTCTGAAAAAATAGAAATTCTTCCTGGTATGCCTTTTCTGTCTTACACTGGCGACAAGCAGAAAATTGCAGAAATATTCAAGAAAGAAATTACTGAAAACATCCAGACAAGCAAAAAAGGAATAATTGCAAAAGCAGATTCTCTTGGAAGCCTTGAAGCTCTTTTGGTTTTGTTAAAGCAAAGCAATATTCCTGTTCTAAAAGCAGGTATAGGAAACATAAACAAGACAGATTTTTCAAATGCAAAAGCAAATCTTGAGCTTGATGAACTTGATGCAATAATACTTGGCTTCAATGTTTCAATAAATGAAGATGCAAAAGAACTCTTGGAAGAGAACAAGGCAATAAAAGTCTTGACAGACGAAGTTATTTACAAACTCATAGAAAATTTAATCAAATTCAGAGATGAAAACAGAAAAGAAATAGAAAAGAAAAAATTAATGCAGCTGACCACTTTATGCAAACTGAAAATACTTCCCCAGTATGTTTTCAGAAATACAAAGCCTGCTATATTCGGAGTAAAGATAGAAGCAGGAAAAGCTGTTTCAAATACTAATTTGATTGACAAAGAAAATGAAAAAATAGGGAGAATAAAAAATATTCAGTCAGAAAACAAAAGTGTTGAAGAAGCAACAGAAGGCATGGAAGTTGCCATTTCAATTCCAGGTTTGAATTTTGAAAGGCAGTTGAAAACTAAGGAATTTTTATATTCTGATATGGGGGAAACACAGTTCAGGAATTTCAGGAAAAACAGGGATTTGTTAAGTTCAAAAGAACTTTCTCTTCTTCAGGAAATAGCTGAACTAAAAAGAAAAGAAAAAGAAGATTGGGGGGGATAATCTTCTTCAAAACAATACTTTTAAAAATCCTTTTCTCAATAAAATATTATGGTATTCAAGATAAACATATCAGAAAAATCAGGAAAAACCTGGCATTTTGAATTGGAAAGCGAGGAACTTAATGAAAAAGAATTACACAACAAAATCAATGGAAAAGAGCTGAAATCAGAATTAGACGGCTATGAATTTGAAATTACAGGAGCAAGCGACAATGCGGGTTTTACTTCAATGGAAAATGTTGAAGGAGCAGGATTGAAAAAAGTGCTGCTGACTTATGGAAAAGCTATGCACAAGCGTCCAAGAAGAGAAGGAAAAAAGAAAGTTTCAAATCCAAAGCCAAAAGGGCTTAGAATGAGAAAAACAGTTCGTGGAAAAGTTATTTCTCCTGCAATTGTTCAGATAAATCTCAAGGTTTTGAAAGAGGGAAATAAAAAACTCTCTGAAATTTTCCCTGAACAAAACCAGCCAAAGCAAAAAGCAGAAGCAAAACCTGCTGAAGCTGTGCCAACTGCTGCTCAGTAAAAGAAGCAGACAATTCTTTAATCGAACTATTTAAAAACAAACTATTTCTCAAATTTATATGAACAAACCAGAAAACTTGCCTGAACTGAATGTAGGAGTTGTAGGGCATATTGACCACGGAAAAACAACACTCTTAAGCAAACTTACTGGCAAGTTCACAGATACTCATTCAGAAGAACTGAAAAGAGGAATCACAATAAAATTAGGCTATGCAGAAACAACTATTTTCAATGACAATGAAAAATTCAACAATCAAAAAAAAGGCATTCCAGTAAGATATGTCAGTTTCATAGATGCGCCAGGGCACGAAATGTTGATGGCAACAATGCTTTCAGGAGCAGCAATAATTGACGCTGCAATTCTTGTTATTGCTGCAAATGAAGGAATAAAGCCTCAGACAAAAGAACATTTTGTTGCTCTTCAGGCAAAGAAAATAAAAAACATAATAATTGTCCAGAATAAAATTGACTTGGTAACAAAAGAACAGGCATTAAAAAATTACAAAGAAATAAAAGAATTTGTAAAAGGAACAATTGCAGAAAACTCTCCAATAATTCCTGTTTCAGTGCAGCAGGAAATAAACATAGACAAAATTTTTGAGGAATTAGTAAAAATAGAAATTCCAAAAAGAGAATTGAATTCAGAGCCATTTTTTCTTATTGCAAGAAGCTTTGATATAAACCGTCCTGGAATAACAATAGACAAAATTCATGGAGGCGTTTTAGGGGGAATATTGAAAAAAGGAACATTAAAAATTGGAGATGAAATTGAAATAAAACCCGGATTAAGCATAAAAAAGGCGAATCAGCAGACATACAGCACTTTAAAAACAAAAATACTGTCTCTTCACAGAGGAAATAATAATGTTGATGAAATTTCTCCAGGAGCAAGCATATCTATTGAAACTTCCCTTGATCCTTTTCTGACAAAAGCAGATTCTTTAACAGGATGCATTGCAGGATTAAGCGGAAAACTTCCTGAAATATCTCACAGAGTTAAAATAAAAAAGCAGTTATTCAAAGAGGTGCTTGGAATTACAGATAAAAAACCAGTAGAGCCTGTAAAAACAAAAGAACTTTTGATGCTAAGTGTAAACACAACTATAACAGTAGGAACAGTTGAAAAAATCTCAGGAGATGTTTTGGAATTAATATTAAATATTCCTATTGTTGCATTAAAAAGAGATAATGTAGGCATTGCGAGAAACATAAACTCACATTGGAGATTGATTGGATTTGGTGAGATAGTATAATCTTATATTATTTAGTTGTTCACTTCGTTCACAAAATTTAATAAGAAGTTAATGTAAAACTATTTTATTCAACTGCTCAACATCAATAACAAACTTCAGTTTCCTCATTAATCTAATCATTAATCTTGCGAAGCAACTATTCTCATAAACTTTATAAATCACTTACTCCTATAAAAAATATGAATAAAAGGGTTTTGTATATTGCAGCAATATTACTAATTGTAGGTTTTCTAAGCTTTGTTGTTGCGAAAGATGCTTTCAGCATAACTACAGGAGCAGTAAATAATGGCAGCAAGGATGAAATTGAATCCTGTATATCTCAATGTCCAACAGGCTGCGCTGCGCCAGAAAACAGAATTTGCGCTTCTGATGGAGAAAAATATTGCAGTACATGTATAATTGAATGCTATGGATTAACAGTAGCTAATAATAGTTTCTGTTCAAAGAATAAACTAACTAAAAGCCAAATAACAAATATAACCCATGCAAAAAACAGAATAAAAGTAAATGCAACATTAGCAGAATGTCCTGAAAAATGCACATGCACAGGAAGTGCAGTAAAATGCATTTTGGCAAATGGTTCAAGAGAAATGACAATCACAGCAGGAAAATCAGGAAATACAATAATCCAAATTAAAGGGGTAAATGGTTCAACAAATGTTACATTATACAAAGCAGACGGAAAACTTTATGGAGTTTTCAAAAACAACACAAAAGAAGTAAAAATGCTTCCTGACCAAGTATTATATAAAATAACTGAAAAAACAGCAAAAAAATTTGAAGATGAAAAGATTGAATTAACTGAAGATGGAGATTACAAATATCAGGCAAAAGAAAAAGCAAAATTATTTTTTATAATTCCTGTAAAAGTTCCTGTTGATGCAGGCATTGATTCTGGAACAGGGAAAATAATTAGATTTAAAAAAGCATGGTGGGCTGTTTTTACAAAAGAAGATAATAGCAATTTAATTATGGGAAATAGCTGCGGAACAGTAACTCCGGGATATAATGATGACTGCTGTCAGAGTAAGGGATTTGATGTTTGGAATGAAGAAACAGCAGAATGTGAGTTTAGTTCTGCATAGAAACACTCCTCGTTTACACTCGTCGAAATTGATATAACTTTTAATATAAAAACATTTGTTCCTATGACATCAGTTGAATAAACTCGGTTTTTTCATTAACAATAATATCCATCTCACGAGCAACCTCTTGCGAAGTGCAATTTTCACCCCAACAAACTTTATAATATTCCTTTTCTCTAAAGAATTATGAAAACATATTCTCATTCAAAAATAGAAACCTTTGAAAAATGCAGGCTTAAATTTAAGTATAGATACATAGACAGAATAATTCCTGAAATTGCAAAAAGCATTGAAGCGCATTTGGGGGATACTGTCCATAAATCACTTGAATGGCTTTATCTGCAAGTGCTGAGAGGGATAATTCCTGGAATAAATGACATAATCTCTTTTTATTCTGAAAAATGGAATGAAAATTATAGAAAGAATATGCTTATTGTAAACAAAGAAACAAAAGTTGAAGATTATTTTAACAGGGGAGTTGAATTTTTGGTTAATTATTACATAAAACACCAGCCATTCAAGGATAACACAATAGCAACAGAAAAAAGAATTCAAATTGATTTGGACAAAATAAATAA
>Ga0315282_10016527_pt1 | contig 10777 bp, 13 predicted proteins | sample YL17G07_20_MG_FD_203693 | JGI IMG/M metagenome (GOLD analysis project Ga0315282, IMG submission 203693) | Sediment microbial communities from Yellowstone Lake, YNP, Wyoming, USA - YL17G07_20 | ecosystem: Environmental > Aquatic > Freshwater > Lake > Sediment | place: USA: Wyoming | collected... | reverse complement strand
GGAGAAGCTATCTACAAAAGAGTATGCCTGTTGAACAGATTAAGGAGTTAAAAAAACAGGCCGCTGAAGTAGACTCGGAAATGAAGGCAGCGGAATCCGGCGGCAAGGGTGCAGGTGATAAGGGTTTTATGGTTGAGGATGGTGAGATACAATATGTTGGTCCTGGGCTTGGCGTGTTCACTGCAGACCAGGCAATAAGGGTTGCACAAATCACCAGGAAAAAGAACCCGGCTGCTGACGCCCTTGCTTCACTCCAGAAACCTATGACCCCTACTGAGCTGCTTGAGTTTTTCACAAAGCTCCAAGCCATGCAAAAGGCCTCTGCCGGCACCGACCAAACAGTGCCGTCATCTTTTGTAGTTACTCTCAATCCGGATGGCACCACGAATACGAAAGAGTACAAGACCAGGGAGCCCATTGTGATTTTTCCTAACCAACCTGCTCCTCAGCCTCAAACCTTTGCAGTTACTCCAGATGGCGAAGTCCAGACGCTTGCGCCTGGTCAGCCTATAGTAGTCAAACAGCCCGCCCCTCAACAGCCTCAGATTTTTATAATGCAGTCCGATGGCACTGTGATAGAAAGCAAGCCCGGTCAGCCTATCGTCTTGAAACAGCCACCTCCTTCTGACCAGGGCAGTAAGGTACTTGTGCTGAAGCCTGACGGAGAGCTGGTAGAATGGGACTCCAGGAAGCCTATCGTTATTACGCGCGAACAGCCCAAGTCCGAGTCGCCATTGCCCATCCAGATAACCGATAAAGAGGGCAACCCCATAAAGATGGACCTGAACGCCCTGATTAACTGGAAGAGATTTGAGTCTGAAGATAGAAGGGCGGATGACAGGGAAAAGTCAATAAAGGACACATTGGCTGCTTTTCGTCAGGAGCTGCCCACAATAGCTAAGGCGGCTCTGGCAGCCTTCGGTGCGGCTTCACAACGAGGCCAGCAAAGGGCAGCAGGGCAGGCGGCACAGAAGCCAACGGGTCCCCAAGTCCCCGAGCCTTCACTAAAATGCCCTGGATGCGGGGCGAATATAGGTATAGAGCCTGGGGTGCAGTTGCCTGATACGATTGCCTGCCCTAATTGTAATGCTCCTGTAGCAACCAAGCCGGAGGCTACACCACGTGGCTAAGAAAAAAGAGCCCTGGCTGATCTGGCTGGAGTCCTTCGATAAGGCAGTGCGGGATGCTACGGGCCAGGGGATCATGTTCCACGTGGCCAACACACTGGCCATCACTCATTGAGGCCCATAACGGCACGAGCCTGCGACAGTTAGCAAAAAGAGTACAGAGTATCACGTGAGGCTGTTAGCCATAATCCGCCATCAAACAGCCTCAAATGAGCGTGAGGTTTCTGCACCATTTTGGTGAAAATACTCAGGCTCAATTAGCCTCGTTAGATGGTGGATTTGGGTTAGGAGAACACCGAAGTCTTCTTGCGCTAGTAGGGCGTTTGTGCCTCGTTCTATTCCGCAGCTTGGGGACACTCGACCAGCTCCATCTTCAAGTTATGCCAGTCTGATGGCGAGATTATCTTGAAGCACTTTGCCTCGACCTCAACGCCACTGTAGTGAACTTCCACCTTTACGAAGTATTCACCGGGAGAGAGATGATATTGGTCGTCTTTATGTGTGACGAGAGCAAGACGAGTAGCTATCCAACACCCTTTGAGCTTAGCCTCAAAGGGCTGCGAAGATTTCGTATCACCCGGTACGCTAATTGCAAATATCCTGCCCGACGTTGTTGTTTGGCCAGAGACTGTCTTTGATACGTCTTTTTGACTCGGCGGCAATGCAAATGCAACATCGAGAGGGCGGTAGTCCTTAGGAAGAATATCGATCGGCCGGACCAAGTCTGTCGGCAAGTAAGGATCGTCAAATACCCAATGCAGGTTATACATAGTCAAACGGTTCTTATCATGTGGAGGTAAGATCATTAGCTTACCCGCACATTTTTGTGCTGTCATTCCGCCCCTGTTGTACACGCGAACGCGGCAGAATCTTGCCTGCCCTCCATCCACGAAACCGAATATACCCTGATCTTCCGAACGTTCAGGGTCGAAATCAATCGACAGTCGCGCCGTTTCTTTGTATCGCTCCGGTTCGATTCCTGCCTCTCTCGGCGCTTCTTGCTCGGCTTCTTTAATTTGTTCATGCCTAGCCTCATCGACAGTTGGACAGTGTGAAAGATAAGCCAAGTATGGCTTAAGTTCACCTTCATCGTATAGCTTCTTGATTTTATAAACGGAACCTTTGGCGCAAACAGGTGCTGGCTTATCTGGTCTCGTAGCGTAGAGCGAATAAAGAGACTGATGAGCTTTACCAGATAGCACGTTTACCACTTGACGAACCACTGCCTCATCTATGTGGAGGCCCAGTCCTTGCAGCAACCTTTTCGCATCTTCGGAATTATTCAACTTGTCCATATGGTCAATTTATTTGTCCGTATTTGTCCACTTGAACTCGTCCGTACTCATGTGCTTCCATGAAAGCATATCGAAATATTATATGCCTGCATCAATGATAAAGCACAGGAGGGGTGACGGTCAAGGATGCCTACGTTAAATGAACGGGTTTTGCACAAACTTGGGCCGCGGGGCAGCGTGGTAGTAGCCATCCCACAGGACTGGCTACGCTATTACGGGCTGAAACCAGGTGATAGGGTTCACGTGATCGCCAACGGTGAACTCACCATCAGCCCAAAGCGGAAAAGGGGCCGACGCGGAGGGCGGTGATGCTCAGACTGAAGGCACTGTTATCAAGTCTACCGAAGTGAGCCCAAAAAGTAGAGCAGCAGAATGAAGAGAAGCAGGCAGGACAAATCCCTGAAAGTAATTGTGAACTTCCAGCCCAAAGCGACGCTGTCGGCTGCTCAACTGGTGGCCTGGCGGCGCTTCTATGATTTTTTGCTGCTGGCCCCGAGCACCAAGACTGAAGCCAACCCAAGCCATAGTGACACCCCGAGCAAGAGCGAGCGGAACGATGACGAAGCCGTTTGATATAGCCTTCAAACTGCACACTTTGGGCCTTCACGTTCTTCCCAGCGGTGGCGGCGATACCCACAAGGCCCCGCTCGTGAACTGGGCAGAGTTCCAGACATGTCAGCCTACAGATCAGGACATGGAGAATTGGGAAATTCGATTTCACCCCAAGCTCTGGGGGTTCGTCACAGGCGCGGGATCAGGTGTGGTGGCCATCGATGCGGATACGCCAGAGTCACGGGCTGAGTTGGAAGCGGAACTTGGCAAGCCACACGTTATCAGCCCCAGGGGCGGGGCACACTGGCACTTCAGACACCCTGGCCACCATGTCAAAACCGTGGCCAGACTACTGCCAGGGATTGACATTAGGGCCGACGGCGGCTTCGTGAACATCGTTGGCACGACGCCAGAAGGCGAATATCACATGCTCACCCTGCCCATGCCCGATAACTTATTACCCTGGGACCTGCTGCCAGCACGGATAAAGGCAGCGATGAACGGCAGCAAGCCATCTGAGGCTGTAGGTGAGGTCATATCTGAGGTTATTCCAGAAGGGCAGCGAAATCACCGCCTTACGAGTCTGGCGGGCACGATGCGGAGGCGTGGTATGCCCCAGTCAGCGATCAAGGCCGCACTTATAGAGGTGAACAACCAGCAATGCCAGCCCCCCCTTGCCAGAGGTCAGGGCCATAGCTGCCAGTGTGGCACAGTATCCCCCCCTACATGGTTATAAATCATGTGTGTGTATATATGATCGTGACATACCCAATTGCGTAGCTAACCGTGACAAAAACGTGACAGATTCCGTGACAAAGGGCGGTCAACAGGTGTCACGAAATAGGGTTTCTCAGCAAAACGTGACACGGTTCTCTGACACGATCTTGGCATGGATTAGGGGAACAAGCGGGTGGTGGAGAACCGACGAGCTGGATAGAGATCTCGGGATTTCAGATACGCGGTCGAAAGATAATCGGAGACAAATTCTTTTTCGCCTGAAGGCCCAGGGCGTCATTGAACAGCATCCCAAAATCAATAAACAATGGCGCTACGTGAATAAACGGGTTACTAGCCTGGATTTCAAGACTGCCAGCATATCAGGGATATTGCATGTTAAGTGGCCCCTTGGCATCGAGAAAAAGGTGAACCTTTTCCCAGGGAATGTGGTGGTAGCGGCGGGCAGCCCTAATGCTGGTAAGACAGCGCTCTTGCTCAATTTCATTTACCTGAACCAGCACGCCTTTCCGATCTATTATTTCTGCTCAGAGATGGGGGCAGTCGAGCTGCGTAATAGATTGGAGCAATTCCCTGGCATGGCGATTGAAGATTGGAAGTTTAATGCTATTGAGCGCAGAGGCGACTTCGCTGATGTTATCGTTGCTGATTGTATTAACATCGTGGATTATCTCGAGATGACGACCGAGCTCTACGAGGTTAATACACACCTGACCGCAATCAGCCATAAGATTGGCTCAGGTCTGGCCATTGTGGCCCTCCAAAAAAAAAGTGGGAGCTCCGTTTGGGCGGGGCCAAGAGTTTGGTTTAGAGAAACCAAAGCTCTACCTCAGCCTCGATCAGGGCACTCTGAGAATAGTTAAGGCTAAATCTTGGGCAAATCCGAATGTCGACCCGTGTGGCTTGGAAGTGGGCTTCAAGATTGTGGGAGGCTGCCGGTTTCAGATAACCACCAACTGGGACTGGAGCAAGCGGTGAAGAACTGGCTGCGGAATCAAGGGCAATATGGGGCTCGCCCTGAGGCTGAGGGGCCAGTGATCCGCGACAACTTGGGGCATTCCAGCCTTTCGGTGACTTCAAGGTATCTTGAATTTACGGACTCTGAAAAGAGAGAGCTATTAAAGAGGGTTGAGCTCTAATAAGGGACGTTATTATGGAAGCTGACGAACGATTGCTTGAGCCTGGCTGGGGCGGATTGATCAGCCTTAACGAAGCGCTATTCATTCAAGCTCAGTTAAGGGCTAATCCAACATTACGGCGAATTTGGCGTATTCGGGGTAAGAGCTGTCCTTTGGCAAAGATTGCCGAGCGAGCTTTTCCAGAAAACTCAGCAAGGGCACGTCGGCACATCCTTAACGAACAGGCAAAGGCCGCACGGCACAAAAAGGCGGCTGCTGCTGAAAATATCAAAAAATTAGGTTCGGACAGAAAGGGCACTAGCATAGACGATACCAAAGTATCGGCTGGGCAGCTTGTTTTACTGTGATGTGCTTTTGACATCGGATAAGCCCGTCTGAGGGGTTTTGACGGCATCTGACGGAAGTTCTGCTGGCTGCTGGTAGGTCAAGAAAAGGGTGGTATGGCGGGGGCTCCCCCAAATGGCATAAAAACAGGATAGACAACATTCGCCGTTTCTTGACTGCCCACCTGGGGCAAACCACCTGGGAAATGGCGCAGAAATTAATACTAACGCATTAAGAAATAATGCATAATTGTTTAATTCTCTCGTCGGACCAATGGTCAATTTTTCGCTTGAATCGAATATAAATAATATCGAGGCTCTCAAACCAGACGTTCCGGGTAACCTCGTACCTGCCCTGGCGCCAGATGTTCTCCTGCTCATTAAGAGCAGGCTGATAAGGAGGCAGATATTCCAGATGGATCTCGGGTATGGCTCTCGAGGAAAAGCCTTACTGCGTCACCCTTGTGCCATTTAGCCCCGTCCACATAGAGATGGATAATATAACCGCGGAGCTTTTTCAGCATATGCCGCAGCACCTGTATGAATCCCTCGCTGTTGCCTTTCGCGGTGCGTATCAAGCCCTTCCTCCCCAACAAGGGCACCACCCAGCCGGAGAGATTGAGCCGCTGGCGATGCTGGCTAGTGGTAGGGACTTTGAGCCGCTTACCTTTCTTAGCCCAGCCCCGACCCAGGCGAGGATGCAAGCTAAAGCCGGTCTCATCTTGGAAAACAATGGTCTCGTTGTCCTTAAGGCAGCGCAGTTTTTTTTAACTCCTGGCGAAAGTAGCGGGCATCCGTGGTACGAGCCTGGAGATAAACGTAGCTGGCTCTTTTCAGGCTGTAACCCAGGTAATGCAGCCAGTATTGCGCCTGCCGGACTTTCACCTTTATCCCAAACTGCTTCTTCAAGTGGACCACCAGAGTGGGCCCGTCCCAGGCGGCTCTCGACAACCCAAATTCCTGTGGACTCTTTTCCAGTTGACGCTGAAGCTGTTCCCTTAGCGATGGCACCAGTTGTGTCGGCCGACCTGGCCGGGGCTTGGGTATCAGGGACTGAACACCATTCTGATTTACCCCGCGAATCCACCGCTCCGTTGTCATGCGATTTACCCCGAACAAGGCGTTTATCCATCCCGGCCGCTGACCCTCCAAAATCAGCAACAAGGCGGCGATCTTTATGCCGATCCATGCTCCCGGGATTTGCCTTGCCAGGGCCAATAGCTTTTCCCTGGTCGCCTCGTGATGCGTTAATCTTAAAGCTTTCATGATAAAAGTATACCATATTTAGACCGATTATGCAACTCTTATTCATGCGTTTGTATTAGTACCTTTGGATAGTTGACATTATATAATTATCAATATACAATAGGGCTTGTGGGAAAGAAGATTGCCCTGCCAACCCTGAAGTGTTTGCGCTGCGGCCATACATGGATACCCAGAAAGACTATCGAGCCCAAAAACTGCCCTAAGTGCATAAGCCCTTATTGGAACAAGCCGAGGTGGAAGGGGGTACACATGAAGACTAGCGAGGTTCTTGAAAAGCTCATGAAGTTCATATACAGCGAATACAAAAGCAGCGACGCATTTCAGTCTTATGGGGAATATGCTTCGATAATAGTTGGCCGATTCGCCGACAAGTCTAGAATTAGGCTGGGGGACGCTAGGGCACAGCTAGAATACATACGGCTATTAAAGAGGCAAGGCTGGATAGAGTATGTTTCGGTAGACGGAAGTACCCTTGGTAACGCCAGATTATCACTTTATAATACAAGGGTCAAACCTTCGCTTGAGGGCATTGAGCACGTTGAGCAGGGCCTACAACCTGGAAAAGCCATGTTGAAGGCTGCGTCGGCTGCGGCAGAAATTGCAGGTAAGGGACTCAAGGGTTTCCTAGGCAAGTAGGCAATGAAAAGCTGGCAAATCTACGCGACTGCTTGTCGCCAAAGACGAGGATGTTCGCTATCAGCGATGTGAGGGGTGTAACCATGAAGATAGCCGCTATCTACTGCCGAGTATCATCCGATTTACAGGAACGAGAGGGCACGTCCCTGGAGACACAGCTTGAGGCGTGCCTCAAATATTGCCAAGAGAGAGGCTATGAAGTCACCTACCAATTCAGCGAAGTTTACTCAGGCTTGACACTGGAACGTCCAAAGTTGAATGAGCTACGGGAGCTGGTCAGGGCGGGGGAAATTCAGGTAATAGTGGTCTACTGTTTAGACCGCCTATCTCGCGACCCTGTACACGGAGTAATCCTCATTGAGGAGCTTGAAAAGCACGGCGTTAGTCTTGAGGCCGTTACCGAGAGCGTAGACACTACGGATTTGGGAAAACTGATTAGTTACATTCGTGGCTATGCGGCAAAAGTTGAGGCTCTGAAGATAGTGGAACGTACCAGCCGAGGCCGAAAAAAGCGGGCTGAAATGGGCAAGATACCAGCGGGCGGACGGCTCTATGGTTACTCCTACAATCGGGGAAAAGAGCAGGGTCAGGGCGTTAGGATTGAAAACCCTGACGAATCTAAATGGGTAAAAGAGATTTTTCGGTGGTATATTGCTGAGAATATAGGGATTGACCGCATAGTGTATAGGCTAAGGGGACTCGGTATCCCTGCCCCATCGGGCAAGGGGCTGTGGTATGGGGCTACAGTCTACAGGATCCTCACGAATCCAGCATATACGGGCGAGACTTATGCTTTCAGGGAAACACATAAGGAGCCTGCCTACAGGTTAAGGCCAGACACGAAGGGCAAGACCAGTCGAACTAGGCGACCAAGGGAAGACTGGATAGCATTACCGCAGGCCACCCCGTCCATCATAGATAATCAGACCTTCGAGGCGGTACAGGAGAGGCTCAAGAGAAACAAAGAACTGGCGAAGCGCAACAGCAAGGTTGATTACCTACTCAAAGGCTTAATCCGATGTGGACGCTGTGGTCGGCTTTATTGGGGGTATGTGAGGCATTACCATCCAAAAAGCCGCGAGTGGTGTGGAAGATACTATGGCTGTTCTGGCAACGTGAAGATGGTGTCGCCTATCCGTTGTGGGAACAAGAACCTCAACGCTGACAGACTGGAAGCTCAGGTATGGGCTGAGGTTGAAAAGGTGATCACCAAGCCCAACATAGTGCTTCAAGAGCTTGAGCAAAGAGGGGGGCAAATCGGGGGTAAGAACATACTGAAAGAGAAATTAGAGCAAGTTGAAGCTCAGTTACTGAGTCTAAAAAGGCGGCATGATCAAGACACACGCCTATTTGAGTGGGGTGGCATTGAAGACGACGTAATGAAGCAGAAAATAGAGCGATGGCGCTCAGAGAAACAGCGCTTAACCGAGGAAAAGAACAGGATACAGGCCGAGCTTGACAAAGTAGAAGAGCTAGAAATTCGCTGGGAGAGCATAGAGCGTTTTTGTCAGCTACTGAGGCAAAGGATTCCAGCCTTTACGACCGAGGGGAAAAGGTTGGCTCTTGAGGCGCTAGGGGTAGAGGTTCTCGTGGACGGCAGTACAGTTTCTGTCTCTGGGGACTTCTTAGACAAAAGGCGTATTGTATCCACTCCTTCATAAAGGGGGTAAGGGGGATTTAGCCCCCAGGGTCGTAGGGGCGTTCAATGAACGCCCTGATGGGTAGCTTGGAGCATCCGCTCCAATCCGCCTACGGCTTACACAAAACTTTGCGCCCAATTCCGTAGGGGCAGGTTTCAAACCTGCCCAAAGTCGGGCAAATAAGCCGATGTTTTGAGGGGGCTGAAGAGGGACGCTGGGCTTATTTGAGTTGGGCAAGATTGGGCATGATGGAGTGGAGCAGAAGCCCCCATCCTACTTGAGGGTGACAGACAGAGGCTTTTCCTGTTTCAGGTCGCTTACCTTCATGATGGAAAATCCGATGACATTACCTTCTTTATCTACCTTTTCCATAACTGCATCGTTGTCTGTTCCTCGAAAGTAACCTGCCTTGCGTTCGAACAGGACTTCGAGGTAGTCGCTTTCTTTGTCATACCAGACTTTTACTTCCTTTGCCACAGAACCTCTCCTCCCTTTACGGCGTATCCGCTCCAACTTCTATAATTTCTCCAGATACTTATTGTAATCGTTCACGGTAAGTTCTATTTCTCGCAAAATCTCTCTAATCAACGGGCGTGCTAAAACAGTGCCCCTATGATGCGGAATGGTAGTGACTCTGCCATCGGGATGCCTGTAGAATGCGTGGCTTCCCTTTTGTCTGGTTTTAACGAAGCCCAAATGGAGCAACAACTTCTCCATCCTCTTGGCGTCGATTAGCTGGAGCTTAGTCAACTGACGACCTCAACCTGCTGAATCCCTACAAACTCGGGTAGGTGCTTTCTGGTCTCAGGGTCCATCTCCTCGAGGCACAGCTCGACAACCTCCTTGAGATTCTTGTGGAGCTCGTCCAGTGTTTTTGCCTGAGTGTGAGCGCCTGGTATTCCGGGCACCATTGCCACGTAGAGTCCTGTTTCGGGGTCTTTTTCGATATATCCGACTATTTTGTGCACCATTAGCTGCCTCCTCTGTGTGGCTAGGTTGCGATTTCCATTATTCCATTTAATAAGGGAGCGTCTTTTGCTCGCTGTGTATATTATAATCCACGACTTTATCCTAGTATTTTTTTAACCAGTTCGTCAATTTCAGCCAGCTCTTGGCTTAGCGTCTGGCGCACCATGGAGCGCAGCTTGCCGATGCTCTTGATGTTGCCCGCGCCTCCACTCATCAGCCACTTCTCCACCTTGGCGCTGCATTCTTCGCCCAGCTTCGCTAGCCGTTGGTGCATTTTATTCTTCTCATCGAATTGGGGGATGGGGAGTTCCAGGACTTTCTTGTGTATGTCACGGGGGCCCCACAAGCCGCGGCTTTGCATCGGCTTTATCAGTTTGTCTATGATTGGTGCGTTGAAGAGAGCAACCAGGAAGAAAGCTTCACTCTTGTTACTTGATTCTAGGAAGTAGGTCTTATGATCTATGATAAATCCTTTTGTAACCACCTGCTGTTCCTTGACTTCAAATTTGACCGGTTTGATTTCAATGACAGCCGCTGTTAGGAAGGTACCTGAAGTGTTGTAAATGACTCGATACTTAGTTTGAGGGTTCTGGCCCGTAAGCTTCTTACGGTAGTCCAGCCAGCCCAGGGCGGAGATTCGCTCCGCTTTGGCGCTACGCCGCTGTATCCACTCGTCTTCGACCTTTTCTAACCAGCGCGCTAGGTTCAGAAAGCCGCGTTTTTGCGCTTCGTTTGCGTCAATGAGTTTATAGTGATCTTCTGCAGGTTCTATGGGCAGCACCGCTAGGCGATAGTCGAGGTGCCCGAAGGGGAGCAGGTCGGTGGAGAGCAGGGTGGCGTAAAGAAAACGGCTTTCAACGGTGCCTTTGAAAAACACAGTCTTGTATGCGTCCTTCGCTTCCTCCTGCGCTCGGTCGGCTGTCTCCAACGGCGGCAGGTCGGGGTTGAAGCCGAGCGAAGATGGCTTCACCTGCACGAACCAGAACGAACGGGGCACGATAGTCGCGCCTTGGGCAAAGAGCTTTTTGTAGAAACTCGCTGCCTGTGTCACTGTACTTTTCGCTGTTGCCCAGTAGGAGCGTTTGCCGCGCGTGT
>Ga0315282_10016526_pt1 | contig 10777 bp, 9 predicted proteins | sample YL17G07_20_MG_FD_203693 | JGI IMG/M metagenome (GOLD analysis project Ga0315282, IMG submission 203693) | Sediment microbial communities from Yellowstone Lake, YNP, Wyoming, USA - YL17G07_20 | ecosystem: Environmental > Aquatic > Freshwater > Lake > Sediment | place: USA: Wyoming | collected... | reverse complement strand
CCAACCTGATCCTCTACCGGGAGTTCCGTCCCCAGGACGGCAGGGTGTACTCGGCGGGAACCGAGAGCCGCGACCTCCGCATCGCCTTCATCCCGACGCTTCACGGCGAGCGGTGCGTCATCCGGATCCTGGGCATGACCCTGGTGAGCGACACATTGCTGGATCTCGGTGTCCGCAAGGAGGAGGCCGAGATCCTGGAGGGCATGGCCGGCCGGCCCCAGGGCATGATCATCCTCACCGGGCCGACCGGGTCGGGCAAGACCACCACCATCTATACGCTGCTGCGGACCATCCAGCGTCACAGCAGCTCCACGCGCAGCATCGCCACGCTCGAGGATCCGATCGAGATGGATCTGGGCGATCTCACGCAGAGCCAGGTGGACGAGCCCAAGGGGTTCACGTTCAGCGACGGGCTCAGGGCCCTCCTGAGGCAGGACCCGGACGTCATCATGGTGGGCGAGATCCGCGACGAGATGACCGCGAAGATCGCGATCCAGGCCGGCATGACCGGCCATCTCATCATCACCACGGTCCATGCGAACAGCTCCTCGGCCGCGTTCCACCGTCTCCTGGAGATGAACATCCCCTCTTATTCGTTGAACACCGCGGTGAGCGCCGTGATCGCGCAGCGGCTGGTGCGGAAGCTCTGCGCGGCGTGCGATCGGACCCGGCCCGCCACGGCCGAGGAGCTCAAGAACCTGGGCCTGAGCCCGGAGGAGAAGCTCGTGATTCACGAGGGGAGGGGATGCCCGGCCTGCGCGCACACCGGCTACTCGGGCCGGACCGGCATCTACGAGATCCTGGCCGTGGACGAGAAGATACGCGAGCTCATCGCCGAGTGCGCCTCCTATGACCGGATCTACAAGGCGGCGTGCGATCACGGGATGAGGAGCCTTTTCCAGAACGGCCTCTGGGCCGTGAAGCAGGGCGTCACCACGCCGGACGAGGTGCACCGCGTCCTGGTGCGCGAAAGCGAAGGCCCGCCCATCTGAGGCCGCCGGGGAAATCCGAAGGGGGGGGTCCATGGGATATTTCGAGAAAGAAGCGAAAATCATGCTCTTGGTCCCGATCATCTGGATTCTGGTCGTCATGGTCATTACGGGGATAGTGTGGTTGGTTTTGAGATGTTCCTGAAACGCCATTAAATGGAATTGACACCGGGGAAGTGAGGGGAATCACTGTTCATCTTCTTGAGTATAATCAGCTCCCTCCAATGCATATATACTCCACTTTGTATTCTTTGTTGAAAAAGATAAATGCCACTGCTTCTCCTTCGTCATATAAATATAATGACCCACTTACTACGCGATATGTAGTGCAATAGAAACCCATCTCGTTATATTTTGCTGGCTTTGTACCTGATTTATAGTACGACGAAGGCTCGCCTAGGATTCTAATAACTTCACTTACATCCATCCCAATTTTAATCTCATGCATTATCCGTTCTTTTGTCTTATGATAGTCACTTCCCAAAGACATAAAATAACCCCCTATTACTAGTACAATAAGAACAACGACGATGGAAATGCATCCGATATAAAAGAATTTCTTAATTTTAATGCCAGGGTCTGCGGTGACAGGCACATTCGATGGCGGTGAACTGAGCTTCTCGATTCTTTTCGCCGCCCACCGCGCCAATAAAGGAGCCCATATCGGGAAAAGCGTCCACGCCTGAAACATAAGACCTCCATTGGCGACACCTGACGCCGTAAAAATACTCAATCCGATTCCTGGAATATTTATCAATACAAGAACTATTAATAAAAAATACAGTATTTCAGCTAGGATTACTGCGTTTAGAAGTTTCAGTATTCTGATATCATATCTCATTAGATGAACCCCAGAAATAATCAGCAATATGTAAAATACGATACAAAGAGATGCCATGGGATATAATGCATGATAAAAATAGGGGGTATCCGTTTCGGGTGAAAATCTCTGGAATCCAAATAATAGCGTCCTCGATTCATAAAGAAGCCCAAGGGAGGCAATCAATATTGTAAAGATGCCTACTACCCTAAGTGTGGTCTTGGCTGTCTTCATATCCCCCCGAATTCCTAGAAGCCGATCTTGGTTTTGTTTAGGGGCTCAGGGGGCTTCAGGGAGCTTTCGATACGTTCAACACCTAGTGGAGTTAGCAGGACAACAGGACCTTCTCCGATTCGTTTGACAAGTCCCTTATCGTGAAGCATGGAGATGGCGGTGGAAATCTGATTCAGGTCTGCTGGTGCCAAGCCCCACTGGGAAGCCAATTCATTGATGGAAAACTGGATTCCCTGCCGCTTGGACATTTCCGAGTATACTTTGTACAAATTCGTCAAGATGATGTCTTGCAGTTCCAGAGGTGTCATGGTGTCTCCTTGGGTTGTTTCCGGCCCGGGATCTTTGGTGCTTCACTCCGTAGGATGATTGGCACCATCGACTCCTGGCTCTCGTTTATTGATGTCTTTTGAAGATACAAAGCCCCTGATTTTAAAAAATCTACATAAAAAGATAACAAACAATGTTTCAAGGGCAAGAAAAATAAATATCGCTGCATCCATGCCAGTATCAGCAAGATAATAAATTGCCCAGGTTGTTAAAAAGGCAATAATTCCTGCAATAATGTAAAAGAACGATATGGTACAACCACGCCTAATGGAAGAATCATCCATTTTTCAACCCAAGCTCTCCGGTGCCCCGGGGTCTCCGGTGCTAGTCACACTCGATGGGACCTGTGCCTTGAGATATTCTTGGGCCTCCGTGTATAGTTCCTTGAGTATATCCTCCTGGATGATTGATATGTAAATGGTGATGAACGACCGACGGGGGTATATGTCTCCAGTTGGATATGATATTTTATACTCGATACCATGTTCTTCCAATAGAAAGGAAATCCTATCAACCAGCACAGGGTGTTCCATGGGTATTTTTATTTCTGTCTTATCCTCACTGATGTAGAGCGGTAGCGATTGACTGTCCTTTTCTTTCTTCTGCATGTCCTTCCTTCTGAATATTCCACACGATAGTATGATTATTGGTATGGACCAAAATATCACTGACAATGCCACCCAGGTGGAGCTATCACTTTGAGGATGTAGTTTCTCTTCACTTTTCCGGCTAGGGCTTGATTCGCCATTTGCATTTTCAGGGGCCCCTACTGAGGTTGCATGAATTGTGGCAGCAACGCGGTATTTGTCAGCAAGGGATATGACCAATAGCGTCGTTAAAATACCCAATAACACGGCAATAAACAATATAATCACCTTGGCGCGACGGGTAGCAAGATAGTCTCGAAAGAAGACAATAAAAAGTATTATTGGAATGCAGGAAAGTACGATCCAATGCAAACTCTCCTTGTTGCCGATATTGACAATGGCTGCAAATATGGAAATGATAAAAAACAACGCAGGACCAATCATGGATTGGAACAAAGTTGAAATATTTTTCATAGGCCCAGCTCCCCAGGGTCTCCGGTGCCATCGATCACATTTACTGGTTTTTCGGGATTACCGGACATCCGGCCCGGCGGGTGGGGCCGCACACAATCACTGACTTTCCCCCTCGAACGAGTCATCGCGTTCACCTGAGCTTGATCCAGAATACTCCGTTTTCGGGCTCTGGGCAATCGGGACATTGCTTCGAGGCCGGTCGCACAGCCGAAAACCAATCCGTTATTGCCTCCAGACATGCCGGCTATGCGCAGACCCAATCGCGGATTGCCTCTTTTTCATCCCGGGCATCCGCACCCCCAATCTTTTGTTGGTTTTTTTCACACCGGGCATGGATCCACCCAATCGCGGATTGCCTGTACCGACCCTCGGAAGGAATGAATGAAGGATTTTTGTGATATGCTTCACTCACTGGTTGTCGATGACGACCTTTCCGGGAGGAGACGGATGCGGCTGAACATGGTGAGCGCTTTTGGTTTCGCGGTGCTGCTCTTGATCTGCGGCTGCGACGGTGTGGGCGAGGCCGGGAACGGCTCCCTTCCGGACGCTGCCATCGACTCGGCCGCTCCGGACGGCGGAGACGCGAACAACGACGGCGATGGGGACGGCGATGCGGACGGCGATGCCGGGATGGACGGCAGTACGGACGCGGGAGAGGACTCCGGACCGGATTGCGGCGAACACATCAATGAAGAGGGGCGCTGCGTAGAGAGTCTTGCCTGTTATTGCGAAGACGAATATGGAAGCAAAGAATGCTCAAAGTTCGGGACTATCGACAAAGCGAGCGAATGGCTGGGGAGCACCACGGGGAATGAAAGGGGCATATGTTTATTTCGGTGTGAAGGAGGAGGAGGTTATCTTGCACTTGATTCGGATCCGTATTACGGCGATGGATATTTCTACCAATACAGCCATTCCTCGGGCGAACTGGTAGGTTTGTATCGCTACTCTGATGCAGCAGTTTATTGCAATGAGACAAGCATTGATATTCTATATGGCGAAGAACCGGAATGTTCGATCAGTTGCGTTGAAGTTGTTCAATCGGGAGGACGTCCGGTCTCATATTATTGTGAGAAGGACTATCCGATATGCAAAAAATAATATTCCCGAAGTCGACGATAGTCGCACTTGCATTTACAGCGCTATGTATTATTGCCTGTGATCAACAAAACAAGGAAGGTCACAATGATGGCGGAGTGGAAAACGATGCAGCAGACATGGATTCCGGCCTTCATGATGCCTCTATTGACGATGCGAGTGATGGAAGCAATGATTCGGGGGGATGTAAATGGAGAATAGACAATGAATACCAGAATTATTTATATAGCTTGAATAGAATATGGGGACTAGGACCCAATGATATCTATGCTGTCGGAGGAGAAGGCACGCCTGCCGGAGATGTAGGAATCATATATCATTACGATGGAAAAGAATGGAGAAGAATGGAAATAGCAGAAATGCCAGTATTGAAAGGGATATGGGGGACCAGTGATTCTGATTTATTTGCGATAGGTTTGCAAGGAGCTATTTACCATTACGATGGAAATCAATGGACAAGGTCTTTCCAGACGGAATCCCAGACGGATCTGGTCAATATCTGGGGAAGCAATGGTTCGGATGTATACGTAATAAGCTCCACCAAAAGATCAGATGGAACGGTAGTTGTTGAACGCGGGGGAGAGATTATCCATTTCGATGGAACCAATTGGGATATAGAGATAGACGGGAAGGGAGTATGGGAACTGATGAACGTCTGGGGAAGCTCTCAGACAGACGTATATGTTGTCGGAATCGGGAAAACGGGAGGTGGGAAATATAATAAGCACTTCAACGGAACGGATTGGGAGGACGTGGATATTTCTCAAACGTGTTATGACGTTTGGGGAACCGGGGCAAATGATGTTTATTTGATATGCACATCGGTGGCTATCGAGCATTTCGATGGTAACTCATGGTCTGAAAACGATGTCGATATTCCTGGGGTTATCGAGAGGATCACAGGGAACTCCAAGGATGAAATATATTTGTTGAGCTATATGTTTGATGATTCTGCGAACATAATGGGTTCGTCGGTCTACCATAATGGACAAACAGGGTGGTCGAAGACGGACAGTAATGAATCATGGATAATGAACGCTCTATGGGCAGATAATAATAATCAGGCATTTGCCCTTGGTTATGTCAAAGATACACCCACTGGATTGATATTGAGATATTCCTGCCAGTAGAAGAAGAGCGTATGGCTTCCTTGGGCTCTGCCGTTTCAGTACTGCAATTTCAATACGACAGGGTAGTGGTCCGACGGGCCGTAATCGCCGTCCCCGGCGGGATGGGGAACCTCGACCGAGCCGTCTACGTAGTGCTTCATCGCCTCGGGCGACAGGATGATGTGATCCAGGATGTCCTTCCAACCGGGGTCTGTCCATTCCTGGGGAAGCTCGGTGTAGTTGACGGCCGTGAAGTCGTTTGCCGTATTCCCCGGGTTGTCGGATTGCAGGGTCAGATACCCGATGGTGCCGGCTGCCAGCCAGTCCTCGTCGTTCATGGTATTCATGTCTCCCAGAACGACGACGCTCTCCGTGACCGGGTCGTGGTTGTCCAGGACATAGGACTCGATGAGCTGCGCCTCGGTTTGCCGCTTCGTGAGCGAAGCGGCATCGGAGCCGGATTTCAGATGACATCCGTAGAACCAGACATGCTCGCTCTTCGGGCCGACCTTGATTTCGAATCCATAGACGGTTCTCGTGTTCTGCGTCAGGAGCTCGTCGATCGACAGGAACGGGTATCTGCTCCATACGCCGATTGCGTTGAAGCCGTCGCTCATCGAAGAAAAGCTGTGGTATTCCATGGAATAGCCGACATCCGTCAACGCATTCGCAAAGGCCGCTTCATCATCGGGCTGGACTTCCACGACCACGAGAACACCCAGCCCGTAATCCCTGGCGAATGCAGCGACGTTCGCGTACTGCCCGCCCGCAGCTCCACCGAGATCGAAATCCTCCACATTGTACGTTGCAACCGTTATCTCCTCTGCTGGACCCGAATCAGCATCGGAGTCCGAGTCTGTATCGGAGTCGACGTCCGTGTCCGAATCCGAATCAGAATCCGAGTCCGAATCAGCGTCTGAGTCGGCGTCAGTGCCGCTATCGGCGCCGGAATCCGCGTCAATCGCGCCGTCCGTGTCCGCATGGGAGCCTGCGTCCTTGCCCGCAGCGCCGGTGTTGCCGTCACCTCCGCCGCCGCATCCCGCAATCCAGGCCGACAAAATCAGAATGCCTATGTAACGAGTCGGTTTTCTCATCTCAATGGAACAAACAAGCAAAGCCCCAAATCACGGTCCGAGGCGAACACAACGAACAGAGTAGTCGCTCGTCTTGCTGACGGGGTACGGCTCGCCGCCGCCGAAGAACAGGTACCATACATACGAAGTATCCCAATGTGTGAAGGGCGACGACGACCAAAACGCCGAGCACTCCCCGCTTAACACCGGATCCCAGTAGCATCCGCTGGCGCCCGGTCCCTCGCCGGTATCACATCCCCCGCATTGGGAATCAAGACAATTGGTATCAATACAGTCCGGATCGGTCACACCGCAGGTGTTTCGGCTTAGGTCGTGAGTGGCGTCGCCGTTGACGACGCACCCGCGGAGGAGTGAGATCAGTTCCTGGATTTTGGGCAACCGCCAGTCGTCGGAGCCGCCCAGGGATAGATTGTCGCAGTAGCCCACGGCAGCGTCCCATGTGGAATCACTTTCGGGTGGCGGGTTCTGCCAGCACAAGTTCGTGTCCGGATCCAGCTTGCCTCCGTCGCAGTCGGTCATTTTGGAGCCCGCATCCTTGTCAGAGTCGGAATCCGAGTCGCCGCCACTGTTGTGTTCGACGCAGACATTCCTGACGCAACGCATGCCATCCGCGCAGTCCAAGGGCGTATCGCAATTCTGGCTCTTCTGGCTCGCCGAGCCCTTGCTGTCCGTACAACCGACGATGACCATGATCAATCCGGTGGCCGCCAGGACCTCGAAGTGCCTCAACTTAATGGTCATTTTCTTTCCTGCTATCTTTCTCTTCGGTTCAAATGTTCAAGGAGAGTATTTGGCTATGAAAATGTCCGACCTGCCTTTTGATGTGAGAGTTAGCGGCTTGCCCTTTGTCTCTCCGAATATCGTTTCCCCGCACATCGATCCAGTGACGAAGGAGGAGCCATCCGGGGAAATGGTCAAACCGGAGGCCTGGCGGTAACCGGTTTCGCATTTGTCCCCGTCAAGTTGCCTGACCCATCCCAGGGTGCCATTGGAATTGAATTTGGCCCAGAATGTTCCATAGAACATATTTCCAGAACCTAAAGTGATCTCATCATCTCTTCCGGGACTAAAAAACGTTTCTCCATGATGCATTCCTAAAACGACTGGCAACCCATTTGATTGGACGACCAACGCCGTAATTGATACGTAATCATTTTCCCCGACCCCCTCGGCCACATCCCGAACCCATACCAGTGTGCCGTCCGGGTTATACTTGGCGATATATTGACTAGGGTAGGCTGAGGTTCCATACTTCTCCTGGATGGTCATCTCCTTTTCTTCTCCCTCACCGAATGTCACCTCCCCGAAGAAATCTCCCGCCACAAAGAAAGCCCCGTCTTTTATAACCGCTAATTTATTCCCCGAGTCATCCTGTTTGCCACCAACCCGTTTGGCCCATAAAAAGTGGCCATTGTTGTCATATTTTGCAATGAACATATCGTAATTATCAGAGTATAGAGCTCTTCCCATAAATTCCTTCGTATATTCCAAAGATATTTTTTGTTCGGTTTTCTCTCCTTTCCCGAATAATGTAAAATCCCAGAATTCCCCTGTTACCAAGATGTTTCCGTCGGCCGATACAGCGATGTCTAGGCCCTTTTCCCATGCTTTACCCTGCCAATAAACAGGGTATCCAGAATATGAATCATAATCTCCGTCTCTTCTCGCCCAAGCCAGGGTTCCATCCGGGTTGTACTTCGCCACGAATATATCCCCAGTTCCAAGAGGTTCCAGGACGGTTTCGATCTTTTCCCCTTTCCCGAACGTGGCCTTTCCCTGAAAATCCCCTGTGATATATATCGTTCCGTCCTTGTACGAGGCGATGCCTCTTACTGTGTCCTCTTTATCGCCTCCGGCGCTTTTGGCCCATTTCAGGTTTCCCTGCGAGTCATAGCTTGCGATGAAGATGTCATCTGAATTTTGATAACTCTGTTCATCACACAGTCCTTCCGATCTCAACGTAGTCTCATTTGTTTCCTGATATCCGAATACCGCAATCCCATAATAATTGCCCGTGACAACGAATGATCCATCCGGAAATCCCGCAATGCCACCAAAACCGACAGCTGTATGAGGTCCGACGAAATGCCTCACCCATACGAGTGTTCCGCTGGACGTATATTTTGCAATGAACTGAGAACAATAATTGTTGTCAGCCTGACATCCGCCCCCGCTGTCTACGCCTCCATCCTTGCCCGAGTCTGCGCCTGCGTCCATGTCCCCCCCGTCCCCGCCATCTAACCCTCCGTCATTGTATTCTTCTCCATTGCACTTCACAGTCATTCGTGTCTCATTTTTTTCACCCTCACCGAATATGATATCCTCGTCAATCCCTCCGAATATTAAAAGATCTCCGTCCGGTAGCCGGGTTATATATCCGGCGCCTTCATCTGCTTTGCTTCCTACCTGCTTGACCCAGACAGGCCGTCCCCCATCGGGGTCGGCGTAGATGGTGTCGTCATTCTTCTTCACGCAGCCCAGCGTGATCGTTGCGATGACCAGCATCACAACGAAAGACTTTATTTTATGATCACAGCAAATCCAAGGTGCCACATTTGCTGGTTTCTCGGGATTCCCGGACATCCGGGCCGGCGGGTGGAGCCGCATACAATCACTGACTTTCCCCCTCGGACGAGTCATCGCGTTCACCTGAGCTTTATCCAGAGTACTCCGTTTCCGGTCCGGGGGCAATCGGAGCGCCCGCAGCCGAGGAGCATGCTCGTTTCAATTGCATTGGAACCCATGCCGGTGCTGCCCTGTCGGAAGTGGTTGCATACCGTGCGGGGCGGAGGTATAGTGCTTTTGTCCTTGACGGGCCGAAGCCCAAAGGAGGTTTGGGAATTGCGGCGCACGATGTTCAAGTCCAAGATTCACCGGGCCAGGGTGACGCACGCGGACGTCAACTACGAAGGCAGCGTGAGCATCGACAGCAACCTCATGGATGCGGCGAACATCTACCCGTTCGAGATGGTCCATCTCTGGAACGTCACGCGGGGAGCCCGGCTGGTCACCTACGCACTTCCGGTCCAGGCGGGCAGCGGCATGATATGCGTGAACGGCGCGGCCGCCCACCAGAACAAGCCCGGGGACGTCATCATCATCGCCACCTTCGCGGACATGGAAGAGAAGGAGGCCCAGGTCTTCAAGCCCCGCGTCGTGCTGGTGGACAAGTTGAACCGCATTGTCTCGGCCGAGTACCTGGAGACCCCGGGCCCAGCGATGAAGGACCCGCGCACCACGGCCGAGATACCTTCCGTCCTCTACTGATCCGTAACGGAACGACCTACTTCGAGACCTTGCTCCGGACAAACGCTTCCGCCTCTTTCGCAGGGTAGGAAGGATCCAGCTTCTGGATGGCGGCGATGGATTCCAGCTTTCTCTGGACATTCCCGGGCGACGCGAAGGCCACGATGAAATCGTGAAAGGCGAGCTGCTCCAAGCGATTGAGCCCTTGGAGCGGATCGAGGCCCGGCACGAGGCTCCTCCATCTGACCTTGAACAGGACCCTCACCAGGTGAGGAGGACCATGGAGCCTGCCCTGTTTGTCGATGAGGCCGCTCTCGGTCGCGTGATAGACGAGAGAGCCGCAGCGCTTGGAGACCTCCTCCGGCGGCGAAGAGCCCATGATGGCTGCGCTGCACCGGTCGGCCAGGTAGTCTCCCAAGGCCAGCAACCGGTCGAGCCCGGAATGGATGTGGAGCCGATAGAGGGCGTCCGAAACCTGCTTCTCCCTATAGCGGACGTCCTCCTCGACCACGGCCGGGTACCCGGCCCCTTCGTCGGTCTGGAACTTCTCGAACGCTTCGAGGATCGCCTTCTCCTCCTCGGTCGGCGAGAATTGCGCCGCCTTCTCCTGTTCGGCCGCGGTATACTTCTTCACCTCTTCGGAATTGAAACGCACGCGCGGGACCTGGGTCGGCGCATGGGAGCACGCGGCGAGAAGGCCCAGGAGCCCCACGGACCCGAATGCAAGGACTCTGGCTGATGGCGTGGTCATGACCTTGCCAAGATATACCAACAGCCGGAGCCTGGTGGCAAGCGCGGT
>Ga0315282_10016525_pt1 | contig 10778 bp, 10 predicted proteins | sample YL17G07_20_MG_FD_203693 | JGI IMG/M metagenome (GOLD analysis project Ga0315282, IMG submission 203693) | Sediment microbial communities from Yellowstone Lake, YNP, Wyoming, USA - YL17G07_20 | ecosystem: Environmental > Aquatic > Freshwater > Lake > Sediment | place: USA: Wyoming | collected... | reverse complement strand
TGCCCGATGACAGGTACGTTTTTTCATCGTGTGGAACCGGCGGCGGCGTGCAGTCGGAGATGAAGGCGAAATGGTTCAGAGGCTCCACGGGGAAACTCACCCGTAGAAGCCGGTACACATCAGACTACGCTCTGGAAGACATGATCATGGAGGCGGATAGGGAGTGGTGCCCATTGAACACATGGTCTGAGATCCCTGGCTCCGACTTCAGACGTACAGGTGCTAAGAGATTAGCTGAGCTGATCGGTGAAGAGCCCTACTCTGAGATCCAGTTCGAGGTGGCCCCACAGTTCGCAAGGTTGCTCTGCACACTGGCGGGTGAGGGTAAACCATTCATCGATGCTACAGCTGCGGGACACAGGGCTGCCCCGGAGATAGCTCAAAATGGCCTGAACCTGGCGAACGTTCCGTGCACTCCAGCGGTGTACACGACGATGATGGGGGACTTGCTTGTGCTGGAGAAGACCCTGTGCTTCCAGCGCATGGAGGAGATCGTTGAAGGCATATCAACGTACTCAGGCGGAAACGCAAGCGGACTCCACGCCGTCAAGGGGTCAGACCTGAAAAAGGCGGCGTTCCCTGGACCTGTCTCACTTACCATGAAGGTCGGCAAAGCAATAAGGGAAGCCTTGAAGGCAGGGAAGCCTCCAGTCGACGCCATGCTGGATGCCCTCGGACCGATAGGTTTCAAGCTGTTCGAAGGAAAAATAGCCACCTACTGGCAGGACGACGCCTACAGCTTCAAATGGGGCACCGCCAAGATAAAGGGGACAGGCGCCTACGCTGGCCACGACATGAAGATCTGGTACAAGAATGAGAACCACCTATCCTGGCTCGACGGCAAACCCTACGTGACGAGCCCAGACGGCGTAAACGTCATCGACCCAGAGACGGGATGGGGGCTGGCCAACTTCTGGCCTGCAGAGTGGGATGTAGGCAAGCCTGTCGCCGTGATCGGCGTCAAGGCGGAGGATCGCTGGGAGACTCCTGTGGGCTTGAAGCTGTTTGGTCCTCAGCACTTCCGCTTCGACATACCTCATGTGTCCATAGAGAAGGCGTACAAGAAATTCTAATTTTTTATGCTAGGAAAATATGCACATGCATTAAAAAAATTGGAAGCTAAGTCTATGCTACGTTGAAAGTTGTCTAGTCTATCCATTCAGAACGCACAGTTCGAAGAGGACCTGATTTGGGTATGAGGGAATATTTTTACTTCCTGCGCGTCTTTTGGAATTCTTGCAAATTGTGACATAGCCCAGGATGAAAACCCTTTCTGACATCATTAGCGTTGCGTGTGCTCGCGCCGCGACCTACGAGCCCAGGATCAATCATAATAACATCTAACGCCCCAGCTTGGATGAGCCACATGATTTTCGATAGTGATTTGTTGGAGAAGATCAGGGCATCATTCCCGAGGGCTTCGAAGGACCTAAACGGAAATAAGAGGGCTTTCTTCGACAACGGCACTGGGACCCTAGTGGTTGGAAGGGCAGCTAAGGCAGAAGCCGAGGCCCGCGTTGACTGCAGCGCCAACGTTGAGGGAATCTTCGACGAATCCAGAAAGGCAGACGAGGTCATACTCGAGGGCAGAACAGCCGTCGCCGACCTCCTGAACGCGCCATCCCCAGACAACATCGTTCAAGGGGAGTCCGCTACATCCCTGTTCTTCAACCTCAGCTACGCGATGAGCAAGGAGCTCACCGGAAGACAGAACGCCGTCCTGACAGAGTACGAGCACTACGCCAACATCAGCCCCTGGGTAGAGCTCAAGGAGCGGGGGAAGCTGGCGAAGTCAGGTTCGCCCGCCTAAAAGCGGATGAGGGAACCCTTGACATGGAGCACCTAAAGTCCCTCATAGACAAGGATACAAAAATCATGTCCGTTACCGCAGCCTCCAACGCCCTCGGCACCAAAAGCCCACTTGAGGAGATAAGAAACATGGCCAAGGAGGTCGGCGCTTACTTCCTCATCGACGCTGTGCACCACGTAGCCCACGGACCAATAGACGTCCAGAAACTGGGCTGCGACTTCCTCGTCTTCTCCGGTTACAAGCTCTTCGCCCCACATGGTAGCTTCATGTATGGCAGAAGCGAGCACCTCGAAGGCCTCACGCCCTACAAGGTTCAGCCGGCACATAACATAGCCCCAGGTAAATGGGAGTGGGGAACGAGGGACCAAGCCAAGTTCGCAGCCATAAAAGGCTCCGTCGACTACCTAACATGGCTGGGAGAGCAGGTCAGAGAGCAGTACTCAGGCAGATTCAACGAGTACTCGGGGAGAAGAAGAACCCTTAAGATCTCAATGGATGCCATCGAGAAATATGAGCTCGAACTGTCAAAAGCCATAGTATCGGGCGTTAATGGCCTCAAGGGTCTCAGAGAACTGTCTGGAGTGAGAATCTATGGATTAACAGACCCAAAACGTTTCGAGGAGAGGGACCCCACATTCTCCTTCAAGGTGAGAAACAAGCCCGACTCAGAGGTGGTAAGTAGACTGTGGAACGGGGGCATCGCCTCACGCTCCGAGGACTTCTACTCTAGAGCCTTGGAGACCTACAGCGAAAAGGCCATGATACGCATAAGCCTAGTCCATCACAACACAATGGATGAGGTCGCCCAGTTCCTGAAAATCATGAATGAGATCTGTTAATTGCCTTGCAAGGCTGAGGATGTAGGTATCCTGGAAAGGATAGCTATGTGCACGTATGTCGGTTGGCTAAACCTGCCTTCTCCTCCCAACCCTTCTTAATAGAATACACGCGCATGGGTGGGCTCCAAGTAGCTTCCCTACGTTCTAGGAGTAGGTGAGTCACTGAAACTATGCATTCAATAATCTTATGCTCACTTTGTTAATTCGCGCATGCGCATGTTTTATTAATTTCTTATACAAGAAAAAGGGGAGGTAGAAAAATCATGTCTGGATTTGGAGAGCGTGCGATTGCTTATGAGATAAATAATTTAGCTAATGAAGATGCACGAATGAGTGCAATCCGTACGCTAAAGGCGTTTGGAAAAGCAGCTATCCCCCAACTGATAAATGTTCTTGGAGATCCAAGTCGAAATGCTCATGCAGCAATAATATTAAGTGAAATGGGTGAACCAGCAATACCCGCATTATTAAATGCTCTAAGTGACGATTCTAAAAAGACATTTGCATCTGCAGCATTAAACGAGATGGGAAAGAAGAAAAACAATACTCTATCAATAATTATTCCAGGTTTAATAGATACCTTAACTAACAAAAGCCCGCAAACTCGTGCCATCGCAGGTGTTACTTTACTGAATTTTGGAGCTCCTACCTTAGAACCCTTCATCTCTAACCTAATAAAAGCGCTGGGAAACGTGGATGCCAGCCCATTTGCCGCTAATGTGCTTATTGGAATTGGCAAACCCGCAGTTGGGCCTCTTATGAATGTTGTTTCCGATGAGAGCAAGCAAGAATTGGTGAACACCATTCTCCAGGAAATATCGAAAAAAAACCCAACAATAAAAATACCTTTAACGACTAGCGAAAAATCGACGACTGTGCCTACTCCAACTCTTAATCAGGTTCAGAAACCAAAGTTCTGTAAATATTGTGGTGGATCCCTGACTGCAAACAGCGTTTACTGTTCACAATGTGGAAAAAAGGTCGAATAAACTACACCACCACGCTTTACTTCGGGGCTTCACCCCTATCAAGTCGTCTCATTTAGCATAGTATGAACTGAGAGGAGAGAGATGTGAAAGAAGACGAATAATCAAATCCTCACTTCATGCTGACTTGTGACTGTGCATAAATTGCTTTATATCCACTTTTATGCGGGTATTTTTTATATTGTATATTTTGGTACTTTTATAGTGCTTTGTAAGTTTTTCGAGGTGTAAATTGCCTTAAATCCATTGAGGGAACATATGCAATAATCTTATCCTCACTTCCACCTGACTGTAATCCGTGAACATGATTGATTGATGCACCGACAATTGGAGTATTGGTGACTGCGGTAAGCGTGAGTGTGGCAGCGATCTACTACATATTCACTTTGAGGACGAACCAGAGAAACCTCAAGATGAACCTCGAGACAAGGCAGGCCCAGCTCTTCATGCAGCTCTTCGACCGCTGGTCAAGCCAAGAGTTCGCATCGAATTACGGGAAGGTAAGATACGAGTTCTGCTCTAAGTTCAACGATAACCCGGAGGAGTTCAGCAAGTTCGTCACCCAGAACGTAAACGAGTCCTATAACCCAGACGTTTTCCTACCAGTCCACCAGCTGTCTCTGTTCTTCGAAGGCGTCGCTGTCCTAGTTCAGAAGAAGCTGATCGACATAGATATGGTTGAGAGACTCTTCGCCGACAGGATCATCTGGTACTGGGGCATGATCAAGCCGCGTATCCTCTTCGCTAGGACATATCAGGGGCAGCAGCTGTACACGAACTTCGGGTGGCTGTACGACGAGATGGTTCGTAGGCAGGGGAAACCTGTAGCTGCATAGCCTTATCCTGAGTTCCACTCGATTTTTAACCGAGTATTCGCATGTGCTGATACACCATATATAATGCTTATTTCTTTAGTATTCAACCATGATTAAAGTTACTTTATCTTAATTTCTCTAAATTTTCTTTTACCCTGGCCTTGACGATCTCTTCAACTAAATCATATGGAATTGGCTTAACTAACGGAAATTGTACCGAGCCTTTACCCTGCTTATACGGAGATAATTGTTTTTTAAATGCTTCAATGCCAGATGGTAGAGGATAAAATCCAATATGATTTTCGAACGCAGCGAAATATACTAAATTTTTTCCATTTAGCTTGAAAGTAGGCATCTGATAACTGATTGTCTCCACAGCCTCAGGTGCCGCTTTTTTTACTGTCTGCCTCATTTTTTCGAGAATGCTTTGAATATTCTTTGGGAAGGTTTTGATATACTCGTCGATTGTACTGAATTGTTTCATTATAATAAGCCCTATTTTTCTTAAATTTATGGATATTCAAGTTTTATGTAGCTTGTGCTGGTATCCTAAAACACACGCAAAACTTAAAAAAATCTTAACTAAAAGCATCTTTGGCAAAAGCCTCATCTTACGTACAATAATCTTATCCTCCCTTCACGCTAATTGCCCAGAGGCTTATTATCTTTATACATCAAATGAGTACAAGGCATCCTATCCGAAAATGAATAAGTGAATGTAAGTACTTGTTTGGGGATCGATCAAGATAGTGCGTGCTTTGGCATCAATTACTTTTTTCGGGGATATGATATAAAACCGACTATGGCTGAGATTATTCCCAAGATTACTAGTGTGCTTGGAAGGCCGAGCATAAGAGGCATCGTGCCGCTGACCTGAAGGTCGACATTCAAACCTGAGGAGCCATCTACATTCATTATCACAACCCAGTAGCTGCCGGACACCATCATCTTCTCGTACTTGGCTGTGTCTGCTCCAGAGCCAGATGCAAGCCAGATGCTGGAGCTTGATGGCTGGGGAGCCGACTCTGATCCTGGGTGGTTCGAGTAGGTGTTCACCCAAATTTCCATGTCTCAAGCTCCTGCGCTTACGTCCCACTGATTAGCCTCCTTGTAGTGTACCGTCTTGAGGAACTCGGATGCTTTATCAGGGGTTGTAATCCCTATGAAAATATTCTTGCCTTGGTTGTTCTTTACTGTCCAACGCTCAGTTACGAGGCTGTCTGGGTTGACAAAAACCTGTATGAAACCCGGGGTATTCGCCTGCATGTTGAATGTGTGGTCTGAGAATACGATCGCTGGCGAGTCCGAGGTAATGCTAATCTTTTGGCTTATAGTATAGCCACTGCTGTCGAGATGCTGAGTGTTCATCTGCCAGATGTACCCGCCTGAGCCAATGCTGATTAACGCTAAAAGTATGAATACGATTCCAGCTGCCTTTCTCACGCCGCTCATGTAATGCCACCAGTTAGGTTATTTTTGTTTTACATCCAAATAACATTTGCGCCTGCGTAATTAGTGTACTAGTGGTTTTAAATGGTACTGGATACGAAGTACGTGGGAAAGTCACCTGTGATTAGCAACTAAAACGCTTGTGCACGATTGATTGAAACATTAATAATTTGTTAGAATTTAGACTCCAATTCCCTTAGCTTTCTTGATATCGTAAGGGTGCTTCATTATTCATTCGTAGTTGCCATTTGGGAATATTTGCGTACTATGAAGACCCACACATATGCGTTGTTAGTGTTAATAGAATGCACGATTTGAAATATAGTAATGTAATTGAATATAGGGATGGAACCAAATTTAGTTGTTAGTGTTTCAATATGTTTTTGATGAGTTATGTTATGTAATTGGTTTTATATGGTGATCATTTTATAAATTATATGTGAATATTTATTTATTTGGTAAGAAATGCCGATCGATAAAACTAAGTTTGTTTATATTGATATTGATAAGGTTCCTGATGTAAGAAGAAGAGCTTTATGGGATGAAATTTTTGATTCAATTGACCCAGGTAAGGCTCTTGTTGTTCGTGAAGGTGAAAAAGGTTTCCACTCTATTCGCCCAGCCTTAAGGGATAGGCAAAAAAAGGGATTGTATAAGGATTATTATGTTACGTCTAGAAAAGATAAAGGTTTGAAAATGATTTATGTAGCAAGAAAAAGAACTTAACGCACACGCATTGTGCACATAGTTCTATGAAAAATATAATATTCAAGCCAGACATTCATATGGCTTATTGGATGATTAAAGTAGTTACTTTTATTCAGGTGTACGAGAAACCCTTTTTTATTTAGTAGTTACGGATCGTTCTGCTGCCATTCATGGATCTTCTCAACGATGTAGGAGATTCTATCTATATCCATCTGGCGTTTTTCTCCTTTGCAGGTGGATGCTACGATTTAAAGTACCCTGTTTGGATTAATTTAATTTTATCGTAAGAATTGAATAAAAGAAATACGGACCCGAAGTTCATTCAAACTTGCTTGCGCTTTTATGAGGGCAAGTTTTAACAACTGATTAGAGCGCGCTACTTTGTGCTCACCTATCCAGGGTCTTAATAATACCTGACAATGATTCTATCTGAAATTAGATCCTCCATAATCTTCTGCTTCAACTCAGCAATCTCCGCTATGTCAGCTTTGGCGTGCATTATCGTCTCATCAATGGCGCTGAGAACCTCAGTGACTCTGCGCTGCTCCTCGATTTTGGGAATCATGATTACGATGTCTCCTGAGGGTTTTGCTCGACGGCTTAAGGCTGTGGCTCTACTATTGGGACTAGGCATGGAGAGTCAGATCAATTGCTGCTTCTCCGAGTTTAACCATTATTACTCCCGTAATGTCCTGTAGGCGCTATCCTACATGCAGTAGACCTGATTGATAGAGCATGTTTATGGAAGGCTCATTCAATCTTACATAGACTTATGGGAGTAGGGGAAAGTAGCACTGGAGGGGTTCTTGGGGGTTCATGATAACTCACGGAGGCTATGCCCCGGTGAGCTAGTCTAGCGTTGTTTCATCTTCCGCTTAACAACTGCATCTTGAAATAACTAGGTGCGCAACAAGGCTACCGTTTAAGGCAGTCCGAGGCAAATGGGCTGCGTACAGTTTTTGATTATCTTAGTTATATTGAGACGCTCTGATAAAAATCCTGGGGAACATTTCCCCACCGCACAAGCCCTATGCGGTTATGCGTGCGGTTATGCGCGCAGCGCTCGGTCGCATGCGCATATCCGGATGCGGTTTATCCGGTTTTATCCATGCGGTTAATTGGATACGCCGTTCTTTCACCTGACACCTCCAACTTCACGCGTGTTGAAACCTTCGCACGCGCCTTAACGAGCATGACGAGGATGATGCTCAGCCCCTTGAACCGTTTTATGCTCCAGAATTGTCCTAAATCAACTAATTCCCCCGGTATTTTCACGCAGAATGCCTCTTCATCGAGACCCCTGAGCTAGGATTAAGCGTTACTGGCTCTGTCGGGTGAAGGCGTTGGGGTCTGAAGACGCACCGATAGAAAGTTCAGGAACGGTATCCGGTTCCCCTCTACAGAGCGCATGCGTCCGCACCGACCGCACCGCACCGCACCGTCCGCACCGACCGCACCGCCCGGTGCGCCCGCACCGACCGGTGCACCCGGTGGTATAGCTAGCTGCGGTACAGGGCGCAGGTGGCGCACCGCTCGGTCGGTCGCTCGGTCGCACCGGTCGCTAGCGCCGCACCGCTCGCATCCGATTGTGCGGTCGCTTGCGGTTTATTATCCTGCATGTGGAAGTACCATTGCTTTTAATCCCAATTTTTTTCCTCGCGCAAGGCGTATACTAATACTGGTTTCGTGTTGAGAGAATTATCGTTTTTACATTTATTGTATACCTTGTTTAAGGTGATGGTTGAACCATTCTACAAAACCGCCCTCTGATATGGAGTGTTGTTCCTCAAATGTAATGTCGGCTCTACCATCTTTAAAACCTCTACCTAATACCCCTGATCTGCTCAAGTATTCCCCTATCATCAATGTAGCTGCTTTATCGACAAACCGCATGTGGTTTCCACCCTTAATCTCAATGTAGCTTTTCTGAGTAGAATTAAGCTCATCAAAGAAGGCCTTAACATTCCCAGGAGGGATAAGCCCATCTTTGCTGCCGATCTGAAGCTGAACCGGAGTAGAGATACTGTAGAGTTCTCTCGGAACCGCGAAATGCTCGGGTAGTACCGCTGGCGCCAGACCTACTATGCACTTTATTCTAGGGTCCTCGCTTCCGGCTATCAGTGCGCCTAATCCACCCATACTGTGACCCATAGCCCCAATCTTTTCAGAATTAATCCTACCGAGTAACGGGCTTTCATTACCTAACAGGTAGTCTATCGCACTCCTAATTCCATCTGACCACTGCCGTGGATTCGGAAGCCCCTTTGAAGGCACCGTAAAGAGTAAAGCGGAATAACCATAACCTGCTAGGCAGTCTCCAATCCAGCTATAGTATTCTTTCTGAGCTCTGAAACCGTGCACAAAGATAATAGTTGGACGAGCTGTATCCGATTCTTCTGGGGGAGAGTAAAGAGCAGCACTATAAGTTCCCCATTTATTCTCAAAAAAGTGGGTTAGTTTTTCATCCTTCAAGATTATTCCCCCAGAAGCACCTTCACTTTATTTGCATATGCTTTTATTAATAATCTATTCTGAACATATCCATACTTTCAAAGCGCAGGCGAAATTTGTTATCTAGGTCTTTACCCTCTCGGTCGGCTAAGCCAACCTATGGCAAAAATTCTCGTACACCATATGGAATTGTCATTGCAGTTAAGCCTGAAAATTGGACGCGCGTACACGTGCAATTCAATGAATTATTGGTTGGCTGAGCTATATGAAGCACAGAGTAAACCATTCGATCCGGATTGGAATAAGAAGGATCTAAACCAGACTAAGCAGAAAGATCCTTTGCAGCCGTGGTGGAAGATTCTTTAAAGATCGCATATATCCATAGAGCTAAGCCGGTTAATGTACAGACAACCGAGGCAATCACTATGTACATAGTTTTGTTGTATTGGTCCTTATACGTTTCACCCAAAATAGCGTTAACCACAAGTGAACTATAATATTGATAAAATGGATAATAAAGAAAAAGACCTAATACGCCGAATACTAGGAGAGCAAAACCAATGACAAAAAGGCTTCTATTCATAATTAAATTATAATCACCCATATAACTAAATGTTTTTCCCATAATACATATTTGTTAAATTGCAGTACAAGCACAGTCTAGACCTCGATATGCACACGCACGTGTATTAGTTCATTACTCCTCAACCCACTCAGATGAGTAGTGGGATAAAGATGAAGTTCTGTGCTAACTGCGGGGAGGAGTTAGATGAGGATGTACGTTTCTACTATTCATATCTTAAAGCTTCGACGGGTTTCAAACTGGCAGCATGCCAGGCTGGGTAGATGCCTGAAGCTACACATACAATAACAGAGAAGCCGACTACAAGCATACCGAGTGACAAACTTAAAGACGGAGCCAAACCAATAATATTGCCCGCAACACTACTTAAAACAAAACCAAGCATCGACCCTATAATACCCCCGATTATTCCTGTGAGGATTGCCTCTGAGATGAAGAGTATGAGTATGTCCCTACCTTTTGCTCCAAGGGCTTTCATTATCCCTATCTCTCTGGTTCTCTCGAGAACGCTTATGGTCATCGTGTTGACGATGCCGACCCCCGCCACAACGAGACTGATTGCAGCTATTCCACCGAGGACAGCCTGGATTGTTCCAAGTACACTTGATACAACTGTTTGAGCCGCAGCAGCGGTGATGATGTTGATGCCATTAACGTGATCTTTTATTGTCTGCGAGATTGTGCCGATTTGGTCTGGGGAAGATACTAGGACCTGAATGGTACTATATTTTCCGTTTTTCTCGAAGAACTGGTCAAACGTCGTTAGAGGAACTATTACGACGCTGTCACTTGTGCCGAAGCTGCCTCCTACTCTCTTTAAGATACCAACCACTCTAAGGGTTAACTGTTTAGTAACATCATTCACAACCGCCGTCACCTTGATTCTGTCTCCAACTTTTATGATTGGTGTATTGGAGGTGGTTGGCTGTGCAACATCGGCTCCTATGACTGCCACACCGGTATCAGATCTCAACAGTGCTCTTCCTTCAACCACCTCGAGTGAGGTATTAACCTTGAAATACTCATCAGTTGAGCCTGTCAGAGATCTAGAGTACACCTTTCCATTCACAGTGTAAATCACGGAACCACCCGACTCAACGGGAACCGTGTATACTACGTCCGGAATCTTCGATATCA
>Ga0315282_10016524_pt1 | contig 10778 bp, 11 predicted proteins | sample YL17G07_20_MG_FD_203693 | JGI IMG/M metagenome (GOLD analysis project Ga0315282, IMG submission 203693) | Sediment microbial communities from Yellowstone Lake, YNP, Wyoming, USA - YL17G07_20 | ecosystem: Environmental > Aquatic > Freshwater > Lake > Sediment | place: USA: Wyoming | collected... | reverse complement strand
GCCATCGACACGGGTGTGCTTGTGCACCATTTTGCCTGGATATTACTTCGCTACAGCAGGCTTGGCTTTCTTTGTGAGCTTTTCCCCCCCAATCGGGACCATTTTGTAACGGTAGACTTCGGAAATTTCGCGATCATATCCGGGGTAAAAGCCCTTGGGCATACCCAGTACGATACGGGTTCCGCGATTGAAGAGCACCAGAAGATCGCCAGTCTTCGGGTCGACGGCGCTGCCTTCGATTTCGCCCTGACGTTTCACATCCGTGAATATTTTTTCACGCACGACGTGAGCATACGACTTGTCGGTCACATCAATCCGGTAGAGGTTATCCGGCTCGTCAAGATCGGCCGTTCCGTCGTCGGCGGTCACAAACAGCTTGCCTTTCCAATAGTGGATACCTTGAAGCCATTGCGGAACCGGTTGCAGGTGAACCTTGCGCAGATACTTGCCGGAATCGAGGCTATATTCGTAGATGTAGCGGCCGCTTTCTTCGCCAACCCACGAAGTCATCCAGACCGTGCGCTTGTCGGTGTCAACACAGATGGCGGAAACTTCTTCCTGACCGCTGGAGGGCTCGAACTTGAATGTCCGCTTGAGCTTTAAGGTGTCGGCGTCATGGATGGCGATCTGAATGTCTTTGCCAACACCGTCCATGAAGTTTTCTGCGCTGACGAAAATCTCGCCATTGAAAACGTCGATGCCTCCAATATGGTTGGATGCAATGGGGTAGCCTTCAAAGGGCTGTTCGTTGGACATAACCAGTTTGCCGGTTTTGTCGTACTTGTACAGCGCCTTGCTGCCGCTGACATAGTAGTAGTTGCCATCACTGGCAACGCCTTGGCGCCCTTTGACTTCAAAGGTGTCGATCAGGGTGTATTTATAAATGGGTTGCTGACTCGAGATCTTTGGATCAGCCTGAACTGATGTGGTGCCAAACAATGTACACATAATTAATGGTAGCGCTATGAGACTACAACGTTTAAGCATGTTACACCTCCTGTAAACATCTTGGTTGAGTTTAGCTCCGTGTGAAAGTGAATGAAATGTTTTTCGACAACGAACCTTTTATTGCAAAACAAACATTATTTCTTAGGCATGATTTTGTCAACAGGATTGTTTTCAACTTGATCGGCCTCGACTGGATACTAAGCACTATAGGTAAATCATTCTTGTATGTCAAGGAAAAAGGCGACAAGATATGAGCGAAGTTTTTAGTATTCTTTAAGCACTTTGTCGCCAATAAATCCCCTGAGTGGCAACCCGAGGATTATTGGTTGACCTTTCACATATGGAGCAAAGTCCTTGTTCGAGGATCACAGGAAGAAGTCGAACAAATGTCCTTATCCACCGGAGAACTTTGCCGATTTGATCTGATACGAGTTTTAGGTCAACTCTTTTTAGCTGTCATCTTATTAATGTAGTTGGCGGCCAGATCCACTCACCCTGATCTCGCACTACTATTTCTTCTTAATTTTTATAGTTTCAACGACTGCATGCTTCTTATCTTTTCGGGCTTTTTCGACCGGGATGAATTGTCCAGTTCCAGCGTCACGACCAACCTTAAGCTAAAGATGGGTACCTGACATTTTTCAAGGCGGAGGATACTGCAAATACTCTTATATTGTTACTCTTGGGATCAGCAGGAAAGAGAAAAAACCCTTGTCGTTTTGGGTCGTAGCCTAAAGTTGACCCAACCAGTACTTCACCATCCACAAACGTTACCTCGATTTGCACACCAGAAAACTTTTCTCCTTCAACATACTCTTTCCTTTCGTTATATTGTGGATTCCCGATGAAATCCCGAACTATAAAAACAGCCTTGAGTCTACTAATTACCACCTCGCTTCCATTAGCAGAGGGGTCATCAGGAGGAAAGAGGTGGAAGCGGTCTTTATTTGGAAAGAAATCATGGGTAAAACCCTTGATTACCTTACCATCCTTGTATCGTGCAACGACTTTAAGGCGTTCCATATTAACCTGAATAAAGATGCAAATTAAGCAGTCTAAACCAACAGGTGACCGCCCCGTTCTTATTATCCACCTACGCAGAAGACCTCCCCGCTCAGCGGGATGGATGAATGCGTAAGAGCTAAGGTAAATTATTCATGTGCTCAAAACTTGATGCTTCGGTGGATTTCGCCACCGGTGGATAACCCTCCGAAGCCTTGGCGTAGGAGGGTATTTCAAATGGAGGTACCACGGGCTTTGCCCGTGGGGTTCATTGCGTGAAGGCCCGGGTGATTTCTTCAACTGTAAGAAATTGCCCTGTGCGTTCCACCTGATGTACCAATTCCACTATTTTAGCATTCAACGGGGTCGCTTCGCCATAACGTTTCCCCAATTCCACGATTTCGCCATTCAGGTAGTCTATCTCCGTAGGACGACCGCGTTGGATACTCTGCAGCAGCGATGTGCCCGGCTATGCCTGAGGGCATCCAGTTTACGAGCCTCGTTAAGGCAACCGAGACTTCGGGTAAGGATTCCAGCCGGATGCTCGCTCGATCGATAACCCGTAGACCCTCACGCATCAGACCGACGGCCAGGTTGCGCAAAAAGGCGTCTGCATAAACCTGATTCATCGTTTGGTTCGTTATTGCCGGCAGCGCATTGTTGAGATTAACGATGAGCTTGAGCCAGTGGGCTCCCTGTATATTGTCCGCCACGCGAGTGGGAACTGCCTGATTGAGTAAACGGGCGACATCTTCAAGTTTACCATCTCTCTCACCAAAGGGACGGCCAAGGATCAACTTTCCCCGGTAGACCACGGTTACTTTACCCGGCAACAAGTAGGTAACGTGTGTTAGCACGACTGCACTGAGAATCTGCTGGCGGGGCAGAATGCTTGCAACCAATTGATCGCCGCGTATCCCGTTCTGGAATGTGACTACAGGAACGTTACTTAGGAAGCCCTGGTTAGCTTTCACAGCAGCAACCACGTCTTGAGCCTTAACGGTCAGGAGGGCTAGGTCAGGCCGGAAATCAAGAGCCTGAGTGGCTTCGACCGGAGCATTAAAATTTCCCATATCCCCGTCAACCTGCAGACCATTCTGACGGATTGCCGCTACGTGGGCCGGACGGGTAATAAGGACTACGTTCTGGCCTGCACGATGAAGGAGTGCGCCTAAAGCACTCCCAATGGCGCCTGCACCAATTACTGCAATACGAGAGATGGCATGTTCCTTCAACGTTTCTGCTTTAACTGTCATCTTCAGCGATGGTTAGAATGCCACGACTCTGGCATCGAGAGAGTCAATCCGTTCTCCGCGGATCACTCTCTCCAATTTCGGGGGACGGCCGCGAAGGAAGCTTTCCGGTCTAATTCACTCAGTTGGTTCTCGAAATATTTAATCACATTCTTGACTCGGTTCAGCTTCACCTTCACCTCTGAACTTGAATCCCGCGTTTCGTACCTGGTCTTCATCTGGTTCAACCATTCCAAGATTGTATGGTAGAAGCGAAACCGACTAACCCAATAATCCTTCCCGTACCCGCCGGGTCGATCGGGAGACGGCTCCCCCTGTTGCGGAAAGAGGGTCATCTTCCCGTTGATAGGATCCAAGACGACTTTGAACTTATTGAGGAAGGAATTACCCAGAAGGCCTCCCTTGTCACCGGGGAGTTCGCTAATCGTGACATCAACGTTTTCGACCTCTGCTGTTCCCACCCTCAGAGATCTTACCGTAACGAGAGGATTGAAGACCAGATCACTGGCTGTTAAGATTGGAAGGAAGGGGGTGTTCTCATCAATCGTAATGCCCAGGTCTTTCGCCATCCTCCAACTGATGTTCGTAAAACTTGCCCCTGTATCCACGATGAATTCGTACTTCTCCCGCCCGTTCAGGATAACTTCTGCCACTGCCACTTCCCCTTTTATTTTGATGGGGATCTCAAATCCTACTGGCTCAGAAGGCTTTTGAGGAGTCGGAATGGACGCCGGTTCCACTTCTTTTTTGGGAGCGGAGAACTCCTTGGGCGTTTTCTGCGATTGGGCATCGGGTCGATATTTCTCTGGAATCTTCGAAAAATCGTCCGTGAAGTGAACGGTGCCTTTCTCATCTACCCACTTATACATCTCGGCGTACGCAGGGGATCCTGCAACGACTAAGAGGATGACGAAAAGAAATGCATACCTCATGGGTCACCCCACGATCCTTTTTCTTCCATGTGAGCCTCCAACATTCTACGCAGCATTTTTAGTGAGAACTCGCTCTAAGTTGAGTGGAATATACTAAGAATGAAGTTGTATGTCAAGGACAGGGGACCACAGGATAATAGTGGCTTAGGGGCAACCAGTGAAACAGCTCGTTTAGGCGGGAATGGTCCGTTCTTTCGCCCAGTCTCGAAGAAAAGTAATCTCTTCTTGCTTCAGCAGTGCAAGGGGTTTTGTCAAGCTTATCTGCTCAAGGATATGATGGGTAGAAACAGGTTCCTTTTTGCTCGATGCCCGATAAAGGGCGGAGATGATGGCTTGCTCAATCTCTGCGCCGCTAAAATCGGCTGCCTTTTCAGCCAATGAGTTACAGTCGAAGCTTTCGGGATTTAAACCCCGCTTCCTGAGGTGAATGGCGAAAAGGGACCTTCTTATTTCTTGATCGGGTAGATCGACAAAAAATATCTCGTCAAAACGTCCTTTTCTTAGAAATTCCGGCGGCAGGCGATAGATGTCGTTTGCCGTGGCGGCCAAAAAACACTTCGACTTCCGCTCCTGCATCCAGGTCAGAAAGGTTCCGAGAACTCTTTGAGAGACACCCCCATCCGATTCTCCCGCCGACGCAGCAAAGCCTTTTTCAATCTCATCGATCCATAGGCACAAAGGAGAAAGCTTATCGACCGTGGCTAAGGTTCTTCTGAGATTCTGCTCCGTTTGTCCGATGTATTGACTGTAGAGCCTGCCGATGTCGAGTCGGTAAAGAGGCAATCCCAATTCCTTGGCAATGGCCTTGATAGACAAACTTTTTCCACAACCCTGTACTCCCATCAGGAGGAGTCCCCTGGGGGGAGGAAGAGAGGAGGTCACCTCCGCGAAACTTTCCTTCCGCTCATTCAGCCAATGTTTTAGATTGTCAAAATTGGCGATGTTCTCTTTATCCTCGGTGATACAGAATTCGAGCAAGCCCTCCTGATCAAACAGCTTCTTTTTATAAGATTCAATGGTGTTCAAGTCTTTGATGTCGATGAGATGATCATCGACGAAACACTGGTGGATGACGTTTCTGATCTGCTGGACGGACAACCCTTTTAATGACTTTATGATTTTCTGTATCTCATCAATGGTCAGGGATATTTTCCCCTTCTCCGCTCTGACCAGCTCATTTAATATCCCTTTCAGCACGGAGGCGATTTCCCTTTCATCCGGGTAGCCCCCCACGATGTGAGCCGCCTCGGGCTCGATGTCTTTTGGAAGCTTGTATTCCGGGCCGACAATGACCATCGTGTTTTTTGTGTTCTTAACCAGATTGACCAAATCCTTGAATAGCCTCAGGAGGAGGGAGCTCTCAAGGTGCCGGTCAAAATCTTTTAAAACAAATAATCCTGATTCAGAGCGATCCGATTTGACCAAGGAAAGGATGGTCTTGATCATCTTTTCCGGGTCTCCCGTTTGATAGTAGGGACTCTCGCTAAAACCTCGTTGAAGGCCGGAGGTCACTGACCACTGGTAAAAAATGAGGCCTAATTGACTCGCTATTTGCCTGAGCTGGTTGACTACATATTCTTCGTCGATCGATTCGACGAAGATGACTGGATATTTTGATTTGATCAGGAGGGCAAGCTCATCGTTTGCAAGCATCTTTTCATTCCTGGAAATAGCAATTTACCCCGTTAGAAAACCCCCGCGGCTTGCCCCGTGCGAAGCTCAGCTTCTATCGGGGCAAGCGGGAATGAATTATTCCTCTTGAGCGAATACGGGGTTGAATACCCGTGTGAGCCTTCTCGTTAGCGAAGTTCTTCTAACGGGGCTTACTTATCGGGGTGTCGTGATTTCGCTCAAGGATTTCTTATAAACGTCAAGGGTTCTTGCGTCGAAGAGGACGAATCGAACAAGTTTGATTTCCGGATGATCCTTCAGGTACTCCATCACGGTCTTTAGTGCAATTCGAGAAGCCTCTTCCACAGGATAACCATAAATTCCTGTACTGATGGAGGGAAAAGCAATCGATCCAATCTTATTCTGGGTGCATAGGTCCAGGCTCTTTCGATAAGCGCTTGCCAAAAGCTCAGGGTCCTTGGGCGATCCCGAATATCTCGGGCCAACCGCATGGATCACATACTTAGCCTTGAGATTCCCTCCGCTCGTAATGACGGCGGATCCGGTGGGACAACCCTTATATTTCGCTTTCAGTTCAACCATAACAGAAGGTCCACCTGCCCTGTGGATCGCGCCGTCCACTCCACCCCCTCCTGCGAGAGCGGAATTGGCAGCGTTGCCGATGGCCTCTGTGTCCTGCTGGGTGATATCGCCCTGTACGATTTCCAGCGTTGATTGATGAACCGATGCTTTCATATTCTTACGCCCCTTTGTTTTGTAACGATCTTGTAAAACATTATCCCGTGCTTACGCCAGACTACTAATCCATACCAGAAAGAGTTGACATCGTCAATACACAGAGTTAAGGTTCGAGGCGATGAAACGGATTCACTACGGCTGGGTGATTGTCGGAGTAGGGGTTCTGGTCAAGATGACAGGCCTGGGGTTTGGCCGGTTTGCTTATCCCATGCTCCTTCCCAATATGAGAGGGTCTCTCGGGTTCAATTATGCAGAGATGGGGCTTTTGAGCGGAGCCATTATGATGGGCTACCTTCTCTTCTCTCTGATTGGTGGAATGCTGGCGACACGGTTCGGGCCCAAGAGAGTTGTGGTCGCCTCGCTCCTCTGCGGAGCCCTCTCCATGTTCTTCATCAGCAGATTCTCTGGATTCTCCCCTCTTCTCTTTTTCAGTTTTGGCATGGGAGCAGGGGCAGCAGGGTCTCACATCTCCATCACCACCATGCCCATGGCATGGTTTGAGGAGATGAGATTGGGGAGGGCCCTTGGGATCGTGACGGGTGGGACAGGCCTTGGCATTATCGTCACGGGCCTTCTCCTCCCGTATCTTCTCTTCAACCTGGGGAAGGAGGCTTGGAGACAGTGCTGGCTCCTTCTCGCCTTGATCACTTTTTTGGTTGCAGTGATGGGATGGATATTACTGAGAGAAAAACCGGGCCAAATAACGCTCATTCCCTCCAGGCCCGATGGAAATAGACCTCCCCTTCTCCCTGCGGAAAGGGAAAATGGACTCAACATTAGGGCAATTTTCATCATCTATTTCCTCTTTGGATTTGCTTATAACATCTACGCCACCTATTTTGTTGCTCACATGGTAGAGGAAATTCGACTAACCGAAAAAGCCGCAGGAGATATCTGGGCGATCTTCGGTTGGATGTGTACGGGGAGCGGATTAATTTGGGGATACATTTCGGACCGTTTGGGAAGACGAAAGGCTTTGCTCTGGAATAACGGAATTATTTCTTTTTCTGTTCTTCTCCCTCTTCTTTTACATCAGCCTTTCTATCTCGGACTTTCTGCCTTCCTTTTTGGAGCGACTTTTTTGGGAACGGTGACCATCATTGCAGCGGCAATTGGGGACCAGGTGGTTGAAAAAAGGGCTTCTGTTTACGGGCTGGTCACCTTGATCCACGGCATCGGGCAGTTCTTGGGGACGACCTCCGGTGGGTATTTGAAAGATTTAACGGGTTCTTTTCAACTCACCCTTACTGTTTCTCTGATCGGTTTTCTTCTTTGTATACTGCTCACGCTGATAAACAAAAAAGGGTGAGGACATTTCCCTCACCCTTATGCTCCGGTAACTCAATAACCCAATGACTCAATAAACTTATTAACCTATATTAGAGCGTTTCATAGAACGATTTTTTCAAAAACTTGAAAGATGCTACAAATTTGTCGAAGATCTCAAAAGCCGATAGGTCGTAAGATCCGTCCATGGGTCTCCATTGTGTAATATAGAATCCTACGATCCGGTCACCCCGCTTGCCGAAGACCACTCTGGCTCTGACCTTTTCCTTTTTCACTGGGTCCTTTCCCTCTACCAATACTGCCAGCCCTTCTCCCCCAACGACCTGGACCTTTTTCCTCTCTATAATTTGAAACTGAAGAATCGCATTGAAAAGGAACCTCTTGAAAAATTCCCTTTCCCGCCCCTCGAACGATGCTGCCGTGCACCCAAAGGGATCCTCATCATAAGCAAACGTGGTGACAGAGGGGAAGGGTCCGGGGTCTGATCGCATAAATCCAAAGGTGATATCATTCTCGCCCGCTTCCACCCGTAGTAATTTCCAATCCGGGGGAGGGGGCATAAACTCAAACTCGTCCTCCCAGATGACCGTTCCCTGAGGAGTCAGTCTGTAAGGAACCTTCTTGGAGGTTTCCATCGAGGCACAGCCAGAAAGCCATGCGCCCACCAACAAAAAACAGAGAATCGTCAGCCCTTTTCTCTTCATGGTTTTCCTCCCTCCTGGTTCAATTTTTTGAGAAAGAGGAGAATGTCTTTGAAGTCAGGTGAACCATCCCTGACATAACGGATGATACCTCTCTTGTCGATGATAACCGTCCGCCTTCCAAAGATGGGTTTTCCTTCAGGCTGAATGTCGAAAGAAGCACCCAAGAAAGCAGTGATGTTCGAAAGGAGAGGAAAGGTTATACCCAAACCATTTCCCCAATATTTTAATGTTGTTACATCATCCCGGCTGACGCCCACGACCCGGGCGTTGAAGCGGTCATAGAGGTAGAGGTTCCTCTGATGACCCTCCATCTCGCCCGTTCAGACAGGGGTAAAGGCAGCTGGAAAGAATGTGATGATGAGATGGTACTTTCCATAATACTCATCCGCATAGTTGATCAATCGGTCCTGGGTGGATGGGAGGGTAAAATTGAGTGTCTCTCTACCGACGAGTTCCAATTGTTTCCTGGCATCCACGCTGGAAAGCGGAAGAAGAATTAAAAAGATAAACAATAAAACGATCCATCCTTGAAACGTCTTCTTTCTCATATGTACCTCCTCTCCTTCTTTTCTAAGATGTTATATGATTTCCAGAAATGATACAATTTTTATTTTCTGCTCGCCTTCGTCCCATCAAAGAGAAGAAACGATGCTTGTAATGATCGAAAGCAAAGATGAGGGCAAGAGGCCCAGCCACAGGATCAGGATGAGAATCGCGATTCCGGCGATGCGGGCAAAGAAGTCGAGATCCGGAGTAACCCGCTTTCTTCCCATCGGCTGCATAAAGAGGGCGACGATCACCTTGAAGTAAAAATAGATGGATACGATCACGGTGACGATTCCGAGGGCCGCCAGGATTACAAAATGGGCCTGAAGAACCGCACGGAATAGAATAAATTTTCCGATAAAACCAGCGGTAGGAGGCAGCCCGGCTAATGAAACAAGGCAGACGGTGAGAAGGGCAGACCTCCAGGGGTGGACGTACGCCAGTCCCCTGAAGTCGTCCAGGATGTCGAGATCTTCTTCCTCCGCTGAAAGGCTTGCCAGGGTACCGAAGGCTCCGAGGTCCATTAAGGCGTAGACTGCGAGATAGAACATGATGGCGAAAACGCCGCTTTGCCTCACGGCAAGAAGCGTCATCAACAAATATCCGATCTGAGCGATTGATGAATAGGCCAATAGTCTTTTTACCCGGGTCTGGGCTAAGGCTGTGATATTGCCAACGGCCATGGTCAGAAATGCTAATATCCAAAAGACAAAGACGTAGTAGTTCCAGGATGTGCTTCCGGAGTAGTAGTAAGCAAAGCGCAAAAGGGCGCTGAAAAGGGCGACTTTCGAGCCTGTTGCCAGGAACGCCGTGACGGGTGCGGGAGCTCCCTGGTAAACGTCGGGAGTCCACAGATGGAAAGGAACCATGGAGATTTTAAAACCTATGCCGATCAAAATCAGGCTCAGGCCCAACAGCATTGCAGGGGTGCTTACTGCTTGAACATTGGGAGAGAGGCTCTGGAGGATGTCCATCTTTCCTGTCACCGCGTAGACCATGGCAATGCCAAACGTGAGGAACGAACTGGCAACCGCACTCATGACGAAATACTTGAGCCCCGCCTCATTCGATGCCGGCTGCTGTTTGCGGATTGCGATGAGAACATAGAGGGAAAGCGAAAGGGTTTCGAGGCCCAGAAAGAAGACCAGCCAGTGAAGGGCGCTGGCAACTAAGATCATTCCGAGCCCGCTCAAGAGAAGAAGTCCGTAAAATTCATCGCCTCCAATCTTTCGAAGCTTTCCATATTGGTAGGAGAAGAGGAGGGTGAGGGTGGTAATGAGAGTAAGAAGAAATGTAAAAAATCGTCCGTACCCGCTTGTTTCAACCATCTTTAGGAATTGGGTCTGCTCTGGCCTGAGCAAGAGGGTTGCAGCGCCAGCAGCGATTGCCGTGGCGAGAGCGATCCCGAAGAGCAATCCCTGAGGTCGTCCTTTCCAGAAGCCACCCAAGCAGAAAACGAGAAATCCCCCTCCTGCGAGGAGTAAGAGGGGAAGAAGGTCGATCCAATTTGGCTGCATAACCTTTCCTTAAAAGAGTTACATTAAGAGGAGCATATTATCGTTTACATTCGCCCCGTAGGTCATTGCGAGCCCAAAGGGCGTGGCAATCTCCTGAGATTGCTTCATCGCTATCATTCTTCGCAATGACACCTTTTTTTGTTATTCCAAATCAGTAGTGTCCCAACGTTGAAATGTTAATTTCCTGTAACAGAAAGAAAGTATTTACTATTTTAGAGG
>Ga0315282_10016523_pt1 | contig 10778 bp, 10 predicted proteins | sample YL17G07_20_MG_FD_203693 | JGI IMG/M metagenome (GOLD analysis project Ga0315282, IMG submission 203693) | Sediment microbial communities from Yellowstone Lake, YNP, Wyoming, USA - YL17G07_20 | ecosystem: Environmental > Aquatic > Freshwater > Lake > Sediment | place: USA: Wyoming | collected... | reverse complement strand
CCAGCGCCTGATCCCACGGCACATTAATCAATTTCATTGTTAATTTACCCTTGACCTCAGGACTCACGACTATGTTGTAACCACTTATGTCAGCAAGCAACCTGAATATCGGAACTATATCGGCATCTTGAAAATCGAGGGATAATTTCTTACCTGTATATTTACCTTCTACAAGAGCCTCAGGTTCTTTTACCTCAATAACCTTTGTTGCAGCCTCAGTCTTTTCCGCCTCAGCGGATCTCCGATCATCGGGCATTTGGGCAACAGGCTCCTTATCCGCTCTCTGTAAAGCTATCACAATAGAGTCCCCATTTGCTGTAACATCAAATTTCGTCTTTTCTTTAAGGTCGAGGACAAGTCTTATCTTATCGTCATGTTTTCCTGAACGTATCCCTTTCACAGGTGGGACTACAGCAGAAGGAAGCGGGGTATTCATGACCACATCGGGGATATCTATTACAATGCGGTCATCTAATGGAAAGACATTGGGTATCATAGAGCCGTTACCTTTAATCAAGACCTTAACAGTGTCCGCAGACTTTTCAAATAAAATGCTGGATATTTCAGTAGCCTTTGGAAGCGGTTTCTGCTCAGATACAGCAGGTTCGGGTATATTTTCTTTTGCCTTTGGTATCTCTTCGCTGACTTTTGATACCGCTGTTACTTCTTTAGGCGGCTCTGCCTTTATTCTGACTATTAGTACGTTGTTTTTATATTCCTGTTCAACTATAGATGGCGTCTGAAGCAGTATTTCGAGTCTTGCCATAACAGATGGCGACTCAATCTGGGAAGGAACTATCTCTGTTATGCCTGCCTTGTTAGAAACGATCTTGCTATTCAAAGTGCCAAGGGTCACGTCAGGAAGGTCAATGACTATTTTATAAGGGTCGCCTGGTCTGTATATGGTATAGATAAATGGTTTATCAGCCTTTATTGTCACTGTATAGTCCTGGATGTCTATGCCGGTTATTACAGTAGCTGTCTGGGGTTCTAAGGATTCTTTAACACCACTGGTTGTGGCTGTTGCACAACCCCAGAAAGCAATAAGCACAGAGTATAATAATAAATAATATAGAATATTTTTTTTCATTCTTCCTCCCCCTTATGGAGTTTCAATACGGTATCTTTTGGTTTAATATTACCCCTATAATCTTTAACATATTCTGTGATAGTTACCACGTTTTCTGTTATCTTTTCTACCTTGCCTCCCTGCAGTCCTAATATCATCCCTTCTGTAATTGTAAAGGTCTTTCTATCAGGCAACATTATAAGGGCATAATATTTATTTTTATCCCGTGCAATTGCCAGCAACTTTATTTCTTCTAAGTCAAAGCTTTCAATAGGTGTGGCCCCTTTCTTTTTGGTAAGCTTTTGTTTTACTATCGTTACAAGGGAGAGGAAAGGGTCCCTTCTTCCTTTTGATTCGTATAGATATTCTTCTTTTTCGACTTTCTTGGCCTCTTCAGATTCCTTTGTATCTTTTTTTACTTCTTCTGTTTTAACCTTCTCTGCCATCGGCTTTATCACATTAGCCTGCTCTTTTTTACAGCCTACGAAAGGCAATAACAAAAACATAATTAGGAAAAGGTATATTATTTTTTTCATTTCGCTTTGCCCATTTCGTTTTCGGGGACTGCTGAAAATGTCGTGGCAGTAAATGATATTTTAAGTATGGCATTTTCTCTTTCCGGCTTTGGGTCGCTGAATTTTATATCAGAAAGGTTCACTATCCGGTTAAGCTTTGTCAGGCTGCTGAAGAAATAACCAAGGTTATGGTAACTGCCCGAGAGTTCAACCTTTACTGGAATCTCATAAACTATACCACTTGAATGGGTCCTCTTCTGTTCCGGTTTCCAGAGTGATATCTTAAGCCCTGACTTGAAGGCCATGTCTGAAACCTGTTTTAGTAAACTGGAGACCTCTTTTTCTTCAGGTAGTTGATCTTTCAGCTCGTTAAGCCTTTTCCTGAGTTTTTCGTTCTCAGCGGTCATTTGAGAAAGTTTTTCTGCCTTTGACTGACTTTTTGCTATCTCACTTTCCTGTTTTGAAATATCACTTTCAAGTTTTTTGATCTCTTTATTTTTAGGTAAAATTAAAAGGACAATTACAACAATTGTAATAATCAAAGCAGGAACAATGGATAGTATGACTTTTACGTACGGAGGTAATTTTTTAAAATCAATGTTAACTTTTAAGGCCATATCAAACCTTTATCTTAAATGTTAATTTGAACATATAAAGCGGTGTAGTTTCAATATTCGTGCTTCTGGATTCCTGTAAGTAAACATCAGTGAATATTTTTGAATTCTTAACATTGTCTACATACGAAACAATATCCGTGTTTGTAAAGCCATAACCATCTATACTTACGTTATCACCAGACATGGTCATTGTCTGAAACCAGATACCATTAGGCAGAAGATTACTTATTTCATCAAGGAGTTTCACTGGAACGCTCCTGCTCTTACTGAGCTGCTCGATAATATCATTTCTCTGCTGGAATGTCTTGTTAAGCTGCTCAAAGTTTTCAACTGCCTTTATCTTTTCCTTGAGCTCGGCTATCTGTTTTTCTTTGGCAGCAAACTCGGCCTTTTTTGCAGATAATCGGGAGTTAAAAAAGAAAAAAAGATATGCCATTACAATACTTACACCAATGGTTACAATAACCATTGTAATAATAAATGTCGGTAGCGGCTTAGCCTTCTTTTTCCTCTTTGCGGGTATGAGATTGACCTTTATCATCTGTCACCCGGTCGCCTTAGTGCCAATCCTGCGGCTACAACTGCCATTGGCACCATTTCTTCTATATAGGTTATATCAAATCTTTTAGGTATTTTAATGTTTTTAAGGGGTTCCATGACCTTAACCTCTATCCCTATTTTTTCTGCAAGAAGTCTCGGGAAGTCCTTTACGAGTGCACAACCTCCACTTAATATCACTTCATTGATATCCTCATGGAAGTACTCTAATGAACGCTTAACCTCTCCGATTATCTCCTCTGAAGCTAAATCCATCACGGAAAAGGCATTCTGGGGTGACACATTTTCAACCGCCTCACCCTTCTTGAGCCTTTCGGCAGTTTCGTAAGTCAGATTAAATTCCCTCTGAAGCGCCTCTGTATGAAGATTACTGCCGACTGCACTGTCCCTCGTAAAAACTGAGATGCCTCCTTTGAGGATGTTCATGTTTATTGTACTTGCTCCAATATTCACAATAGCAATATTCTTATCCGGTTCAATTTCATAGCTAACCTCATAAATATTCTCAAGTGCGAGTGAATTAACATCAACAATCAAAGGGTTAAGACCTGCTTCTTTGACAACAGATAGGTATTCATTTATTATGTCTTTCTTTACAGCAACGAGCATGACGTCCATTTGACCCGCTTCTTCTTTGGGTCCAAGTATCTGGAAGTCGAGGTTTACATCTTCTATATCGAATGGAATATACTGTTCTGCCTCAAACTTTATGGATTCAGAGAGCTCCTCCTCTGACATCTCAGGTAGAGAGACCCTTTTAATTATTACTGAAGAGTGACCGGCTATGCTAATAACAGCATCCTTTGTCTTTATCTTAGCCTTTTTTACCAGCTCCTTCAGGGAGTCTATAAGACGCAGAGAATCTATTATTGAACCATCGACAATGAGTTCAGGAGGAAGAGGCAGCATGTCAAATAATTCAAGTTCATAGCCGCCTTTTGTATCTTTAAGTTGCACAACCTTAAGATAACCTGAGCCAATGTCTAACCCGATAGAACTTTTCCTACCGAAGACCATAGCTTATTGAATACCAGAAAAAAATCATCTTGTCAAGTATTTTTTTTATTTAATATAAGAAGATTCAGCCCAAGTATTAAGAAATTAGTTTAACAATGTGACATAAATCACAAAAATAGAATTTTCTGAAAAAAGAAGGTATTTTGAAAGAATATATTTTATTTATTGTTAAGATGTTATTTCACTTTCCTGCGAAAATCTGTTCAGAAGCCTCTCTATTTTTATATAGTTATGCTCTACCTTTCCTATCCCGAATAAAATATTCTCAGGGCTTTTAAGCCTAACATATTCACCCCCCTTTAATTCCCCCCTTAGTAAGGGGGGATATAGAGGGGTCAAAGGCATACCATTTTGTGCTTTATGATAAGAATCTTCATCGAGTATTATCTCATGCAGATGTGAGATTGCTGTATCTATTGAATGGCAGGCATCTTTTTTGCTTTTCAGCTCTTCTATTGATGCTGAATCCTCAATTCTGAACATGCCTATCCTTGTCCGCTCTAACGAAACCATATGGGCACCTACGCCAAGGACATTCCCAATATCATCGCAAAGAGTTCTAATATAAGTCCCTTTTGAACATGATATTTTCAGATCAAGATAAGGCAGGTTAAAGGATAAGAGATCTAATTTGTAAATGTCTATTGTCCTCTCAGGCCTTTTTATGTTCATTCCCAGCCTTGCAAGTTTATACAAGGGTTGCCCACCTATCTTTATTGCTGAGTACATTGGTGGTATCTGTTTTATCCGGCCTGTAAAATTATTCAGGACCTTATGAATATCAACCTCATCTATAAAAAAGTAATCCGTCTTCTCAACTATCTTGCCTGTTAAATCATATGTATCTGTTCTTTCGCCAAATTTTAATCGTACAATATATTCCTTATCGAGGTCTGATATAAATCTCGTTATCTTTGTTGCCTCGTTCAGGCAGACAATCAGTATGCCGGTTGCTATTGGGTCGAGTGTTCCTGCATGGCCGGCCTTTTTGGCTGAAAAAAGCCTTTTTACCTTTATTACAGCCTGCTGTGAAGATATATTTTCAGGTTTGTTAAGGTTTATGACTAATTTTTCTGTGTTCACTCTTAACTACTTTTATCAGAGATTCCTTTGCAGATTCAAGACTCGCCTTTACCTTATAACCTGAAGCATTCCTATGTCCGCCACCTTCAAAAAGTGCAGCAATCCTGGCGACATTTATATCTCTCCTTGAACGCAGACTTACCTTCCAGTAATTATTACCTATTTCTCTAAAAAATGCGGATATCTTAATATCCTTCATCATCCTCGGAAAATTGGAAAAATTCTCGGTATCCTCGGAACCTGTCCCTGTCTTTTTATACATCCCCTTTGTAACAACGGTTATAGCAATGCCGTCTCTTATTTCAAGGGTATTTAAGGCCATTATAAGTAAAGCAAATCTCTCTTTAGACCATGTTTCATAAAAGTGGTTCGATATGTATGCCGGGTTCGCTCCTGCTTCTATAAGTTCAGCGCCAACTCTTAAAACTTCAGCAGTCGTATTACTATATCTAAATGTCCCTGTATCACCAGCAATGGCAGAATACAGATTTATGGCAATATCTCTCGTTATCTTCAGACCAATTTCCTTTATTAGATAAAATATCATCATTCCGGTTGCTGCTGCCTCTGGTTCTACCCACCTTATATCGCCGAAGTTCTCTTCTGTCTCATGGTGGTCTATAACAGCAGAATACTTGAAACTCAGCCTCTCAACCCCGGCCCTCTCTAAGCTGTTACAGTCAAGCAAAATAAGGTTGAAAGCTGAAGGTTGAAGGTCTAAGGTTGAATTTTTAAATCTCTCATGCCCTGGTAAAAACCTGCAAAACTCAGGCACAATATCACGGTCATAAACAACCGTCTTTTTGCCCTGGGATTCAAGCGCCATTGAAAGGGCAACGGCAGAACCAATTGCATCGCCTTCAGGATTGATATGGGTTGCTATAAAAAAATTATCTTTTTCCTTTAAAAATGATAGGAGTTTACGAGGTACTTTCACCTTCTCCCTCAATCTTTTTTAGGAGTTTGTCTATCTTGTTTCCATACTCGATGGAGGCGTCAAGCCTGAAATCGATGCTTGGTATAGATCTCATCCGGAGTCTTTTTGATAGTTCAGAACGTATAAAGCTTTTTGCGGAATTTAATATTTCAAGTGTGGTCTTCTTATCTTCATCTTTAAAGATGCTTACATAAATCTTTGCGATTTTAAGATCATCCGTGACATCAACCCCGGTGATTGTTACAAATCCGATCCGGGGATCTTTAAGTCTGTGAATGACTATCTCTGCTATTTCTTCTCTCAGAAGATCGCCAACCCTCTGAGAACGTTTATAAGGAAGCATAATTACAATCTTGCTGCTATCTTTTCAACTATATAATTTTCGAGTATATCTCCAACCTTTATGTCATTGAAATTTTCTATCATAATGCCACATTCGTATCCTGCCTGCGCCTCTTTTATATCCTCCTTGAATCTTTTAAGGGAAGCAATCTTACCATCGTATACAACAATATTGTCCCTGATAACCCTTATGCCATCGCTTGAGCGGATTATAGAGCCATCAAGTACATAACATCCTGCAATAGTTCCTACTCTTGATATTGGAAATAATTGGCGGACTTCTGCCCTCCCGAGCGTTTTTTCCTTGAGTGTAGGTTCAAGGAGACCTTCAAGTGCCTTCTTAACATCATCGATTGCTTCATATATCACATTGTAGAGCCTGATATCAACGCCTTCTTTTTCTGCTGTCTGTGAAGCATTAGGCTCAGGTCTTATATTGAAACCTATTATAATTGCGCTTGATGCAGCTGCAAGCATGACATCTGACTCAGTAATGCCACCGGCAGATGAGTGAATAACCTTCACCTTTACCTGTGGGTGTGTAATACTTTCAAGGGCTTCTTTTATTGCTTCAACCGAGCCTTGAACATCACCCTTTATTATAATATTAAGTTCCCTTATCGCCCCCTCTTTTATCTTTGCGTAAAGTTCATCAAGCGTAAGTTTTCTCGTCTTTGCCATCTCAGCAAGCTTCATTTTCTGTTGCCTTGCAAGAGCTATCTGCCTCGCCCTCTTTTCGTCTTCAACGACTGTAAATATGTCTCCGGCTGAAGGGACCTCCTGAAACCCGATTACCTCAACAGGTGTTGACGGTACTGCTTCCATTATCCTTTTACCTGTGTCGTCGATCAATGCCCTGACCTTTCCTGCGTGGGTACCTGCAAGGAATGCATCGCTAATCTTCAGGGTACCGGATTGCACAAGTACAGTTGCAACAGGCCCTCTTCCCTTATCAAGCTTTGCCTCGATAATTGTACCCCTTGCCCTTTTATCAGGGTTGGCCTTGAGCTCCATTACCTCTGCCTGAAGGAGTATCATCTCAAGCAGGCGTTCTATGCCTATGCGTTTTTTGGCAGAGACCTCTACAAAGATGTTCTGTCCACCCCATTCCTCTGAGATTATACCGCGCTCTGATAGTTCATTCCTTACCTTGGAGGGATTTGCCTCGGGTTTGTCAATCTTGTTTATTGCTAAAACAATCGGTACATTTGCTGCCTTTGCATGGTTAATAGCCTCAACAGTCTGCGGCATGACGCCGTCATCTGCAGCTACAACAAGGACTACTATATCTGTAACCTTTGCCCCCCTTGCCCTCATTGACGTAAATGCCTCATGACCAGGTGTATCGAGAAACACAATATCTTTGCCCCTCAGATTAACTTTATATGCACCTATATGTTGAGTGATACCACCAGCCTCGGTCTCTGTAACCTTTGTCTCTCTTATTGCATCAAGGAGCGATGTCTTACCATGGTCTACATGTCCCATTATGGTTATAACAGGAGGTCGTGGTAATAATTTGCTAACATCCTCGGGTGCCTCTATAACAACAGTATCTTCTTCAATAGGATAAAGTGTAAGCTTTGTCCCAAAATTCTCTGCAACTAACAAAGCGGCATCATTATCAACAGGCTGGTTTATTGTAGGCATATATCCTAATTCCATAAACTTCTTTATAACATCAGACAGCTTAACCCCTATTAGTTCTGCAAATTCTTTTACGGTTGCTCCTTCCGTGAGTTTAAGTGTCTTTTTCCTTACTACTACAAGCTGGTCCTGAGGTTTCCGTTCCTCCTTATAAAATGTCCTGGTCCTTCCAGCCCTCTTGCCCGGTCTTTGCTCATGCCATTTTTTGGGCTCTATCTTTCTGATAGTCTGAAAAGCCCTTTGCATTCCTGGTTTTGTCTTGAATTTTTCTATCTTTTCTGTTTCCATCTCTTTTTTGAATCTATCAGGGATCTTTAATTCTTCTTCTTCGGGTGGTAAGGGTTCCTCATGTTTCTCTGTCTCAGGCATTATTTCAGGTTCTTCTTCAATCTCAGGTTTGGCTGGCTTTACTTTTTCCTCAGGTAACTTCTCAATCGAAGGCTTAACAGTTTTCTCTGCAGCTATATCTTTTTGGGGAGCAAGTTTTTTTGATGGTTTAACATCTTTCTTTCGGAATGTGTCTTCTATTTTTTGAGCGACTTCTGTTTCTATGCTTGAAGTGTGGGTTTTACCCTCTATACCAAGTTTTGAAAGCTCACTAAGTATAACCTTGGTTGAAACCCCTATCTTCTTTGCCAGTTCATAAATTCTTATTTTTGACATTTGTTTCCGACCTCAATCTTTAAACCTTTTTATACTTGTCATCGCGATGGCATACCGACCATGGCAACCTTTTTTTAAAAAACAAAATTGCTTTCGTTTCACTCGCAATGACAGTTTATTATTTTAAGTTATTCTTGCAACGATAACTTTTAAATGTTATCATAATAAACCTTTTTAATGCAACGAGTGAAGATATAAGGTGAGATAAATTTCAAAAAAAACTTAACTGTTACGAAGGGGGTACATATAATGGCAAGTTGTGCTACATGCGGGAAACGAAGGGTAATCGGTAATAATGTCAGCCATGCAAACAATAAGACCAAAAGGCGGATAATGCCTAACTTGCAACGGATGCGAGTGATTACCGATAACGGGGTTAGAAGGCTTTATGTATGTACCAGGTGTCTCCGCTCCGGGAAGGTTAAAAAGGCTGTTTAGTGAAGAGGGCAGATTCCCTGCTTCTCCCTGTCATCAATGAACTCGGGATTAATGATGGGGTAAGACTCGCTGAGATTAAAAGGAACTGGTATAATCTTTTCAGTAAGCCCCTTTCGTACCATATGGCGCCATCTATGTTATCCAAGGACGAGATTCTTCTTAATGTCGACTCGCCTGTATGGCTCCAGGAATTAAATTTTTGCAAAGAGGATATAATAAAAAAGATGAGCTCTTATGGTGTCAGGGCTGTACGCTTCAGACTCGGCAGGGTATCAACAAAGTCAGAAGTCAGAAGTCAGAAGTCAGAAGCCAGGAGTCTCACACATGAAGAGCTCTCTTATATAGAAGATACAGTTTCTAAAATAAGTGGTGAAGCACTCAGGGAAACTGTCAGAAGGACAATAGAAAAGGCATTCATTTCAGGACGAACAAGACTATAATACTATTTACTACTTAATGCAGTTTTTTTCTGTTTCTAACTCAAAACTCTGAACTATTTTACGCTGACTCTGCCTGCTTTTCATAAATAAGTATAGGTTTTTCGTTTTTTAGAATAGTCTCTTCATTTATCAGACATTCCTTGATGCCTGTCTGTGAAGGGATCTCATACATCACATCGAGCATTATGTCTTCGAGTATAGCCCTTAATCCTCGTGCACCAGTCTTTCGTTGTCTAGCCTTTTTTGCTATTGCTGATAACGCACTGTCTGAAAATTTAAGCCTGACATTGTCAAAAGAGAGGAGCTTCTGATACTGTTTTATGAGGGCATTTTTAGGTTCAGTCAGTATCTTTATCAGGGCCGGCTCGTCAAGTTCGTCAAGGGCTGCTACAACAGGCATTCTTCCTACAAACTCGGGTATAAATCCATATTTTATCATATCTTCTGGTTCAACAAGGCTGAGTATTTCGCCTATCTTTCTTTCCTTTCTTATCGCCATATCAGAAACAAACCCAACTGTTTTCTGCCCTGTTTTCTGTTCTATGATGGCATCAAGGCCGATAAAGGCGCCACCGCATATGAAGAGGATATTTGTTGTATCCACCTGAACAAATTCCTGTTGTGGGTGTTTCCTTCCACCCTGGGGCGGGATATTGGCTACAGTCCCCTCGATTATCTTGAGAAGGGCCTGCTGCACGCCTTCGCCTGATACATCCCTTGTTATAGAGGGATTCTCTGATTTCCTGCTTATCTTGTCAATTTCATCAATATATACTATGCCCCTCTGTGCCTTTTCAATATCGTAATCTGCCGCCTGCAGTAGTTTCAGGATTATATTCTCGACATCTTCTCCAACATACCCTGCCTCTGTGAGGGTTGTCGCGTCAGCTATAGCGAATGGCACATTGAGTATTTTTGCTAAAGTCTGGGCAAACAGGGTCTTGCCGGTACCTGTGGGTCCTATCAGAAGTATATTACTTTTTTGTAGTTCTATATCTGATTCCGCAGGGCTGTATATCCTCTTATAGTGATTATGCACGGCAACCGAGAGTATCTTCTTTGCTCTCTCCTGCCCTATAACATAATCGTTAAGGAACTGATGTATCTCCATTGGTGTTGGGAGCTTTGGGAATACATGACCTTTTACTTCTTCATGGAATGCATCCGCAATTATCTCGTTGCACAGCTCAACACACTCATTGCATATATAAACAGTGGGCCCTGCAATAAGCTTTTTTACTTCAGCATGTCCCTTACCACAGAATGAACATTTAAGCGCATTTTCATCCTTTTTAGCCATATACTTTCTCATCCTTTACTTTCTCATCCTTTACTTTCTCATCCTTTACTTTCTCATCCTTAATGCTCCGGATTACCTCATCGACTATGCCGTACTCTTTTGCCTCCTCTCCTGACATGAAAAAATCCCTGTCAGTATCTGCCTGTATCTTT
>Ga0315282_10016522_pt1 | contig 10779 bp, 3 predicted proteins | sample YL17G07_20_MG_FD_203693 | JGI IMG/M metagenome (GOLD analysis project Ga0315282, IMG submission 203693) | Sediment microbial communities from Yellowstone Lake, YNP, Wyoming, USA - YL17G07_20 | ecosystem: Environmental > Aquatic > Freshwater > Lake > Sediment | place: USA: Wyoming | collected... | reverse complement strand
TTTTATGATACTGCCGGCGGGGTAAAGCAAATTTGTTTTTTCCAACAAACAGTAGGTAGCCTTTGTGCTGATACTACTTGGACGGCTGGTACTTGGTATCATATTGTGGGTATTTGGGGTGGTATTGGGACTGGTCAACAGGTTTATCTTAACGGAACAAGAGTAATTAATAACAGCGGTGTGAACGCTACCACGACCACTACTCGAACCTCTTTTAATGTTGGTCGTTGGTGGGATGGCGCCGGTTGGTATGATGGTCTCATCTCCGACTTTACCATCTTCAACACCGCCTTAGATGCCAACGGAGTCCGCGCGGTTTACTCTGGCTACGGGCCGACGGCTGGTGTGCAAAGTCCGACTTCGACCACGGCCATGAGCGTGCCGTATACTTCGAACTCGAGTAATCAAACTGGTTATTATGTGGCTAGGGGTACCGCGGGACAAACCACTTGCAGTTCGGCTACCTATGGCGGAGACGTTGCCTCGGCCTCATCGCCCTTTGGCGACACCGGCCTGGCCGCCAATACCGCTTACTGTTATCAGGTTAAGGCATATCTTACGGGCGGAACCACCTCGGCGGCTGGCAATGTGACCGCCTCGGCTAAATTCACGGCGATTGAAGCCGTCAGCGGCATTACTTATTCTAATATTACAACCACTTCGATTACAATTGCGCCGGTAAATACGCCCTCGAATCTGGCGGTCGGCAGTTCTGGGATTCAGCTTAAAAATACGACTAACAATACTTGTCAGGACGGCGCCGCTTGTACGGCTTTCCAGCAAAGTACCACTGCTTGGCAATCAAGCGGGCTTTCGGTTAATACAACATACGGTTTTAGTATTCAATCTCGTAATGGCGATGGGGTGACCACGACTGCTTTCACTGGCAATAAATACACTCTGGCCAATCCGCCGGTGGCGCCAACAGTGGCGGCTAATTCGTGGGAGGCGACGAACGGGAATTCATTAACAGTGACAATCAACGCCAACTCCAACCCGGCGGCAACGGAATTCGCCATTGCTTGCGATGCCACGCCAACCAACTGGGTACAAAGCGACGGTACTTGCGGCGCCACCAAGGCCTGGCGAACCAAAGCTAATTGGGAAACCGGGACAGTTAATTATGTCAAGAATTTAACGGCGGACACCAATTATACTTTATTGACCCGGGCGCGTAATGGCGATACGACTGAAACGGCCAATTCGTCAGGGGCAACGACACTGACCGCCCCGGCGCAGGTGGCCAACCTCGGCCATTCAACCAACACTACTTCTTCTATCACTTGGTCTTGGAATACTAACGCTACGGCTCCAGACGGCTACAATATTTACGAATACACAGGTGGTACCTGCACTTCAACTCAAAAAGCGACCACTTTACATCCAAATACCACCGTGGCGGAAGGCACTTTATCAGTCAATACTCAATATTCCCGTTGCGCCAAAGCTTATCGCGGCGCAATCACCGGCCAGCCGACAGCGACTGCTTCGGCCTATACTTCGATTGAAACGCCCACCGGCATCACCGCTACGGCGGACAGCACTTCTCAAATAACCTTATCAGTGACCAATTCCCTGACTAATTTAGCGGCCGGTTCATCGGGTCTCCAGTTTGAAGAGACCACCACCCATACCGGTTATGGGGTAGACGATGGTTTTGTCAACGCCCCGGTTAATAAATGGAAAAATACTAATTCAGTTACCGATACCGGGCTTTCGACCAATGTCCAATATACCTATAAAGTAACGGCTCGTAACGGCGATGGCGACCTGACCAGTCAGTTCTCGTCGCAATCAAAATACACCTTGGCGGCGGTGCCGGGCAATCCAACGGTTGCGGCTCAAAGTTGGGAGGCAGGCAGCGGTAACCCAATCCAAGTAACTATCGCTTCTGGCGGCAATCCGGATATCGGCAACAGCCAAAATGCCGCCGGCACCCAGTACGAAATTTATTATGATACTAATCCTTTGGGAACCTTTGTTACTACGGCGCAGACTTGGACGGCTCATTCCAACGCTGACAATATCGCTCACAATTCTTTGACCGCCGATACCACTTACTATTACAAAGTTAAAGCCCGAAACGGCGACGGGGTAGTGACTTCTTACAACCCGGCCGATCCGCCGCAATCGGCTTTGACTGCCCCGGCGCAGGTCTCGATCACCGGTCAAACTCATAACGGCATCGCCGGCCACATTGCCAATACTATTAGTAGTATTACTTGGGCTTGGAATGCTAACGCCACCGCCCCCGACGGCTACAAAGTTTATGATTATTCGGGCGGGACTTGTACTTCTACCGAAAAAGGCAGCGTCCTTAATCCAACAACTTCCTATAATGAATCAACGGGACTTTTGGCCAACACATCGTATACAAGATGTCTTAAAGGCTATCGCGGTTCGATTTACGGTCAGCCCTCAACCAATTTTTCCGCCTATACTTCGGCCAATGACCCGGCGACCTTAAGCCACTCGGCCAACACCACTACTGGCATTTCTTGGACTTGGGCTTCCGGTGGCGCGCAAAAAGATTTCTACGGTTCGGATTCCACCGGTAATTCCGGCTATATTGTGGGCACTTCTTGGGATGCATCTACTGGGCATACGGCCAATACTCAATATACTTTAGCGGTTAAAGCCAGAAATGGTGATAACGACGAGACGACTCCTGTTAGTGCCAATGCTTACACTTCGATTGAGACGCCCACCGGCATCACCGCCACCGCTAACAGCACTTCACAGATAACTTTAGTAGCCACCGGCACCATCTCAAATCTTGCGGTTGGTTCTTCCGGTCTCCAATTTGGCGAAATCCAAGGCAATCCGGGAGGTGGGGGACAGGGTTGCTTTACTGATTGGACGAAAACGAATTCTTGTGCGGATACAGGGCTAAATGCTAATACGATGTACCGCTATAGCGCCACGGCCAGAAACGGCGACGGCGAATCTTCAGGTACCTATTCCTTCCAGCAAAGATACACGCTGATTGAAACACCAACAACGATTACGGTGGGGTTGATTACGCCAAATTCGATAGCCATTACAATGAGCGATTCTCTGACCAATCTCGCCCTGGGTTCTTCGGGAATTCAGTTCGCGGAAACCTCCGCCAACCCGGGCGGCGGCGGAGATTCAGCTTTTACCACCTGGCCGCAGACAACCGCCACCACTGATGTCGGTCTTACCCACGGCACGGCTTATAAATATAAAGTCAAAGCCAAAAATGCCGAGGGGGTGGAAACTGACTACTCCGGCGAATTTGGGCCCTGGACAACCACGACCGGCACGGCTTTACTCTTTAAGCTGCCAGGCCAGGCAATTTCTCAAGGAGGAGACTATAAACTGACTTTCACCGATACCACTCCTGATACGGTTGTCGCTGGGGTCGCTTTTGACTTACCTGTTTATGCGGCTGATGCGAGCAATTACCGTGACAATAGTTCAATCGATACGGTCACTTTGACTTCATCTGACGGGACCGCTTCTTTACCCTCACCCTCGGCAATGACGAGCGGTTTAAAAACCTTTTCCGGTGTAACCATGAAGACCGTTGGCGTTCAAACAATTACCGGCACCGGTAGCGGCGGGACTTCAAGCGAATTTCAAGTGGTCGCCGGCGTCTGTTCGGCCAGCGTTTCGACCGCGGTGGCCGCGCCGACCTCGCTTGATACTGACCAGACTTCAACTATCACAGTTTATTTAAAAGATGCTTTTGGAAATGCCTTGGCGGGTCATTCTGTTGCTACGGGTTCAGACCAAGCGGGGGATAGTATCTCTTTCTCAACCGCAACCACAGATGTTAACGGGAGAATCTACATTTATGTAACTTCTGCAACGGCCCACGTTTCAAATATAACCATTTCAGATACAACCGATGCCGTAACTTTAGCAACCCATCCTCAAATTACCTTTAATCAGGCTGTAGTTCCGCCTCAGCCGACACCGACACCAACATCTCAACCGACGGAAACGCCAACTCCTCCATCTCCGGCACCGACAACAACTCCAAAAGGCGATACCGAAGCGCCAACGGCGCCGACTAATCTCCGCGCCACCGGACTGACGGCGATATCAGTCGATCTGGCCTGGGATGCTTCGACCGACAACGTCGGGGTTACCGGCTATCAAGTCTTTAATACTGACACCAATATTTTGGTGGGAACGACCACTTCCACTTCTTTGAGTATTGCCGGTCTCGTGCCCGAAACCACTTACCGCTTTGCTGTCCGCGCCTTTGATGCCACCAATAATTATTCAAGATTTTCCGATGCTTTATCAATTACCACGCGTAAACCGCAAACAGATGAAGAAAGGCGAATCGCCGAACAAGGCGGAGCCGTGGCTTACTTAGTTTTGGGTGGGACACCTTCGGAGATTACTGCCGGGGCGCGGTTCCCCGATAAGGTCAAAGTCTCTGTCACTGTCGCTGACGGTGGCGGAAAAATTGTGCCTTCCTACAACAAAGCCGTTTATTTCAGCTCTTCGGACAGAAACGCCCAATTGACTTTTAATAAAACCCATATGTATGTCTTTACTCCTGCTGATGCCGGCATCCACGAATTTGAAGGCCGTGATTTTGCACTCAATACCGTTGGCAGCCAAAAGTTGACGGTTTCCGACTATTCAGTCGAAGCCTCGGCGACGATTAAAGTTCTTTCATCGGTCGAACTGCCGCAGGTCTTCCAAAAGGCAACTAGCCAAATCCAAGACTTCTTCGCTAATCCGGGAAATGTGGCTAAAGTCAACACCGGGGTAGTAGCCACCACGGCGGCGATTCTCTTGACACCTTTAGCGATTAATACTGCTTTGAGTTTGACCAGCTTTTTGCCTCAGCTTATCTACTGGTTTACCCAACTTCTCCAACTATTAGGTATTCGTAAGCGGCGCAAACCCTGGGGGGTAATTTTCAATTCACAGACAGGCCAACCAATTGGATTGGCAATGGTCAGAATCTACGATAAACAATATAACCGCCTGTTAGAGCAGTCGGTTACCGACAATGAAGGCCGCTATGGATTTTTGGTCAAGCCAGGGACTTTCTATATGGTTGTCGTCAAATCTGGGTTTACCTTTCCCGCCAAAGAAAAAACCTCCACCTTTTATGAAAAAGTCTATAACGGCGGCGAGTTTAAGATTGCCGGCGCCGACCAGACGGTCGCCTTCAATATCCCGCTTGATCCCCACACCAAGCCGGGATTGGCGATTAGTCTTTGGATAGGGCTAATTAAGGCCAACCGGTTTTTGCAAAAACTGCGTTTACCGCTGTTGATAATTGGGATTATTTTTGCGGTGGTGATGATAATCGTTCACTATGATATTGTTTATCTTCTGTCTTTACTTTTTTATTTTTTTATTGCCGTCTTAGAGTACCTTAGAACCCGCAAAGCCCGGCCGTACGGCATTGTCACCGATGTCTTCAATCATCCAATTGAACTGGCAATTGTTCGTATTTATGACAAGAAAACCAACAGGCTTATCGAAACTGACGTCACCGATCGCGACGGCCGCTATAAGTTCCTGGTCAATCCTTCGGTTTACTATATTACCGCCGCCAAGCCTGGCTACATCGACTTCAAATCTCACTTAATGTATCTCGAAAAAGAAAAGACCCTAGTTTCGACCACGATTAAGCTTAAAAAGGAAGAGAAATAGATAGTTTTTAAGATGTTTATGACAGCCAGAAAAAAAGTTGCGTTGGTAATTTTAGGGCTCGTGATTGTGGGCGGTAGTCTTTTTGGACTCTGGCAATACAGAGGCGGCAAACTCTTTTCCAGCGCCGCCACGGTTCAGACTTTTTCCGACGTTCCTTCCACTTATTGGGCGTACTCTCAAATCGAAGCCGCCTACAAAGCCGGGATCATCCAGGGATATCAGGATGGGACTTTTAAGCCGGAAGGTATTGTTACCCGTGATCAAGGCGCGGTTTTTGTGGCCCGGGCGCTTGCCGGCGGCGATAGTAAAGTACCGACGAGTACTCAAAGTTATCATTGTCGCGATGTCTTACCGACCAATTGGGCCTATAAATATGTCCAGTATCTTTTTGAAAAAGGGGTAATCACCGAATGTAATGATTATTCAAAAGGCTATATACTCGGTGCATCTTTGCCGCTGACAAGGGAGGTGATGTCTGAATGGCTCGCCGGCGCTTTAGTCGGCGGCGCCAGTAAAGTGCCAGCTGGGCCAGCAACCGCGACTTTCAAAGATGTTCCCACAACTTATTGGGCCTATAAATATATTCAATATTTGTCTGGCAAAAACATCGTCAGCGGTTATTCTGACGGTACTTTCCGTCCTTTAGAAAATGTCACTCGCGCCCAGATGGCGGTCTTTATCGTTAGAGCCTTCCCAACGTTGACCACCACCAAACCGTCATTGACAACCCAGGCCGCTTCCTCAATTACCGATACTTCCGCCACTTTAAACGGCACGATTACTGATATCGGAAGTGCTAACGCCACTAATCCCACTATCCGAGGTTTCAAATACAGCCAGGGTACCAGCTGTACCAATGCGACGACGGTTAAAGCCAGCGGCAGTTTTGGCAATGGCGCCTATTCTTTGCCAACCGGAGCAGTTTTATCCGTAGGAACTCAATATTCTTATCGCGCCTTTGCTACCAATTCAGCTGGTACCTCCTACGGCAATTGTGTTCAATTTACAACTTCAACTCCAACCCCAACAACAGCCACCATCTCCGGCAAAGTGACCGATTCAGCCGGCAATCCTCTCTCCAATGGTTATCTGGTTCTAGAAGATGACATTATTAAAATAAATTCTGATGGCACTTACACCGACAGTGGTTTAGAGGCCACAACGTATGATGTGGAAATTTTTGACCAAAACGGCAATCTATACGAATCACCGAGTTTAGATGCGCATATAATATCGCCAAGCTACGGTAACAATACGATTAACTTTTCTGGACTTGTCAAACAATGAAAAAAATATTTTACACCATCTTAATTGTCGTCATCGCCTTCACGTTTACCGTGCCTTTGGATGCTCAAGCAGCTAATCCACCAAAAAGGTATTACGTTACTTACCGCAAAGCACTCAGGGGATTTTTGACAAACTGGCGAACTAACGCCCCTGAAACCTGTGTTAGAGATGATATTATTGCCCCCAATGGATTTACTTCCGACTGTTTATCCAACTGGGCAATTTCTTCTATAATGCTTCAGCTTGACAATGGTGGTTATTTTAAAATTGCCGACCCGTATCAGCGCCGCCTGTATTTATTAAATACGCATTTTGGTGATTATGGTCACGTAATTAAAAAGGTGGTGATGTGGTTTGAAGAAAAACCAACGGTCAATAATCCCGGTGCTCCAAATGTTTGGATTTATCAAGCTAATGACGATAGCACTCAAAACTACGGCGAGATGGAATTGACTTTGAAAATGTTTGTTGCCAATCTTGGAGGTGTTTTTCCGGAATTCAGAGGTTGGGGCGCAGACTGGCTGCTTTCGGGCGATTCGACTATCCGAACCTTAGCTTTTAAACAAACCAGCACGACAACCGATGGTTTCCCGATCTTATCGTTAAGGCCAAAGTCAGAAATTCCTGCTGCTTCGCTTGATAAAATTTATAATACTCGTCGGATGACCGAATTTAAAGCGATGGGCTATCGAACAAAAGCCAGCTGGGTAACAACAAAGCAGGCAACATCTTTAAGATGTGGCGGTAATACCAGTACCTCGTGTAGCGAAGTTGATTATTTAAATGAAGCGCTTTTTTATCAAAATAAAGTTTTGGCCTTCATTCAAAAACATCCCGGCAAAAGTGCCTATTTTGCCAGAAATTATATGTTGTCGGTGGATGGAGCCTTGGTCGCCTTAAATATCGGCGCGCCAAAGATAGCAAAGGTCGGTGGCACTTTTCTTGTGAAAGCCGCAAGACCTATTCTAGGGATGACGCTAAAAATTGGCGCTGAATCGCTGGCGGTAAGCGGTGATTTGATCGCCCAAATATTCCAATATTCAAAGGCGGTAACTAAAACCGCGGACATGTATGACACTATGGAAATGATTCAGAACGCCGCGGCAATGATTGCCAAAACTCACGCTAAATATCTTCCGAACTTAGGTACAGATTTTGTGGAAATTATTGGCAAACGTTTCAAGGTTACAACTTACGAAAAAGCGGTCGAAGAATTGGGCCAAGACGCCGAATGGATTGGCTGGTACGACTTTGCTCAAGACGGGGTTACAATCACCGATAAAGCCATTGAGGGCAAGTCAATGCTGGAAGCAACTATGCACGAACTGACCCATGCTAAGAGGGCGCGTGTTTTAAACAAGCTCGGTATTAATGCTGAGGCAAGGATGAGAGAAATGACTGGGCTTGACGAGGCCTGGACTGAATATGACAGGATGCAAACATTGGTGGCAAATGGAGGTAAGGCTGGTGTTATTTCCCGGCCGGCCGCGATTTTTTTCGAGAAAGATCTGGTCCCAGCTCTGGCGCAAAGGCAGGGAATCAGCAACAAAGCTGCCCGAGACATGCTTCAAAAAATTTTTGATACCGAGGACTATGACGCCCTAACGAGGGCCATGAAAATGGATAGGCCTGATTGGCTTAAAGAGATAGGATATGCTAATCCTGATGTTTTCTCCACGCCTCAGTCCTGGCTTAGCTGGATAGAGCTTCACATGGATGGTTATTCAAACTCCCAGGTGCTAGCGGTCAGGTCAGCAAATCCGACGACGGCCTACCACGCGGCTTGTGATGCCTATAATGATAAGAGCATGCTTAAGCAACTTATTTGGGGAAAAGATTTCACGAATCATTTTTAAAATGACCAAGAAAAAAATAATACAATTAGGGATTGCTGGATTACTGATACTGGTTTTGGCCGCCGGCGGGTTTTGGGCTTAAGAATTAATTAAACAAAAAGATGTCTAAAGAAAATTCTAACAACAAAATCATTATTTACCGATCCGAAGACGGTCAGACGAAAATTGAAGTTCAACTGAAAAATGAGACGGTTTGGTTGAATACTCATCAGATGGCCGAGCTTTTTAATGTCGATAGAACTGGTATTGTAAAACATATTCAAAATGTTGTCCAAACCGGAGAATTAAGGCGAGAATCAACCTGTGCAAAAATTGCACAAGTTGCGAAAGACGGCAAGGTCAGAGAGTTAGACTATTATAATTTGGATATGATAATTTCCGTTGGCTACCGCGTTAACTCGATTCGCGGCACCCAATTCCGTATCTGGGCCACCAAGCAGCTTCGGGAATATATTGTTAAAGGTTTTGTGATGGACGACGAGCGGCTTGAAAACGGCGGCTATCGTCACGGGTATTTCGATGAGCTTTTAGAGCGTGTTCGCAAAATCCGCGCTTCGGAAAGAAATTTGTACGAAAAAGTCAAAGATATTTTTGCTACTTCGGCCGATTATTTAAACCAGTCCGGTTATTCCCAAGAGTTTTATGCCACCATGCAAAACAAATTCCACTTTGCCATTACCGGTAAAACGGCCGCCGAGATAATCGCCAGTCGAATTAATGGCCAGAAAGAAAATCTGGGAATGACAAACTACAAAGGGAAAGCGATTACTCATTCTGACGCCCAAATCGCTAAAAATTATATGCCTGAAACCGAGCTTCGCCAACTTTATTTACTGGTTGAACAGTTTTTGTCTTATGCTGAACTCCAAATTGAACGCAAGCGGGTGATGTATATGAAGGACTGGACAAATTTTCTTGACGAAATGCTCAAGGCGAATAGATTAGAGATTTTATCGAGCAAGGGTCGGATTTCCCATAAGAAAATGGAAGAAATCGTTAAAAAGGAATTGGCAAAATTTAATTCGCCATTGAAGACTAACTAAAATGACCAAACGAAAATTATTACAATTCGGGATAATCGGGTGCTTGGTACTGGTTTTGGCGGCCGGCGGAATTTGGGTTCAAAATAATGAATTTGTGTTCAAATAAATGGATAGAAAACAAAATAAACTTTATTGCTATGTAGACGAAACTGGTCAGGACACGCAAGGTAAATTGTTTATTGTAGTGGCGATTGTGAAAGATTAGAAATTACAAGGCATCGGTGTTTGTTGATGGTTTAAGTAAGAAGCTGGAAAATAGAATTAGTAAAATACTTCGTGACTTGGGAGTAAAAATTCGGAAAGTGCGGGGCGTACGAGATGAGGCGAATGCCATTATTAGATTAGCGGATTCAGTCGCCGGAATGGTTAGAGAAATAGACGAAGATAAAAGCAAATTTAAAAGTTTCAAGAGGCAAATAACAGAGCTGGAATAAAAAAACCACCATACCGTTTCGCGTTTCAGCGAAGGGCAGAGGGTGGAGCAGCCTATTCCGCCAAAGGCGGACACCCACCCATGTTAGCTTGCGCCGTCAAGGGGCAGTATTCAGCTGTTATTTACTTTAATTAAAACATATTAAAATGAGTTTGTCAAGAGGCAGAGACTGAAACGATTTAGGAAATAAAAAATGAACAAGAAAAGAATTGTACAATTAGGAGTTATCGGGATGTTGGTGATTGTTTTGGCGGTGGTTGGGGTGATTAAATATCGTGGTGGGAAACTATCGAGCAAGGCCGATGTTTTAGCTGTGGCGCCGCTGAATTTGACCGCGGTTTTGCCATCGGTGGCCGATGATGTGGCTCAAAATCATTGGGCGCAAAAATATATTGATGCCGTTACCCAATCTAAATATGGCGCGGCTAAAAACGAACCGATTATTGCGCTTTATCCGGCTGACGCCAATGGATTGGTTAAATTTTTGCCTGACAGCGCCATTACCAAT
>Ga0315282_10016521_pt1 | contig 10779 bp, 16 predicted proteins | sample YL17G07_20_MG_FD_203693 | JGI IMG/M metagenome (GOLD analysis project Ga0315282, IMG submission 203693) | Sediment microbial communities from Yellowstone Lake, YNP, Wyoming, USA - YL17G07_20 | ecosystem: Environmental > Aquatic > Freshwater > Lake > Sediment | place: USA: Wyoming | collected... | reverse complement strand
TCTATAACACCTTCTAAGATCAGTATCTTTTTTAATTCAGTGATCTCTCTAGAGATCCTTTCAATGTGACTTTTTATATCCAAATACTCCATATTTCTAATTCCTCCTCTAGTATTCTATCAACATAATATTCTTCATAACTCATAATCCATCACTCCGCTTCTCCATCTTTTCTCACCTCAACTTAAATTTTACTACATCACCCATCACTTATTTTTGATCCTCTAATTTTTATAATCCCATTCTTATACAGAGTAATTAGAGAGCCTTTCATTTCCTGAAGGTTATAATTATTTAAGAATTTTGTAATTAACTTAACTTCCTCCACATAGGTTAGGTTTCCAGGTTTTATATAAATAATCCCAGCTGTATTTTCTGAGGGAAACAAAATAGGGTTTGTAATAAACTTCATAGAGCTGCTATTTTCTCGGTAGCAAGATAAGCTGCATATTCAAGGCACGCTAATATATCCTCGCGGGTTATTCGAGGAAAATTCTTAAGTATAGTGTCATAGTCTTCCCCTACCGCTAAGTGACTCAAAATTATATAAACAGGAATTCTTGTCCCTGAAATATGAGGTTCTCCTCCACATATTTCAGGATCCACCTTTATACGATTAAGTTTTGTGACTTCCATTTTTTACTCCTCCTTTACATCTAATGCTTTTCTACTTCTATGTCAGATACTTCAAGATATGAAAAGTTGGAACTGTCTCTATTATCTCTTTCAAAACCATCTAATTCACCTCAACTTAAATTTATACCACATCACCTCCAACTCTTCTGCACCAAAATATCTCTTTGCAATCCCTGGAATGTTTGGAGCAACAATATCTTCCACCAAAGTCCCCATCTTGTTGGCAAGCTCTCCCCACATCTTATTCATTCTCTTCCTGTCCTCATTTACTTCGTCTTTGAAAACTCTCATCTCCTCTTTAAAAGCTTCCACGGACGCCTTTAATCTTCTTAAAGCCACATCAGTATTTACAATAAACTGCCCTAATAAACTCTCTAACCTGTCTACCCTTTCTTCAAGCTTTGACATCCTAAACTTAATCCTTTCTGATTTCCTTTCATCTAAATTATATCATCTTTCTCTTCATCTAAATCAGGTGCTGACATAGGGATTTTTTCCATTTTTCTTCACCTCAACCTAAATTATGCCGTCACTGTCCATTTTACTATAAAATTTCTTTGACTTTAAGTATCTAAACTTAGACGAATTCTCTGTATTAGAGCAGGCAAAATTAGACCCATATTCTTTATGGATAGGAGCTGAAAAGGCATTATAGATGAGGTTCAAAAAGCTCCAGAGATTCTTTTAGCTATAAAAAACACAGTAGATAAAACTCAAAGAAAGGTGAAATTTATCCTTTACAAAGAAGTAAGAATAACCTGTCATGCTGGTGAACCTTTAGTCCCGAACTTGTTTTCAGGATTATTTCAGCATCTCTCCATTTGTCATTGCGCACTCTTCTCCTTATTAAGTTTTAAAGCAGCTTTTTCAGGTATATCAAGCTTTGCAAAGAAATCTTCCTTATCTCCTCCCCACTCCGTCACTTTTTGTGCCATTCCTCTACCACATAATTTTTAATATAACTAACAATGTAATCAAAAAGATCCCCTAATTTGTCCCTTTCATTAATGGGCACAAGAGGACGCATATCTAAAATAAAACCTTTTTTCGAAAACCCTTCAATCATTCTTAATATACTGTCTTCATTAATAATTTCAAGGTTATAAAACTTCAATTTTTCTTTTACCAATTTCTCATTGAGCTGTGCTCCTTGCGTTAAAAGATACCACAGGTCGTACAAATCTCTTCCTTTGGCCCTTGTTAAAAATGCTCTAATTTTTTCAGCAAAAATTTCATCCTTGGAAGGGTGATACATATAAGAAGTAAAAAGCACAGGATAGTCAGTTTCAATAATAGATTTTTGAGGTTCAAATATTTTCTCTCTGAAAGAAAAATCTAAATTAATAAAAGTCTTATAAGACAGTATCCCTGCTGCAGCAGTTAACAAAAATCTTTTCCCTGATAAACTTTTTCTTTCTTTAAACTCTACTACCTCTTCTTTTGATAAATCCTTGAATAACCGTGAGATAAAATTTAAAAATTCCTTCTCTTTTAATTCTACGGTAAAATCAAGGCCTTCTGAAAAGCGAGGGGCTTTGAAAACCAAATGTAAAGCGGTTCCACCTTTAAAAAAGATGTCTTCACTTTCCCTTTTTGAATAAAGTCTGCTTAACAACCATACTTGAAGATACTCCCTGAATACCACAGTTTCGTTTACTCTCTTATTCTTTGCCAATATATTAATCTGCTCTTTTGTTATCATATTTTGAGGCACCTTTCTAAAGTCTTATTGATTGACTCGAACTGTCTAGTTTTAGGAAATTTCTTAAAATAAACCTTTAATCTTGTTTTATTTATTTTGGTTAGATCATACTCATCTAACCCTATGCTTTTGTAACCCTTGGCAGTAAGGTATAATTGATCCAAAAGGGCCTTCTCGGGCAAAGCAATTAAAAAGTCATCCTGCTTTTGATAACCCCAGAATAACTCTCTTTTTATATGGTTGTAAGCAAATACCTTGCCCTCAAAAGTTTTCTCAACAGGTTTTTTTGAGGTGGCACTGGCAATTTCATAAGGAAATTGAGAGAGTATACCATAAAAATTTAAAGCACTTTCAAAAGAAATATACGATGGTTGGTAAATAAAATTGGCCAAAGCAAAATCATGAATACTGGTCCCCTTAATCATATATTTATCTTTTTCTATTTTTACCAATATCTCTGATTCTAATAATTTTTTTATCACCAAAAACAGGCTACTCTCTCTCTTTACCTCAAGAATGTCCCTCAAGGTCTTAAGACTAAAAAAAGATAGCCTGGAGTTATAAATCTTTTTAGTAAAGGCTACTAAATTATATCTTTCCATATACTCTATAATATATAGAGTTTAAAGAATCTTGTCAAGCTTGAACATCAGTCTCATCTGAATCTGGTGCAGATATGGGGATTTTTCCATCTTTTCTCACCTCAACTAAAATTATAGCACACCATACATTTCATATTACTTGTTATTATTAAGCCCAGATTCGTCTAAATCAGATGCCAATAACCTGCAGGGTTAACTGAAAATCTCTTAATTCACTTCAATTTTAAAAATTCCTCATAAGAAAGTCCAAATGGGTATAGGCTCTCCCACAATCTTTCGGGCTTCTATATGTAATCTTATAGCATCTTTTATATTTTCTACTGCCTCCTCAATAGTATCACCCTGAGAGTAACATCCCTTTAGTGCTGGACAAGAGGCGATATAAACTCCATCTTCATCTTGCTCAACAATTATTCTATATTTATATTTCATTGTATTCCCTCCTATTCTTCTTCTGTCCTAAAAGTTGGAGCTGTCTCTATTATCTCTTTCAAAATCATCTAATTCACCTCAACTTAAATTATATAACTTAACCTTCAAGTTTTACTTCTTTAAAAGTTCCAAAAATTCTTCTGTTGAAATATTAGCGTCTCTTAAAATTTTCTTTAATAATCCTCTATCAATAGTTTCTCCCTTATGTACAGGAACAACAGTTGCTCTTCCATCATTGTGTCTTAAAAATATATGACTACCCTTCTGTCTTAAAATTCTAAAACCTGCTTTCTGTAAAGTCTTTACCACCTCAATAGCGGAAAGTATAGGCAACCTATTCATATACTTATTTTCTGAATACCTACAAATTGCGTTAGACTTTCTGGCACTTCTACTTCAAGATAAAGTTCTATAGCTTCTTTTATATTTTCTAAAAGCTCCTCTATAGTTTTACCCTGTGTATGACAACCTGGCAATTCTAGGATGCTTCCTATAAAGTACCCATCTTCTCCTCTTTCAATAATCAAAGTATATTCTCTTTCCATTAATTCCACCTCTCTCGTTATAAAAATTAAAATTCTCTTCTGTAATTAAGTTCTCAACCTTTTTATTTAAAACATTCATCCTCTCTCATCTCAACTAAAATTATAGCACACCATACATTTCATATTACTTGTTATTATTAAGCCCAGATTCATCTAAATCAGATGCTGATAACCTGCAGGGTTAAATGAAAATCTCTAGATTCACTTTAATTTTAAAAACTCTTGCTTCCTCAATAGTAGCCTCTTGAGAGTAACGTCTCTTTAGCGCTGGACAAGAGGTGATACAAATTTTATCAAGGTAGAATTTATAAAATCTCTTATAAAATCTCTTCTATTTTACCTACATAAACAAAATCTTTAGACTTTTCTGCCATCTCATTATCAAGAGTCAGAAGAACAGAGTTGAATTCTCTAGCAATTTGAATGACTATTGCATCCATTCCTCTTACGCTGAGTTTCTCTGCAACTTTAGAAGCCTCTTCTGCTCTGTAAGACTCAAGCTCTAAAAAATAGATTGAATCGATGTCTCTTAGATAGAACCTAACCTTTTCAGCAAGTTCTTTTGAACCGGTCCTCCTTCTAATTGCAGCAGTAACCTCGACAAGTACTGTGTATGGCTCTATAGCAATATACTTACCATCTTTTACCTTTTCTAAAACTTCTAAGCATGTATTATGCTTTTCTTCCTGTTCTCTTAGAGCAGCTATTATAATTGAACTATCAAGAGTAAGAAATCTCATTTTTCTCTTTGATTCCTTATTTCTTCAACTGCAGAAAAACCTTCCCACCTTGCTGAAATTTCCTTAGAAAGGCTTAATAAATTTCTCCATGCAACATCGTTTTTTTCTTTATCTATAACACCTTCTAAGATCAGTATCTTTTTTAATTCAGTGATCTCTCTAGAGATCCTTTCAATGTGACTTTTTATATCCAAATACTCCATATTTCTAATTCCTCCTCTAGTATTCTATCAACATATTCTTCATAACTCATAATCTATCACTCCACTTCTCTATCTTTCTCACCTCAATTTAAATTATACCATGAATTTACCTTTTAATCTTTTCAAAATTTAATAGGTCCATTGTATCATCCTTCATTGCCATAGCGTAGATCTTTTTCTCTGTTAGGTATGCTACTCCCTCAAAGTCCCAATCTTGTTGGCAAGTTCTCTTAGATCTCTATTCCCATTTTACTATAAGATTTCCTTTTTTCTAACGGGATGTACTTTAAGTTCTTCTTTTACTAATTGGGCTGGCGATTTTCCACCTAAACTTTTATGAGGAAAATAATTCCACGCATCACTGATAATACCTAAAACTTCATTTAATTCATCAATGTCTTTTAAATTTTTAAAATAATCAAGGGCTCTTTTCTGAAATCTACGTGCGCTCTCAGTTACTGTCTCTCCCTTTTCCTCAAAAACCCAATTCTTAATCACCTCAACAGTTAATTTTTCATTGAGATGATATCTGTCTATTAAATTTTGTAACTCTTTTTCTACTTCTTTTTTATTTTTCATAATTCTCCAATTAACTTCGCATATTACACACTTCTGAGACTCTGGATAATATTAGCAAAAAAAATCTATCTGGTCAACTTGTTATAGACTCTTCCACTTTTTGCGTAGGAGGAAACTTAAAAATATCCTCTTACTAACTCTCCTGGATGGTATTTTTATACTAATTTGACGTTACAAATAAGTTTATTATGAAGAATCTCCTATAAATTATTCCGAAATAACAAAAAATATCCTTACTTCTCCTAAATTATCTCTTTCTCTGTCAATCCAAGCTCTTTAGCTAAAACTTTAATTTTTTCCTCGCTAAGTGGTAAGGTGGTAGCCATTTCTTTCACCGCAGAAAAACAGCCAGAATCGTAGCAACATTGTACAAGAACACATCCATAACAAGCTTAGCAAAAGTAACTGTTAGGGTTACTTTGTTTCTCATAATTTTGGGAAAATATCCTTTTATCTTTTCTTTCTCTAAATCTCTACATAATTATAAGCAATTATAAATTTATTAATCAATAAATTCCTTTTGTTTTTCTGAATAGCCCGAAAGTCATCAATATAATCTTTAAATCAAACATAAACGACATATTCTTCAAATAATATTCATCGGCCTTTACTTTTTCATCAAGGCTCAAATCTTCTCCACCAACTATTATAGCCCAACCAGTCATACCTGGCCTTAAGGTATGAACTCCTACTTTAGTTCTCATTTCAATCAGATCATACTGATTATAAAGAGCAGGTCTTGGACCTACTAAAGACATATCTCCTTTTAAAACATTTATTAATTGAGGAATTTCATCTATTAGCATTTTCCTAAGAAATAGTCCTATTCTTGTCATATAAGTATTAATTCCCTGTTTTAATAAAATTTCTTTCGCTACTTGTGGAGTATCTATTTTCATAGTTCTGAATTTGTATATAGTAAATATTTTGTTGTCTTTTCCAATTCGCTTCTGTCGAAAGAAGGCAGGACCAGGCGAGTCAAGCTTGATGATTAAGGAAACTATGGGTATTATAGGTGAAAGAATAAATAAACCTAAAAGAGAAACTATAATATCTAGGGCTCTCTTTAAAAAAAGATTTAAACTAAATTTAACATTTTTTATAGACATTTTTCTTTACCCTCCGTCCAGTTATTTAAACACCTCGAACAATCATAGTAAATATTCCTTTAATATTCAAACTACAGTATACCACTAACATGTTGAAGAACATTAAATGTTTAAGATTAAGACGTTTGAACTTTCCCATAATTATACATATTAACCACAGAGTAAAAAGAACAAATCTCTTCAACAATGAATAACAATATAGATTTTTCATCACTCTTTTGCTACTTTATCATATAAATACCAACTTTCGGATTCAATTAATCCTTTTTCTAAATTATAAATTGGCATATATCCCAGATCTTTTTGAGCTTTTTGTATACTTACTGAATTATCAGAACATAAAACTCTAATTGCTTCCTTGCCCGGTAAATTAAATTTTTGAGTAAGGTTTTTTATTAATAAAGGAATTTTTAAATCAAATGTTTTAAGGTCGTAGACTTTTTTAATAGTATTTATTATCTCAAAATACTTATAGGGCTTTTCGTCTGCAATATTATAAATCTCTCCTATAGTTCTATCTTTATTATTAATTATAATCTCCATGAAATTAAGCAAGTTTTTAATATAACAAAGACTTTTTAAATTCTCACCCTGTGAGACCCCGAAAGACCAACCCTTAATCATTGCTTTTATAAGTTTATATAAATTCCCCTGATCAAAGACACCATAAACTGCTGCAGGTCTGATTATAACTAAAGGTAAACCTTCTTTTCTATGCAATTCCATGCCGAAATCTTCCACCATTAATTTGCTTTTAGAATAATAATTATAACCTTCTACGTGGCTTTTTTCTGTAGCTTCTCTAAATTCTCCGCCATAAACAGATATTGAGCTTAAATATATTATTAATGGTACCTTGTATTTTAAAGATAGGTTAAAGATGTTTTGGCTTCCACACACATTAATTGATTTATAGTTTTCCCAAGATAAATCAGAGGATTTATTATGTACAAGACTTGCTAAGTGAATAACTACATCTATAGGTGAAGTTGATTTAAACCCAATCTCTAAACTTTGTAAATCTCTAATATCTGCATTTACACTTATTATCCTATTATTTTCAATTTTTTTAGACCTGTACCTGTATATACTCACTATTTTTGCATACTTTTCCTTACTTAAAATATACTCTATAATGTTCTTCCCAATAAATCCACTAGCGCCTGTAATTAGATAATTCATTTTTAGTAGACCTCCGTTATTCTAATATATTTTGAACATCAACTCCACCAACTTCGTAGAGGCAGTAAATGACAAATAAGCAATAACTACATAAGGAACAAAAGCCTTGATACTTGAAATATTTACCGAACTATAAGGCTTGCTCAAAATACTTTTAAGATAGACCCAAATAAAATATGAAAAGTAAATTACAATAATGTCAAAAAACAACTGCAGAAAATTAAAAAATTTTCTTTTGCTCAATACCCACCTCCAAAACAAAACTTTAACATTTGTAAGGTAAGAAATTCACTTTTTTAATTATATCTCAAAACAAAAAATAATAAAACTTAATATTGCGTTAAAAGGCTAAAAAATTAGTGAAGAACGAAAACGGAGAATAGAATTTTTTTACCAAAATATATAAATCTGGGAAAATAAAAGTTCTAAAAAGTTCTTTGATAACACAAAGGTAAAGAAAATTGTAAACATAAATAAATAATAAAAGCTATCTCTTCATCGAACTTTCTTAAAACTTTGATTCTACTATATTTCCCCATCTTTTCCTTTTCTTGTCTACGATCTTAAAACCGAACTTATCACCTCAAAATATCTTTTAGTTGTTTTAGAACGGGCAAAATTAGAGTAAAAAAATTTCCTTGCATTCTCTGAAAATTCAATAAGCAGATTAGGATTATTATATACATATTCAATAGCTGAAGAAATCTTATCCACATCATTTGGCTCAACGATAAAGCCACAATTTGCTTTTTCAACAATTAAGCTCACTTCTGACTTTTTACTGACAGTACCTAATATCGGTCTTCCTGCCGCTAAAAAGCTATAAATTTTGCATGGCACACTCAACCCTTCTATTCCTTCTTCCATAGTAACAATTGCAACATCCCCTGAAGAAAGAGAATACGAAAGAACCTCTTTATCTTGATATGGGAGAAATTTTACATTTTTTAATTCCATTTCCTTAGCCATCTTTTCTAAAATTGGTTTTTTGCCTCCATTTCCAATAAAAAGAAAAACGATATTTTTATCTTTAAGTTTACTTGCAACTTCTATAACAGACTCCAATGGATGAGAGATTCCTAGATTACCTGAATATAAAACAACAAATTTTCCTTCTAATCCGTGTTCTTTTATGAACCAGTTAGATTCCTTTGGTACAGGAAATATTTTCTTTTCATCTGCCCAGTTGTGGATAACTTCTATTTTCTTCAGACATTGAGGATATTTCAAAAGTTTTGCTTCAATAACATCCTTCATGCATTCTCCAATTACGATAATTTTACCTGCATTTACCAATGCATTCTTATTAACTGCCTCCCACAATCTCGTTAAGATCGAATTAGAGGATAGGTATCCTAATTTAACAGCAATGTTTGGATAAATATCATGAATAAGGTATATATAATGTACTTTTTTAATTCTTTTTAATATTGGAAGCACAGCTGACATTAACGGTGGGTTAGTCACCGCGAGAAAGATCCCATTTTCTAAGCGTGTGAAAAGAAGGGCAAATATCAAGGAAATTATAAAAGTAATTTCATTCAGTAACCTCCCCAATATATTGCTTCTATGAAAATGTGTATTCCAAACTCTTCTAATAATTATTCCATTGTAAATTTCAGTAGTCGGAAGTTTTCTTGTTTTCTCGTATGAGGGCTGGGCTGTAAAAACCTCTACTCTAAATCCATATTTTGAAAGGTCTTCTGCAAGTTCCGTTAAAAGCTGTGCAGTAGAAGCTACGTCAGGAAAGAAGTATTGTGACAAAAGGTATACATTTTGATGGGTTCCATCAATACTTGCATTTCTTTTTTTATTATTCATGTCTTCTGATATCATTTTGCGCAACCTCCAAAACTATTTTATTCATTTTTTCTAAATGAACCGATTTTCTGAAATTTCTCTCAGCAAATTGCCGATTTCTCAAAGCAATTTCAAGCAAAATTTCTTTTCTTTCAAAAATCATTTCTAAAGTAACTTTAATAGAGTAAGACGATCTTTTCTCAACATAAAATCCATTTTCTCCATCTGTAAATATATCACATATTCCCCCATGATTTGTTGTTATTACTACACAACCAGAGGCATATGCTTCCAATATAGAGATAGGTTGTCCTTCATAATAATAATATGTAGGAAGGCAAAAAACATGAGCATTACTAAATAACTCTCTCTTTTTTCCCCCATAAACAACTCCATGATATTTAACTCCTTCAATTCTTTTAATTTTATTTAAGAATTTTCCCTTTTGGTCTTCTGATTCAAAATTACCTGCAAAATCAATTCTTATAAGTTTCTGTAAATCTTTATCCAAAGAACTATACGCCTCAAGAAGTTCTTCATAACCTTTCCCAGGAATAAGATTACTCAGAAATAATACCCTTAGTGGGTTAATATTTTTAAACTTTTCTAAAATTTCTTCCTTACTCAAAAACAAACTATCTTCAGCAAAATTTGGAACGATATGTATTTTTTCTTCAGATATCATACCTTCAAAAATAGAGGTAAGAGACTTTCCTAACACAACTATCCCCCCTAAACGTCTTATGAAAAACTTATTAAGTATATAAAGAATTTTATACTTGTCAAATATTAACTTCTTTATACCCCCACCATGTAAATGGATTATCATTTTTGATAACTTCCTGAAACAAATAGAATAAATTAAAAGATCTTTTATATTACCAACCAATGTTTGAGAAATAGTAAGATAAATCACATCAGCATTTCTTTTCTTAATCCAGATGTCATATAACATTTTAAGAACTTCTATAACTCTCTTAGGCGAATTTAAACCTTGCTTAAGTGTTCCTTTATTGTAATCAACAACATCTACAAAATAATGTTTTTGGAGTTCTTCTAAAAGAGCTTGGGAGGCCAATGAGTGACCTGTAATAGGAGGAGGTAATGGTGCAATAAATAAAATTTTTATCATTTTACCTTCTTACTATTTCGGTTCCAAACATTTTTGCGGAATTAAGACACATCAACTCTCCAGCCCACTTTGAAATCGCATAATCATTCATTTGATAAGTGTCTTTTATTTTATTCT
>Ga0315282_10016520_pt1 | contig 10779 bp, 10 predicted proteins | sample YL17G07_20_MG_FD_203693 | JGI IMG/M metagenome (GOLD analysis project Ga0315282, IMG submission 203693) | Sediment microbial communities from Yellowstone Lake, YNP, Wyoming, USA - YL17G07_20 | ecosystem: Environmental > Aquatic > Freshwater > Lake > Sediment | place: USA: Wyoming | collected... | reverse complement strand
AGGAGATGGGGAATCAAGACGTGCCCGGGTGGTGGAACCGGTAGACACAAGGGACTTAAAATCCCTCGGGTTATCCCGTGCGGGTTCGACTCCCGCCCCGGGCACCATTTCTCAGCAGGTGGGAGATCCATTAATGACCGTCATGCTGGAACGGTATGGCGTGTTTTCATGTCTGGGGAAAGGGATTCGAATTAGTGGAAACATTTTACAAAAAATCCAGGATCCAAGACCTGACCCCATTCAGCACGCGTATTCCGGGGGTTGAGAGGCGGGAAAAAGCTAGGTTAGAATAGTAGCGTCTTATGGTAGCGCGGCTGCAGGGGGTCAAATGCACTATCGGCGGTGCAAGGTTTGCGGGGTTCCCAGGATCGTCAGCAGGATGAACCGTTGGATGCCCAACGGAACCATCGTGAGCATGGGCGACCCCCGCATTCGCCAGGTATTCTTCGAGGCCGATCTGCTGCCAGAGCTGAGGCGCCGCATATCGGAGGGCCTGGGATTCCCGGTTAACCGCATATTCTACGAGGCGGAGCGCAACTCGGTGCGCATTGTGGTGGCGGCCCTTTTACAGTCCTTTTCGGTGAAGATGGCATTAAGGATCCCGCCCTTCAAGCGGGGAGCGGTGCGCTTCTTCCACAGCCTGGCCTCCCTGACCGGTACGGCCAACTCCCGGACCGTGGAGTATCGCCCCCGGAAGTACGGCGTCGCCCGCATGCGCAACCCCTGGGACCTGGATCTCATGGCGGCCGTGGTGGTGGGAGCCTTCGAGGCGCTGGAGGGACGGCCCCTGCGCTCCTTCTGGAAAAAGGGGAACGGGGAGTACCTCTTAAGGGTGGAGGTCACCGCGGAAAAGCCCGAGCTCTCGGAACGCCTGGAGGTGGATTACCCACCGGTCAAGGAAGGCGACTGCCGCTTGCACCGCTGCCCGCGCTGCGGGATTCCCTTGGATATCAGGCACATGGAGTGGAGAGAGGACGAGGGCTTGATCGTGGACCGGCGCCGGGGGATCCGCATGCTCAACTGGGAGGGATTCTCCCTATACCTGGTGACCAGGGAACTCGTACGCGAGCTGGGCGATGACGTGATACCCATCATCATCTGCGCCGAGCGGGATTACACCATGAAGATGCTCCAGGACCTGGGCCTGACCAGCGCGCCGGAGGAGAAGCGCAGCGACCTGCTGCAGGAGATGCTCTCCCTGCTACCCCTCTACGGGCAGGGATTGGCAACGGATGTGGAGTTCACCTCCGGCGGCGCCATGAGGGTCTGGGTGGATAATCCCTACGACGAGTATTTCCTGGCCGGCAGGCTTGCGGCCTTCTACGAGGCGATGGAGGGGAAGCGGGCCAGGGTGGACTGGTCCCGGCCCGAGCCCTCCTCCGTATCCTATCTCCTGGCTCCCCTGGGACAGCGGTGAGAAGCGGCCGGGGGGATAGACCCGGTAACATACCCCGCTCCTCGGTTGCTTTTTATTTATGCCAGATACGGTCGTATAGCGACGTCTTACCCGCGGGGAGGTATGATGTCCGGGAAGAAAAAAGGAAACTCCTGGCTCGAGGCCTATAAGAGGATTCGCAAGAGAATACCGCCGCCCACCCGGGTGAAACCCGGCAGGAGGGGTAAAGGCGTGTCCTACAGGCGAAAGAGGGAGGATTGGGATGACCGCAACGGGTAGATCTCATATGCTTCACGGATTCTTCTGGGGCCGGTTGGCATTTTCTAAGGTTAGTAGTAATATTTAAGCGCCTTACAGTGAAGGGTCGTACAACTTTCTCAATTCATGGTAATATCTGGGCATTGGGCGAAAAGACATTCCATTAGCATATTAAAGTGGCACCGGTATCGAAGCTGGTTCGCTGGATTGGGGATAAGGAGATGGCCGGGAGGGCTGGTTTGCTCCGGCAAGATTGGCAAAGGGGGGATATGGGATGGAAACGGTTTCCATCGAGATCAAGGAAAACAGGTTTATACACGAATTGCTGAGTCCCGTGGATACGCTGCTCATCAACGCCGTGCGGGAATTCGTGGACGAGGAGGTCTTGCCCATCCGGCGCGAGATCGAGGAGAGCACCCGCAAGGACTTCAAGCTGGTGGAGGAACTGCAGAGAAAGCTCATCGAGCTGGGTCTCCAGAGCGGGTTCCTGCCCGAGGAATACGGGGGCATGGGCCTGACCTCGGCCCTGACCGCCTCTATCCTGGCGGAGGAAATGGCGCGAGGAGAACCCTCCTTTTTCTGCGGCCCCGCCGGGGGCTTCTGGGCCTTCCGGCCGGCGATCTTCGCCGAAAACAAGGCGGTGCTGGATCACTTCGCTCCCAAGATCCTGGGGGATGACCTCTATATAGGATGTTTCGCCATGACCGAGCCCTCGGGGGGATGCAACATCGAGAACGTGGACATGAAGGGACTGGGAATAAATACCAGGGCGGTGCTGGATGGGGATGATTGGGTGATCAACGGCGCCAAGGTCTGGCCAACCAATTCCGGGGTTGCCGACGCCTACTGCGTGGTCTGCAACACCGATCCCTCGCTTGGCGACGACGGGATCGCCATCATCTACGTCGAGGTCCCCACGGAGGGGTTTACCTTCGGGAGGTTCGAGGACAAGGCGGGCTTCAGGGCGAGCCGGGAGGGGGATTTCTATTTCGACAACGTGCGCGTGCCCAAGGAGTGGCGGGCCGCCGGGCCGGGGAGGGACGCCGAGCTCCTCCACGACAACCTGGTGTTCGCCCGTATATTCAGCGCGGCCTGGGCACTGGGTTGCGCCCAGGGCGCCTTTGATGAAGTACTCGCCTTTACCACGGACAGGCTCGCGGCGGGGAAGCCCATAAGGCAGCATACCATCGCCGCCAATATCCTCGCCGATATCGCTATCGGCATCCAGGTGGGTAGGGACGCCTACGTGAACGCCGCCTACATGTACGACCATCCCGAAACCTACGGCCCGCGCCATTCCGTGCACATGATCTCCCGTGGCTCCATCGCCAAGGTCTTCTGCTGCGACGCCGCGGTCATGGCCACCAACCGGGCCATGGAGCTCATGGGATCCTACGGGTACGTCACCGATTACCACGTGGAGAAGTACTGGCGGGACAACAAGATTATCCAGCTCTGGGAGGGTGGAGCCCAGTTGGGGAGACTGGACGTGGCGCGTGGTTACTACGATTACAACCAGTTCTATAAGAACGAATTGTACGAGAGGATACAGAAGATGTCCTGATCTGCCTTCACCGAAACGGCGGAAGAGTCGGAGGAAAGGCCAGCCTCCAGGCATCATTGCATTAAAGAAGGGGCCCGCGTGGGGCCCCTTCTCTTTTATGCTGGCTACCCCTACTGTAGCCTCCCTAGATGTGAATAAACGCTAATTCGTAAATAACTATTTTAGCTCTTCTTTAGCTCTTCTCCCTGGGATGTTTTACAATGTGAGGTTTCGATGGTAGATTGCAGGGGCAGAAAGGGGGGAAGAAATGAGGATCTTCGGGCGGATAGAAGGTAAGATGGTCATCAAAGGGGATAAGGCATGAGCCGTCTTATTGGGAGGATACTGTTCTGGCCGGTGGTCGGCCTCCTGGCCCTGTCCCTGGTCCTTACCATAATCGGAGGCTCCATGAATTATAATGCGGTCTTGGAGATAGGGATCATCGCCTGGCTTGCAACCAGCTTTCTCTTCTTCGCCTGGCTGGTATTGTGCATGTGGGGCAGGACCAAGAGAAATAAGGGTTAGCTCTCCATCCCGGGCAGTCCGGCTCAGCCTCCCACCTTGTCCATGATCTCGCGGGCGAAGTCACGGGCCCGCTGCAGGCGAGCCCCGTCGGGCTGGCCCAGGGTCTCAGGACGGCGTTCCCCGAAGGAGCGCATCATCGGGTCATCGTGTTTCAAGAGGAAATCGGCGATCTGCTGGGACAGCTCGCCCATGCAATCGAAAATGCCCAAGAGGTCGGTGCCCGCGGCCGCCTCCTCGCACCTGGCCAGCCATTCCTTGACGCCCTCCTGGTCCTCGGGGGAGGCGTGGGTGATAAACAGGGCAACCCTTTTACCGGCGGCGTGCTCCTCCAGAAAATCCTTGCCCGGCTTGGCGGGCCCGAAAGCCTGGATAGGGAAACCGATGAAGGCGAGATCGTAACCCTCAAGGTTCTCGACGTCGCTTAATTCCCTGATCTCCTTGTCCCCGGTTATCACATCGTAGATAGCCTCCGCCACTTTCTTGGTTGCTCCGGTCTGGCTGAAATAGGCAACTAGTATTTTCATAAGGAACCTCCCCGTTTCGGTGAAAAACGCGACCTTTATCTTATCATGCGCCCGCAACGGCCTGAAGCCGATTGGGGAAAATGGTATCGTGCGTTGCATACCGTTTCATGGTAATGACCGTTCAAGGTCCGCCCGTGGTGACCATGCGCCGGGTGTGTCTTCACCGGGCATCAGCGGCCAGGGGGGCCGGCGGTGGTTTAAGGGAGGCCATTCGGGATATATTTTATAGGGTTTCGGCGAAGCGTGGTTGAAAGGGGAGGGCGTTATGGACGCGGATATGCTGGTGGCCGGTCGCTGCCTGTCCGCCACCGTCGAGGGACAGGCATCGGCCCGGGTGTCCGGTACCTGTATGGCCATGGGCGAGGCGGCCGGGATAGCCGCGGCGATGGCCCTGCAATGCGGCGGTGCGATCGTGGAAGTCGACCTGCCCGAATTGCAGGCCCGCCTGGAGGAAAGAGGCGGTTTGCCTTGATCCTTTCTTGACCGTGTACCGGAGGTGAGAAGGGTTGGTACCCAAAGAGGTGATAATCTACGGGGCGGGAATGTCCGGCCTGGTGGCGGCGTTCAACCTGGCCAGGGACGGATACATGGTGCTGGTGAGGGAGAGGGAAGCCGGTTTCGGGGGTTCCAAGATATTCAACCCCTCCACCCACGTCACCCCCCTGGATGTCAAAGCCACCTCGGGTTATATCGGAATCGATATCTCCCGCGCCTTTCACCCGGTGGACTCCATCTCCTTTTACCTGCATGATTTTCGCCTACCGCTTCCGGCGGCGGGGGCCTATGCCGTGGAGCGCAGCTCGCGCCTCTCCAGCCTGGACGCCCGCCTCTTCGAGGTATGCTTGGGGGCGGGGGTGGAGTTCGAGTTCGAGCGGTCACTGGACAGGAAGGAACTGGAAAACCTTCCACCCGGGACGATTATCGCCTGCGGGCTTAACCCGGAGGCTTACGATTACCTGGACATCCCTTACCTTACATGGTACGGATGGATGGCGCGCGGGGAGGCGGACCGTTCCGGTTACGCCTGGATATGGCTGGATGAGTGCATCACCGAGTACGGCTATAGCTCCTTCTGTAACGGCCTCTATTACAACCTGCTCTTCTCCTACGGCAAAGAGGTGGACCGGGAATGCCTGGAGCGGTACCGCGAGTTCATGCGCCGCGTGGAGGGTGTGGACCACGAGGACTGGGAGTACGTCAGCGGCGCGGTGCCCCTGGCCGTTCCGGACAACCCCCGGCTGGTGCGGGAGCAGTTGATCATGTGCGGCACCATATCCGGCGCCATGGACCCCTTCATGGGCTTCGGGATTTCGGGGGCGCTGGTCAGCGGCAAAATCGCGGCGACGGCGGTAAAGGACCGGCCGAAGGCGGAGGAAGAGTTCTCCCGCTTCAACCGCAATTTCGCCGCCGTGCACCGTTTCAAGCACGATTTGTGGTACAAGCTGCGGTCCCGGGTCGACCTCCTGGAGGGGATAGCGCGTATCCTGGGAAAGGATGCCTCCCTGCGCTTGCTGGCGGAAGGCATCCGCAGGGGCAGGAAGGGCTCGGCCATCCCCGGCTTCAGCCCGGTGAGCTGCCACTAGCACCCCGCTTCATAAATACGCCGGCATTCGAACGCCGCTGCATCCCCTCCCGCTGCGTTCCGCTCCCTGCGACGTGCTCAGCGAGTACGCCCCGGTCGCGCGCCTTGCGGGAGTGGCGCATCGACGCTCCCGGTGCGTTACCGTATTTATGAAGCGGGGTACTAGAGAGATGCCGACAGGATGGCCGGGAAATGGACAAGCAAACCCGCCGGCTTGCTTGCATTGCATCGGGTTTATTCCGGAAGGACCTTGCTTATAAATACTTGAAATCATAGATGAGAATGCGCAAGCAGGTGAAAAATCCAACAAATAATATCGGGCTTCGGCTTGGGCGTGTTCAAGAGAGCTTGTTCCCCGAGGATGAAACCGTCCATCGGGTTCAGGCCGGCTCCCGGTGCTCAAGGAGGTCAACTCAGGAAAAAGAGTAAAGAAGGTGGGGCAAATGAAAACCAGCGTGATGGAACGAGAACTCGCAGGTGACCTGGGAGCGCTTCCCTCGACCGACAGGACGATAAGAACCCCGGGCCGATTTCCGCCTGATCATGGAAGTCATCCCAAATCCGCCATTACTTTTGCGGCCCTTGCGAGGTTATTCGCCAGCACTTATGGAAGATACCCGGGCGAGAATATCTGGGTTGAACAAGTCAAGCCCAGAGAGATAGGTGGGGAGAGCGGCCGCGCCTTTTACCGCGACCTGATGAACGGAAACCGCGATCTTCCAAAGGCAACCATCTCGTTAGGGTTGGATATCGAATATACATCGTCGGATAACTGGTTGAGGCCGCCAGGGAATCAATACACCCCAACGAGGCGGGAGGAGCACCTGCCCGGCTATGTCCTGGAGATGGCACGGACCGAGGGGACGCCGTTCATCCTCTTCGACATCTCCCGCCTGAAACACAATTACCGCCTTATCGGCGGAGCGCTTGACGGCGCCGAGATATTTTACCCGGTCAAATCCAATGACCAACCACGCATTCTATCGGCGCTATATCGTTGGGGCTCCGGATTCGAGGCGGCTTCATGGGGCGAGATAGAGATGCTGCTCGGGTTGGGCGTAGAGCCGGGGCGAATAATATTCGGGACCCCCATCAAGCCGATCGAACATATCGCGGCCGCGTTCGAGGCGGGGGTGCGCTTGTATGCTTGCGATTCCATCGCGGAGATCACCAAGCTGGCTCAGGTCGCGCCGGGGTGCGGCGTTTACGTGAGGCTGGCGATACCGGACAGGGGCGACAGCGTCTTTCCGCTCTCCGAGAAGTTCGGCGCCCAGCCCCGGGACGTGTTGGAGTTCCTCTTAACCGCCAGGGAGGTGAGGCTTAAGCCTTGCGGGATTTCCTTTCACGTGGGGTCGCAATGCCTTGATCCCTCCAGTTGGTGGATAGCGATCGCCTCCGCGGCTCACGTTTGGAACGAGGCCCGCAAGGCCGGATTGAACCTCGCCATACTGAATATGGGCGGGGGAATCCCGGTTCGCTATTGCCAGCCGGTTCCCGCCAAGGAGGTATTCTTAAGCAACATCTCCCTGGCCCTGAAAAGCCATTTCCAGCGCCCGCCCCGCCTGATCATGGAACCGGGGCGGGCCATGGTAGGGGATATCGCCGTAATGGTGACCACGGTGATCGGCAAGGCCCGCCGGGAGGGAAAGGAATGGCTTTACATAGACGCGGGTATTTACCAGGGTCTGGTAGAGGCGGCCCAGGAGAGAGACCGCTTCAACTACGAGGTTTACGCTGAAGGCCCCGGGCCGCTGCGCGAGTACGACATCGGCGGCCCCACCTGCGATTCCGGGGACGTGGTGACCCGAGGTGCCGTGCTGCCCGAGGTCTCCTGCGGAGACCGCGTCTACATCCTCAACACCGGGGCCTACACCAATGTCTGCGCCACCAGTTTCAACGGCTTCCCCCCACCAAAGACCTATTTCGCCGGGGATGAGGGAGGGGAGGACAACTCATGGTGATGGAGAACCTGAAGGTGTGCGTGGAAGGGGTGGAGACCTGTCTATACCGCGACCTTCTGCCCCGCGACTGGGAGGAATTCCTCTGGGATAAATACCGTGAGAGCTTCGCGGGCCTGGATACCTACCAGGATCAGATGTGCTATGACCGAGCCGCTTTTTTGGGAACCCTGCGCGATCCCGATTATATCAAGTTTGTAATATGCGAAGAGGACCGGCCCAGGGGCATGGCCCTGGCGACCAACAACATGGAAAAAGCCGGCGTGGCCTATATAAATACGGGCTATCTCCGTAGACGCTACCCCCGGGAGATAGGAGATGGGCGCTTCTTCTACGTCACCAGCATCTTTATCGATCCCACCTGCCGGGGCATGGGCTATGTCAAGTCGTTGCTCTATGCCATGCTTTCTTTCATGAAAGAGGGCGGGCGGGTGGCCGGCTTCGACTTCTGTGAATCCAAGGAGTTCCTGGCGCGACTCATACAGGATTTAAGTCGGGATCACGCGGTCAATATACCGGTCAACTCCCTGCGCATGGACGCCCAGGTATATTACGTGCTGGAGCTGGAGGGGTCACCAAGCGAATTGGCTACCCAACGTAATCCCTCGCGGAAGTGAGAAGCTTCGCCACAGCTCAGGCCTGAGTCTCGGGCGAAATGGGTGATACCGGAAAAAAGGGAAGGCGGAAGGAGAATTCCGTTCCCTTGCCGGGTTGAGAATTCACGTCTATCTCGGTATCCAGAAGGTCCGCGATGAGGCGGACGATGTACAGTCCCAGGCCGGTACCGATCTGGTGCTTGTTGGCGTCCTCGAGCGTATCAAAGGGATTGAAGATGTTGCGTATCTCGGAGGGGTTGATTCCCTTCCCGAAATCTCGGACGGAGATGCGGACCCCCTCGTCCTCCATCTCGGCCTTGATGATGACCGGGCTTTCCGGGGGGCTGAAACGGATGGCGTTATCCACGAGGTTTTTAAGCAATATCGCCAGGTAGGAGCGATCGGCGGATACCATCAGGTCGGCGGGCTTGAGCTCGCTGAAGATGCGCGAGTTCTGTTCCTGGCTCAGGCTGGCTTGTACGTCGTCGAAGAGCTCTTTTAACGGCATGGTCTGGCGGGAGATCTGGACCTCGCCTTTCTGAAAATGGGATATGGTTATGAATTGGTTCAAAATGGAAGAAAGGCGACCGCAGGAATCGATGATATATTGCAGGTATTCCTCCCTCTCCCCCTTGCCGAAGTCCTCGTAGTTGGTAAGGAGCATGTACGCGTAACCGTTCAAAACGGTGAGGGGGGTGCGGAACTCGTGGGAGGTCACGTTGATGATATCCGTCTTGAAACGATCCAGCTCCTCCACCTTTCTCTGCACCTGCCGGGCCTCCTCCAGCTGGGCCATGAGGTAGGTGGAGAGGAGGTGGTTCTCGATATAGATCCCCGAGCGTTCGGCGAATTGGCTTAAGAAACTCAGATCCATGGGGTCGAGGGCGGCCCTCCCGGCCTTCTCCCCCACCAGGAGGACCCCCACCTCTCCCAAGGTGCCCCTGATGGGAATGCAGGCGACCAGCCCTTTTTCCTTCATTTCCCTGATCAAATCGATGTCGGATTCAACCGCGGGGAAGCCGGATACGATATCGTCCTTCACCAGCGGGGATTGCCTCAACCGGTAGAGGGGCGAGGCGGTCAGGTTGACCTCGTTGAAGTCGGTTATCCCCGTTTCGTCCTTCCGGCTTCCCACCACCCAGTCTCCCTTGCCGGAGATGATCTCCCTGGGGATGACCACGATGAGTTTTTGCAGCCTCAGCTCGCGGCATGTGAGCGTGGTGGTCGACCCGATTCCCTCCCTGATATTGGCGGTGGAGGTATGGATGGACGACACCCTGTGCAGCAGCTCTATATCGTTGTACAGGCCGGTGAACAGGAAACGAGTGGCGATTTTCTCCGTGAAATTTCGAGCGACCGGGGTCAGCGCTATGGCCAGGGCCAGGATGATGACCGATACCGCTTTCTCCGTGGCCGGGTGGGAGGCCCAGAAGGAGCGTAAGGTGGCATAGAGGATGACCACGGGGATACCGAAGAAAGCCAGGGTCAGGATATAGGCGAAACTTCGGCGCAGGGCCAACCGGACATCCAGAAGCTGGTATCTAAGTATGGCATAGGCGGTGAACCCCGCCGGGATTATCACCGCGAGGAAGGTATAATCCGACGTGACATCGCGGGTCATGAAGCTGGGCATAACGATGGTCAGGACGAAAGCCAGCAGGAAGAATATGCCGAACCCGATGAGTATGTATAAGGCCCTGGCGCGGTCGATGCTGCGCGAGTGGCGCCACTTCAAGGTCACATAAAAGAGGCCGCCTCCCCCCAGGAGCGTGAAGAAGAGGATAAAACCGAAATAGAACGGGCCCTTGGTCACCAGGTAGCTGCGGTTCAAGTATTCCGCCCTGGCGATGATCATGTCGGTGAAGCAGATAAAGAACATGACCAGGGAGACGAAGCATACGCTGCGGACAAGCAATTTATTGGCCCCCCTGCCCAGGTAGAAGCCCAGGGCGAAAAGGAAAAAGAACCCGGTAGCCATGGTGGCGGCCGCATAGGCGAAACGGTACTGCATGGTCACGAGGTAGGTGGATGGTTCGGATATCACCCGGTCTATAAACCCGCTGAAGAGCCACATGGAGATGAAGAGGAGGAAGAGCGAGAAATAGCGATTAATGAAGTTGTTGCGCCTCGCGAGGTAGACCACGGCGGCCGCGGCGATAAACAACGAGGCCTCGAGCGCCGTGATGATGAACTTGACCATCTTGCACCTCGGTTTACCGGCCAGCGAGGAAAGCAAAACAAAGACCTATTTCAGTATAGTCTATCGGCAGCAACTCGAGCCTGTATTAGCATTTCTTGGCCGCACCATTCGCGGAGACGGGAGAAGAAAAACGGGCATGCTTCTTGTCCCTGGGAGGTTTCCATGCACGGGGGCGGTCCGAAGGAAAAAATTGCGCC
>Ga0315282_10016519_pt1 | contig 10780 bp, 10 predicted proteins | sample YL17G07_20_MG_FD_203693 | JGI IMG/M metagenome (GOLD analysis project Ga0315282, IMG submission 203693) | Sediment microbial communities from Yellowstone Lake, YNP, Wyoming, USA - YL17G07_20 | ecosystem: Environmental > Aquatic > Freshwater > Lake > Sediment | place: USA: Wyoming | collected... | reverse complement strand
CCACTGGAAGCTCTTCCACTGGAGATGTGGCCAGCCTTGGAGCGGCTCTGGAATCCACGGTCGCTCGCGGCCCGCTCAAATTGGCTGTTGCCGGAGTGCTCAAAGGCACTTGAACGAGTTCCCTCATAGTGTCTTTCGCCATAGCCTCGAACGCCGTACCCTAGATCATAGTACCCTTCTCCAAGGTAACCGACACAGCCACAACATGCGATAAGAAGCATCGTGCTTGAAATTAAGATAACGCTTCTTCTCATATTACCTCCTTTCCGTTATTTGACATTTTCTTCTTCATGAGTTCAGTTCGGTTGATAAGGACCGGATGGAAAAAACGGCATTGTTGAAATTAACATACCTCGAAAAGAATTTTTTTTCAATATCTAAAATGTCTGACCAGCGATCCAACAACTGACTATTTCGAGAGGAAGGGATTAAAGAGAGAACGGTTGTTTATTATTATAGGGGGTACAAAGAGGAGGGCAGAAGAGGCGAAGAGAGGGATTTTCGGCAGAGGGTTCTTGAGAGTGGTTCGAGGAAAGATGAAGCGGAGAGCAGAATCTATCCTCTTCGATCGATCCGTGGTGCTCTATTGTGGATTTCCAGTTGAAATATTGCATTGCGGTTTGAGATTCAGCAATCACGACTTCAGGAAGGAAGTATTGATTGTTAGTCTATCATTAAAATATCCAACTTAACCATATAGTTTTTTAAGCAACCAGGCCATCCTCTGTCCAAGTGCCTTTACGGCCTGCATACCTTCTTCATCCTTTTCCACTTCCCCCTTATCCCTGCCAACACCAATACCTCGGCCAATAATGATCATTTGGCCAGCAAGAAAAAAGTGATTTATGGTGTCAAGGGTGTGTATAGCGCCAGACCGACGTACAGCAACCACAGCAGCACTAACCTTGTTTTTATACATTCCACCATTGGCCATGGATACAAAACCTGCACGATCAATGAGGGCCTTCATTTCAGCCGTCACATCGGTAAAATAGACAGGCGAACCCAAGATAATCCCTTCTGGCTTCATCATCTTTTCGATGCACTCATTTGCAATGTCATCTTTCACAGCGCAGTGCTGATCCTTATTTTCAAAACACTTGTAACAGGCAATACAACCACGAATTTCCCTTCCCGATAGCTGGACCAATTCTGTTTCAACTCCTTCTTTTTCAAGTTCACGGAAGACGTGGTTAATGAGGATGGTAGTATTACCATCTTTCCTAGGACTACCATTAAACGCAACAACCTTCATATTATTTCCCTCCCTCATGATTTATTGCTAATATTTCCAAGCCTCTTTGATAAGTAATTTATCCCTGTAGGAAAGTCAATAAAAATTGTGATGGTATGAACATCAAGAAGGAAGTTTGAACAACGAGTCGAGTAGCCCAGGGGAATTTCACCCCCAAGATCTTTCCTTCATCTTTTGTCTGGCCTTGTGGCGCACTTATTGGGAGAACTATGCATAAAAAAGGATGAGGGAAACAGTCCTATATAAAGGGCCCTGGGGAAAAGCTTCTCTATTCTGAGGCGTCCTGAGATCCCAAAGTCTCTCGGAGCCCCTTGACGATAGGACCATCCTCCTTCCAAAGATAGCAGGTATTGATGAATTTTTTTATGGTCTCCTCACGAATACCCATCCTCCCTCTCTCATTGGCAGCCCAATATCCCTGGACTGCGGACTCCCCCATAGCGATAACAAGGCTAGTCAGGTGTGCACACCCTTTTGTGCCTCCGATTACCTTTTTTACCTTTATACTGTAGCCTGGAGCAATTCTCAATCCCTCCAAATTCCGGATCCAGGGAAGCACCTCTGGGCATTCTTCCCTCGGATGATGAGGCATTGTGGCCTCTGCCTGTTCGATCAACATCACAGGACCTTTGACCTTCAATCGAATAACCATATGATGCACAAGCTCGGACTCCTCTGAGGCTTCTATTTGCCCCGGCTGATAACGATGGTCTATGAGGCTACCCTCCACAAGGATATAATGGTCTCCCAGATCGGAAGTTCGTATCGAAATCTCCCTGGTGTGAACAAGTTTCTCCATGAATCTCCTCCGATAAAATAGGCTGCGTGGTGGAATCAACGCAATTGAAAGACAGTGCAACTCGATCTATACGGACACTGCATTTCACAGAAGGCTAACGGTGCTTTCTGATTGATTAGAATACGCCAATCTCTGGATGTCCTCGCCTCGGTCTGGAACTTCGACCTTCAAGAACCTCTCGCAGAATAGGTGATGCGGTCGATATCTTGCTTTTTTCACAAAGCCTCAAGCAATCATGTTTGCACTTAATCCATTGTAATGTTATCTGCCTGAGCATGCAATAGTCCCCTTGGTGACATGGAAAGGGTATTTTCTTATTACACAATTAAGAGTAGTAGGAAGAATGAAGAGTTGAGAAAGGGAGTTATTTAGTTCACCTACTAATATTCGGATCACAGGTAATGAGAATGGTAACGATTTCCGATTGAAATCGGCGACGTGATAACTGGTTATCCCAAGGAGGGTTCAACAAGACCACCACGCACGAATGATCGTCCCTTTCCCTTCGGTTGATTTGATGTCAAATGAACCACCTGAAAGCTCAGTCCGCTCCCTCATGCTTGTAAGCCCTAATCCCCGCCCCGTGCTCTCCGAGTTCAGCACCTTCTCCAGATTGAAACCCTGTCCATTGTCTTGAAGTATAAGCTCTATCGTCCCATCAATTTTCCGCAAGCGCAAACGGACAAGATCGGCTTTACTATGTTTAGCAATGTTGTTCATTGCCTCCTGGGTGACCCTGAAAACGACGATCTTCAGGGGAGAGGGTACGTCATCTTCTTCGACCTCGATCTCCCGCTCGATTTGAATATTCGAGTAGGTCGTCTGAAATCTCCTGCAGAACCAGGAAAGACCAGCCAAGAGACCCAGATCATCAAGGATGGATGGCCGTAAGTCCATCTGTATTCTTCTACATTCCTCGACACATTCTTGAATCAAAGGGATGATGGTATTCAAATATTCTGTCGAACCGCTGGCCGTCTTTCCGATCTCAAGATGAGCACTTTCCAGCTTGAATTTAATTGCAGTCAGGCAAGCTCCGAGGGTATCATGAATCTCGCCGGCGATCCTCTTTCTCTCCTCCTCGTGGGCTGAAAGAAGTCTCGTGGATAGATCCCGAAGCGCTTCATTCGCTTTTGCAAGTTCCAAGCTCTTCTCGTGAGCTTGCTGCCGAGTGCGACGATAAAATTCGGCCACTACGCTTATCAACACACCCATGCCCGAAAAAAAACATAAGCCGACGAAATCGGAGAGGAACTCAATAGCAAACCCTTCCGGAGGGAGAATCCAATAGGCCGAAATCATCCCAACCATCGCGGTGGCCAGAAGGCCAGCCCAGAAGCCAAATACTATGGCGACGATCATTACGGCTGGAAAGAAGGTAACGTACGTCGGCAAACCAGGGCCAACCCACTTCGTTAGCACCAGGCGCAACAGAAATGCTACTGCAACCACGCCGATTGTGAGGCCATAGCGAATCCAGGTACGACCGAACCAACCAACGCCCACCAAATTATCCCTCCACTTGTTTAAGGCGGCAATCTCCTGCCAACGAGTACTCTTGAGGGGGGCACCCAAAACAGGCCATCAACAATATATTATTTTGGAGCCGCTCGCAACATGGATTACCGGGAAGAACCGAACACGCCTGAAATATCCCTTAAAGGTGATCCTCGTTATTTATCATTCAAAGGACTTTCCAAAATTCTTTTATTGAGGATTATCTATTGAAATCTTGAACAGAGTCGTCGAATTTGGAAATCACTCTTTCAGGAAGGAAGTGGTAGCGACCTATTTTATATCTGTTTACATTGAATTTCTAAAATCTAAATATTAATATTTTAATTGAACTTCTTGGAACCCTGACCGTTCAAAAAGTGCGAAAGAAATGGTATGATCAATGAGAAACTTTGATCTTTGTCTAACATGGAACTGGGAATACGACGCTGACTTTGTTAAGCTGCTTAACCTTGCCTGTCAATCACACGGACTATCATTGTTACAAATTACCCCTGAAAACGTTTTGGATATGATGCAGTCCATTACCAACAAAGAGATTGTTTTCCAGATTTTCTTTGATAGGGCATCCGATACAGACTCACGGTTTATTCCAGTTGTTCAATGGGCTTGCAATCATGTCGTTCATCATATCAACTTTCACAAACTGGCATGCCGTGCATGGGATAAGGTTGCTATGCATCAAGTGATCAGCGTCAGTATGAACACACCGGTTACCATCACCCTCCCCTCCTATAATGAACAACCCTTGCTCCCAGAAATTGATCTATCTTCTCTGGGTGAGAGTTTCAGCATCAAACCTGCCTATGGGGGAGGTGGAGATGGTGTGATCAACGAAGCCACCACACTGAGTCAGGTGCTTATTGCTCGGCAAGAGTTCCCCAATCAAAGATACCTTTTGCAGGGCTATATCATTCCGCCCCACCTGGGTTCCCGAATGGCCTGGTTTCGAGTCATCTATTGTGCAGGAAAGGTTTACCCATGTTGGTGGGATAATCACACGCACATTTATACCCGTGTTACTTCTAATGAAGAGACTTGCTATAACCTTGGTTCGTTACGTAGCATCACTTCCTCAGTCGCCAACCTCTGTGGACTTACATTGTTCTCTACTGAAATTACCATTACTTCTGATGGCCGTTTTGTCATTGTAGATTACGTCAATGATCCGATTGATTTACGTCTACAATCAAAAACATTCGACGGTGTACCTGACGATATTGTCGAGGATATTACTGAACGTCTGGTCGAGCTCATCTTGATTCATCATACTCCTTCACGAGGCTAAAACTTTATCTTATTGATTATCACTCGAAAGGTTGTATGGAAGGAGGTTTTTTTAAATCACAATTTTAGGAAGCAACATTGTAATGTCGCCCCCTTGGTTGTCCAAAAAATAGGCAAGCAGACCCACCACGGATTAACGGGGAATAGCCCAAAGAGTGAATATTTCTTTTGAAAAGGTATAAGGTTATACCCTACCCCTTCCATATAGACGCCTCTCCCCAGAAGATGTCCTCTGAAGACTTCACCCAATAATCAGCAGATGCTCCTCGAAAAATAGGAGGATCCTGATTTTGAAGGATAAGTCTATTGGGCTAATTAAATGGCAGAAGGCGGGATTGGAGAATTTACTTGGAAGCCCCTACCTCAAAAGAAGAATTAGGAGGAGGGCTATTAGGGATTATCAGATAGGTGAGTACCAAAACTCTCCCTACCCATTCAACATTGCACCTACAAGTCATCAGTGAAACCCATTTCCAAGACCTGAAAATTACGAGTTGAAAGTGAGGATTAGAGGTTAAGGAAAAGTGAATTAAAGATCTAATAAATGACGGATCTCAGCTTCCAATTGAAGCAAATATTCTTGTTCAAGGTGGCCTATTTTGTTGCCAAGACGGCCTTTGTCAATAGCTCGCAATTGAAAAACCAAGAGTACTGATGGTTGGGAAAGCCCATTTTGTGGGGATGGGTCAATGTAGATTGTATGAGGGAAACGCGTTGCAGCAAGATTCGAGGTCATAGGAACAACCATAGTCGTCGGCAAATTAGCATTTGTAACATCGGTTTGTACGACAACGGACGGTTTATGTCCTGCTTGCTCATGTCCGAGACGACCTTCGGGAAACGGAAAGTCAATGACCAAGATGTCGCCACGCGTCATGCTCAGATTAATTCTCGCTCAAAAATCATCAAGGCTTCGTCACTGAGTTCATCCCAGGCTTGAAGCTCTTGGTGGAGTTGGAATTCTTGGTTAAAAAATGGCAGGCTCACCTCTCTAAGTGCTTCATAGAGGTTTTGGTCAGCGAAGATTCCTTCACGTACGCTCACGGTTGACATACAACTCTCGATATACGTCCTCAGCTTGATATCTGGACTTGCATCAAGCCAATCTTTCATATTTGCTCTGTCGGTTCTTGCTTCCATTTGTTCCTCCCTAAGATTTATATTACTTCCGTGCAACAATTCTTTTCTGCTGGACAGGGTTGAATCCATCGGTACGAGTGATGGTGGCAACGTCTATGGCACCGCCCACGCCACGAACACCCACAAGCCAAGTTTGAAGCTCCATGGTAGTCCGAATCAAAAAGATTGACAAATCCACACAGTCCTGCAGAGGAAGAAATTGATAAGGGATCCGTGAAGACAGCCCTCCTTCAAGATGTCTTTCTAACGCTTTCCTTTTATCATCTGTCAGACCTAAGAAGCCTTGCACCATAGAAGGTAGTTGGGGATCGAATCCTTTTATTAATCTTGTTGTAAATTCTAACTGCCCCCCCCAGATGAGTCCAAACTGTCCAATGTTTTGTTCTTCAGGAACTGGGCTCGATGGGATACCAATCCTAAAAATCCTTCCATAAGCTTCACGATCATTGAACCCACCGACCAAAAATACCATGTCCGGACCAGAATAATCTTGAGGCATATTGGATGCCCATTGTTCCTTAAAAAAATCAGCGAGCTTGTCTGCAAAATCCTTTACTGGCAGCCTACCGGTGTTCTGTTTGGAAAGCTTGTCCTCGAACTCAGGAAGGTAACTGTGCGCCGTTCTCGGTTCTCGCTGGCCTATGGCACCAACTCCATAAGTAACTACTCCGACATATTTTTGATCCGCTATTTTGAGTAACTTCGTGGCATTATCAAAAGTTGAAGGAACGATTATTTTTTCCTGAGGAGTACGCTGCTCAAGAGTAAGCGTTACTCTGCTATCGGCTGCCAACACTATCCCTTCAGGACCCTTAAAGGCTATTCCCAATGACATATTCTTCCCCTTTTCTGGGAGATAGTAGGGAAATTACCCTATCATATCATCTCTCTTATAATCATTCTAACATATAATCAATCCATATAAAGGAACAAAGCAAATTCTGTGCCAAAGAAGGAAAAAAAGATACCCCCCCTTTTCTTAGGTCTTCTGAACTGATGATTGCAGAAAATACTCTATACCGTTTGCTTAAACCTGTCAACCCCAACTTCAGGACCATCTAAGATAAGAATAAAGGTTTTAGGCCAGTATTCGAGATGACGATTATGAAGTGATATCTTTTATTATGGTCGAAATTTGTCAGTCAATGATTACAGGAAGTACTCTTTGTTTTAATTGGAAGTAAATAGCCAGTCTTAAATTTAAGTTTTAAATTTATGAATATCCCCATTTAATCTCTCTTTCAACCGCTGCTTCAGATTTCTCCGCCAAAAGTGATAACGGAAAGCACATAGCGCAGGGCGTATAAAATAAAGCTGAAAGCTCAAACCTTAGTGATTAATTCTTCATTTCGCAATCCCTGCCTGCGGCAGGCAGGCGCACTCCGATTTTAGTTCGTCTCCTCATCACCCCATCTCATCATCTCTTTACTTTCTTCGGTGCGACCGGTTCTTTACAGTCTGACTTGTACCATTCTTCGAAGAGTCTTCGAAGAATCTCCTGTTGCTGTCGGGTGGAGAAGTCAGCATATTTGGGGTCTTTTTTTCGATAAGTCCTCTCAATGAAGGCAATGGAGTTCTTGGCACCCCGGAGCTGGGAAAGAATCATCTCGCATTTCTTCAATCCCCATCGCGCCTCGATGGAATCCTCCGGATGAGGGGAGAGCCAGAGGTAGTTCTGGTAGAGATGGTAAAAAGTAACGGATTGGCCTTTTTGGATACGAATCGAAATCCCTTCCATCATTTCTTTTACCGCATCCTGGTCGAGACCGTTCGATTCGATAAGATGATGAAGGTGGTCCATCAATAAGATAATCCTCCCGTCACGGTTCGGGGTGCTATGGATCTCCCATAAATCCGAGCCTTCCGGACATTTCCCTTTTTTACACCGTTGGTATCCCTCTAAAACGATGGGAACCCTTTCTCTCACGTAATGAACCGTGTAATCCAAAACCTTTTCCATCTTGTCCCAGGAAGCGTAATCGATGGGGTCAATCCTTTTGGCCACAGCCTCAACAAAATCGGAATAGCCCTCTGAGAAACTTCCAGAGTACTGTTCCAGAGAATAGAAGGGATGTTCTCCAGCGGGAAGATATTTCCATCCCCCATTTTCAAAAACTGGCCAGCGAAACTTTACCAAACCTGAATAGGTGGTCGACTCCGGTCTCGTGGTCAGGAAATCCCTTTCACTCATCTTCTGGAGTTTGACAGGAGACGTCGCCTCCCAGGTTTGAAGGGGGTGGACACTACTTCCATCTAAGATGACATGGCTAATGACCCCGGAATGGGACTCTGTAACGAAAAAAACCGTTCCAGGAGTGACTGAATCCGGATCAATTCGAATGGGGTAAGTGTCGAGGGGAAGAGTTCGGGTGGTCGTCTCAGAAAGCATATGCTGAAGGGCTTTGCGAAATCGGAGATCTTTATGCCACTCTGAATGGGTTGGCAGCTTACCCCATTCTGTTGACCAGTGGCCGATCAATTTGCCATCTTTGGTTGAAGCGGCAGCAGGGAGGTGGGCGATCCGCGCATAGATCCATCGGACAGCATAAGGAACATCTGCGCAGTCAATAGGAATTTTATATCGGATAAAAAAATCCTCGGTGATATTCTCCTCCACCCATTTACCATATTGAACCTCGTCCTCAACCGTCCAGCGACGGTCCCCTACCTTCCATATCTGAAGCGGGGATTCCTTGACCGATTGGCTGAAGGAGGGAGTGGCGAAGAAGATGAGAAGCAATAAAATCAAAAAGGGCATGCTTCATATTAAAAAGATCGGCAGAAGATTGTCAATAAGAGGAAAATAGTGACACATCCCTTCTTCTCGAGTAGAGATCTTTAAAAAATGGGATGTGTGAGGCTGTCCCAAAATTCCTTAAATGGCGCCCTGAACTCGTTTCAGGGTCTCATAACCCATTTTCTTGTTAGATGCTGAACCAAGTTCAGCATGACAACAGGGTTTGGTTCTCGTTTTTTGTCATCCCGAACTTGTTTCGGGATCTTGGTTTTAAGAATTTGGGTTTTAAAATCCCGCCCTGTGGGCGGGGTTCTTTACTAATTTTGGGACGGCCCCTGTGTCCCTATCTATTTTTAGGCTGTTTTTTGAACCCATGTTTTAGGCGGTTCCAGAGGGTGAATTTTTCAAAGACATAAAGCCCCTCTCGTGTTTTCAAATAGACCTTCTTGCCCATTTCCAATTCTTTTGGGGAGCGGTACTCCGGATTACAGGCCATCACCATTTCGCCTTCCTCGGTTTTGACAAAACCGAGGGTGAGGGGAGAGCGGAACCCTTCTGGGGTGGCATAAAGGGTGGTGAATGTTTCCAAAATTCCAACTCCCTCTGAAGGCGGAGAATCGTTTATCTTCTTCAAAACCTTAATTTCTGGATGATAATCAGGCCTCCAGCCTTCTTTCACCATTCGTTTTCGATCACTCCGTTCTAAAATAGTGACAAAATTATTATTCCCTAATCCTCCAATGCTTTGGGCCAATCCAATCTCTGCCTTTTCCAACTGTCTCTCTTTCCCTGCGTACCCCCTGAGTTGATAGACGATCTCCACCAATTGAGCAAGGCCAGAGGCGCCAACAGGATGTCCTCTTGCTTTCAACCCTCCGGATGGATTGATCGGAAGCCTTCCTCGAAGAAGGGTGGTCCCTTCTTCCAGTGCCTTCCATCCTTCCCCGGGCGTGAAAAAGCCTAAATCTTCCGTCCCGATGATTTCAAAGAGGGTAAAGGCGTCATGGACTTCTGCAAATTGGATATCAGAGGGGTTGAGCTGGGCCATTATGTAAGCCTTCTGAGCGGCCTCTTTGGTAGAGTTGAATGAGGTGAAAGAAGCTCGATGCCTCACTGCCGCAGTATCTGTGGCATGACCGATGCCAGAGACCTTGATAGGGGTCGGTTGAGAGGTGAGAATGATGGCTGAAGCCCCATCTGTGATCGGCGCACAATCATAGAGGCGAAGTGGATAAGAGACCATCTGGCTCTTTAGATAATCTTCTTTGGTAATGATTTTTCTAAATTGGGCATAGGGGTTGAAGTAACCGTTGGAATGATTTTTGATGGCCACCTGGGCAAGAATGTCCTCCAGTTTCAGGGGTGAAAGATTAAATTCCCGGGCATATTTTTGTGCAATCATGGCAGCGAGAGCAGGCATGGTCGCTCCATACCTTCGTTCAGAACGATCAATCACCTCGGAGAGAATCCGGGTGGTTTTGGCCGTTGGAAGGTGAGTCATCTTTTCGCCTGCGAGGGCGAGGACATATTTCATATGACCAGATGCCACGGCATAGAACGCCGTCTCAAAGGCGCCTGCACCTGTAGAAGAAGCGGTCTCCACCCGAGTGGGGGGAATACCGGTCATCCCAAGGGTGTCGGCTAAAAGGGTGGCAAAATTAGAATCCCCGACAAATTCCTCGACATTCATGACACCCATATAAATCGCATCGACCCGTTCCAATTGAGCTTCCTTTAAGGCTGACGAAGCCGCCTCAGCCATCATTTTTTCAAGAGAATCTTTCGATCTCCCGAATTTTGTCATCCCCACGCCTGAAATATAAACATCCATAAACTTCCCTGTTTCTCAATTTCAAAAAATATCTTTTTATAATACAATAAAAAATTTCATTTTAACAGGTCGATTTGAAAAGGAAAAAGTAGACCCCTTTTTCTCAAGTTGAATCGAGGCGTTATGCCTTTTCGGTCAGTAAGGATGGGGCTGAAATTTAAAAGGCGTTTACTTATAACCTATTGGAATCGTTATATTATTACTTGTGAAAAAAAA
>Ga0315282_10016518_pt1 | contig 10780 bp, 7 predicted proteins | sample YL17G07_20_MG_FD_203693 | JGI IMG/M metagenome (GOLD analysis project Ga0315282, IMG submission 203693) | Sediment microbial communities from Yellowstone Lake, YNP, Wyoming, USA - YL17G07_20 | ecosystem: Environmental > Aquatic > Freshwater > Lake > Sediment | place: USA: Wyoming | collected... | reverse complement strand
AAGGTTATTGTCCCCAGAATAATGTATCTTAGCCAATTCCAACTAATTTTTGAGAATTAACCTCGTCCTAGAAGACGCTTTTCGATGGAGAAAATACTCAGCTAAGGGGAAAAACATGCGGAAATCTTTTGATAATTAAAAGAATATCAATAAGATGCCCAAGCCAGGCAAGTGATCAACAAATGATCACAGAACACGAAATCAGCCGGAGCCCAGTGCCTCATTCAATGTAAATCCCCGTACCCACCACAAAGGTCTCTCCATTGAACACCGCTTTGCTGACAAAGGTGGTCTTGGGTACCGCCTTGGTCGCGCCTGGTTTGGGCCACAGGTAATCCACCCAGCCCGACCCGTGCTCCTGTACGACCTGCATGAATTCACGGAACAGGAACTTTCCGGCTGCATCTTTCATATCCCGTAAGTTCTTCCCTTCGAGCTCAGGGCTCGCCGGGTGCACGAGCATGTTGTATGACGTATCCAGCACGAAGACGTAGGTGTCCTTGTAGACGAACTCCGAAGCCGTATTCCTCAGGATGGGGAAGGCAGCTCTTCCGGTGGCGCCGATGAGGGCCATCGCATCATTGACGGCCTCCACGGCGAATTCCTTCTCCATCTTCATGTCGTACAGGCCGGAGCCCACCACGTAGGCCATTCCAGAGGCTATCTTGGCCAGCTTCACATAAGTGGTTTTCCACGAGGGTGCCGCCTTGCCCGGTCTTGTCCAGACATAATGCATCCAGCCTGATTGGCCGGCCCCTGACGCTTTCCTGATGAACCACTGGATGATGGGCTTGCCGTTCTTGTCCTTTAGATCAATCATGTTCTTGCCGACGAACGAAGGATTCTCGTGGACGTAGACGTTTCCTTTGAAGTCGCAAACAAAGATATACGTGTCACCGGTTCTCCACCGGCTTCCATCGGTCATGAGTTCCTTGAAGGCGGCGTCGCCCTTCAGGGACACCTGTGTTGCCGCGTCGTTCACCAGGCCAACCAGGCTCGTGGTTTCCGGGTACTTGTACTTCCCGCCCTGGGAATAGAGCACAGGGCTGGAGTACGACAGGAGTAGACAATACGCCATGAGTGCGATCTTCTTAGTCATGTCGACGCTCCTTTGAGATGCGATGAGGGATAAAAATTTGCTTTTCGGCGGCGTCCGCTCGCGTGCCTGATTTCGTGTCGATTTCCAATCCGGCCGCCGCAGACAAGCATAAATCACGGCTCGGGGGATGTCAAGGACGAGACAAGGTGACTCTGGGGTGCCGCCGTCGGCGCCACCCAATCTCTTAAAAAGACCAAACTGTGCTGAGGTCAGTAGACAAAAAGACAGGGTCAAATCTTAAGATTGGCCGTATTCTCTGAAGGCTTCATACATGGCCCGGATGTTGGCCAGGGGAACATCCGGACCGACCTCGCCGCAGGCGACGATCCCGCCCGCGGGCGTGCCGCACGATTCAAAAGTCCGCTGGACCTCTTCCTTGACCTGAGCCGGGGAGCCGAAGGGCAGGACATTCTGGCGGTCGATGTCCGTTCGGACGGCGACGCGGCCGCGGACGTTCCGCGCCGTCCACTCCTGGCCGACGACGTTAATTTGAAAATTGATGACATCAACGCCGATTTCGACGAGATCGCCCAAGATATCGTTGATGAAACCGTCGCTGTGGAACCAGACATCTTTGCCGGCGGCTTTTGTCCGGGCGAATATTTCGGCGTAGCGCGGCTTGAACAGGCGCCGCCAAACTTCCGGCCTGATCATCAAACCTCGCTGGGTGCCCCAGTCATCGCCGAAATGAAGTCCGTCATATTCGAATTTGACCCACCTCTCGACCCAGCGCAGATGGAAGGCTAAAAGGTCGTCCAGGAGGCGCAGGAATTCCTTTGATTCGGAGGCGATGTCCACGAGCAGGTTTTCCATGCCGCGAAGCTGCTGGAGCTGCTCGAAGAAAGTGATCCAGGAGCCGCGTGCATACCAGCGCTTATCATAGCCGCACATGTGGCCGCTGTACTGGCGCCCGGCCGGGGGCCCGGCGGTGAAATCTTTGGGCCACAGATACTCGTCATAGCGGCCAAGGTCTGGAATCGGCCACTCGACGGGGATGCCGCAGACGCCCTCCCACTCCACCCGCCAGACCGTTCCGAAGTCGTCGCAGTTGAGACCCCGTTTGTATTGGGGCGGGAATTTTTCAGGCGGCAGGTCGGTCCTATAATCCCAGCCGAAATCTTCGCGGAATTCAGCCAGAATTTCATTGAGCGCTTGACCGTATTTGAGCTGAGCGGCGGGGAGGACGGCATGGGAGATCGGGATACGGTCGGGTTTCTGGAAGCGGATGGCTCTCTTAACGCGTTCGCGGCTGTTCATTAGATTAGATATGGACGAGACAATCCAATATCGTCCGAAGCGCCCGTTATCGCGAGGAGCGAAGCGACGTGGTGATCTCCAAAAAAGATTCTTATTTTGGAGGTTGCCGCGCGCTCGAAGAGCGCTCGCAACGACTCGAAAAGATATTTTCTATTTAGCATGAATTTTGTCCGGCAATTTCACTTCATGGTATTGTGGGCTCCCGAGCCGCAGCCAGAAGTTCCTCGATCGTAGTCGTCGCCAATCCGACGACCGTATCGGCGGCGCCGTAATATATTTTGACGGGGCTCCCGGGAAGCGCGAAGCCGTCTTGGTCGTGCTCCTCGACGATCATCCCGCTTGGAAAAACGACATTGGGAACCTGGCCCACAAGCTCGTAGATTTCACGGGGCTCGAGGATATTCCCTCGCGATCGGCCCAAGACTTTTGACGGATCTTGAAGGTCAACGAGCAGAACTCCGGCCTGATAAATGTTCGCGCTTCCGAAATGCGTGGCCAAACCATGATAAATGTGAAGCCAGCCCTCATGCGTTTTGACGGGCGGCGGGCCGGAACCGATGAATTCATCCCAGTAATGAAACCGTCCGCTGATGACCGGGGCGACCGGCCGCCAGGTGATCAAGTCGTCTGATTCCGAAAGCCAGATCGCAGAACCCGAGGTCGGGCCTCCCTCGAGGCGCATCTTGTTCGGCCGATCGAATCTAAGGTAGCGTCCGCCGACTTTCTCCGGAAACAGGACGCCGTTGCGGATGTCTTCCTTCGACGTTATGCCAAGAAATTCAAATTTTTTGAAATCCCGAGTTTTCCCCAGGCCGAGCTGACAGCCGCCGTCCATGTCCATGGCGAACATCATGTAAAAGGCACCCTCAATTTTGGAGATGCGGGCGTCATAGACATGATAGATTTTCTCTTTGACTTTCTCGATTCCTTCGAAATGAACGATCTCCGGTCTCACTTTAAAATTCACCCCATCGGGGCTTTCGGCCACCACCAGAAACGTCTCCCGCGACCTTGCCTGGACGCGCGGCAGCAGCAGATACCGGCCGCCGCTCTTAACCGCTCCGGGATTGAAGACCGACGTCACATCGGTCAGGAGGGAAGAAATTTTCGGGATATCGTTCCCGGTCAAGATGGGATTTCGGGGACAGCGTTTCATCTCTCTCCTCCGCATTTCGCCATTGTAACATGAACGCGGCATTCCGGGGTATCGGCCTCCGGAAGGACTTGGCCCGCGATCGGCTTTCCCTCGACCGTAATGAGGGCGACGCCGGATTCAACACCCTCCGGATTCTCGACGGCGATGATGTATCGTCTTCCCCGGAAGACACGCTCGGCCTTAAAACTTTTCCACGAAGAAGGGATGACCGGGTCGATGACAAGGCCCCGATACGTCGGCCGGATACCCAGTATATAATCAAAGCCGACTCGGAACATCCAGGCGGCGGTCCCCGTCTGCCAGGAATGGCTCGCCCGGCCGGCCGTCTCGTGTTCGTCGCTGGTGATGTATTGGGAATAGACGAATGGCTCGGCCGCAAAGATATCCGAATCGACGCGGTTGGGAAGAAGCGTCCGGAAATAATCAAAGGCCGAGTTGCCCCGTCCCAACAGACATTCGGCTTGGATGAGCCAGGCGGCTGGGTGGCAGAAGACCGAGCCATTTTCTTTCTTCCCCCATATGCAGCGCGTGATCAGGCCGATCTTGGGATCGATCTCGCGGAAAGCGGGGGCGCAGATTTTTGGGCCGTATTTGGAACCGAGCCGGGTGTGGGCGCTGTCCATGGTCGCCGCGAGGCGCTTCCGGTCGGGCAGGTTGGCGATAACCGCCCAGCTTTGGGTGTTGATGAAAATTTTGCCGTATTTGTTATCTCGCGAGCCGATTTTTTTCCGGTTTTCCCCGAAAGCGCGGATGTACCACTCGCCGTCCCAGCAATATTTTTCGACGGCCTCGCTGAGCTTGTCGCGGAAGGCGGTCATGTTGTTCAGCTGGGCCGTCATCTGGAGATGATCGAGGAGCTCGATGAGCAGGTTGAGCATGGCGATATAGAACATCCCGCCCCAGACGCTTTCCCCGCCGTCTTGGCCGCCGATGTAGTCGAGCGTATCGTTCCAATCGCCGCGGCCGAAAATGGGAAGTCCATGAAAACCAAGGTTGGTCCGGGCGAACTCGACGACTGAAAAGAGATGGTCGAGAATCGAGCCCTCTTGACCATCCAAAAAAGGCTGATGATGATCGAGCAGGGCGAAATCGCCGGTTTCTTTTAGGTATTCCGTGACGGCCAGGATGAACCAGAGCGGGTCGTCACAGTGCCGGGTGAATTCTCCCTGACCGTCGCCGTAGAAATGATGATAGACCTTGCCGTCGCTCCGCATCTGGCGGGCGAGGAGAAAAACGCGGTCGCGCGCCTTGGACTGGTCGGAGAGGGTGATGGCGATCGTGTCCTGGGCCGTGTCGCGATAGCCGAAACCACGGCCGATTCCCCAATAATAGAAACTGGCGACGCGGCCGACGTCGAAGGCGACCTTGGCCTGGTAGGGAATCCAGTAATTCATGAACATGTTAGCGTTGGGGTCGGGCGTCTCGACGCGAACGTGGCTGAAGAAATCGGCCCATTTCTTCCGGACTCGGGCGAAAGCCGTCTCGACTGCATCGAGCCGCTGAAATTTGGCCACGGCCGCCCGCTTCTTTTTTTCAAACTCGGTTTTGGGAATCACGCCCAGCGAAAAGACGATATCCTTGGATTCGCCGGGTGCGAGATCGATATCGATCTGCAGGGCGCCGACGACGTTGCCGTAATTCGCGTCCGCGGAGCTCAGGCGGACGTTTTCCAAGGCCAAGGGCCGGCTCTCGTTCCGGAACGGTCCGAGGAAATGCTCGCGCCGCGTTTCATAAGCGATGACGGGCTGGTTCACCGTGAAAAAAGCCCACTGGTCCCATTCTTTGTTTTCCTGATGCTGGGTGCCGTGCGTTTCGGTGACCCAGTAGGTTTTAGTGGCGAAAAGTGAATTGAGATCGGGCTCAAAATGGGCGCGGTTGAAATGCTGGTCGTCGCATTGGTTGATGAGGTCGATGAGAGCATGACCCAGGGCGAATTCGACATAACCATAAAGAGACAGGCGCCTTGTCCGGCCGGATTGATTGATCAGGCGCGCTTGCCAAATCTCCTGGTTGTCGTCGGGCGGGACAAAATAGAGCAGGGAAGAGGCGATGCCTTCCACCTTCGCTTCCGCGCGCGTGTATCCGAATCCGTGGGCGACCCTATAGGCTTCGACGTTCCGGCCGACCGGCTGCCAGGTCAAGCTCCAGACTTCGGCCGAATCCCTGTCCTTGACATAGACGTATTTTCCCGGCCTATCGGGCGGAACATCATTGATTCTGTAGCGCGTGATGCGCCCCTGGAGAGGGCTTTTATAATAGCTTATCCCGCCGCCGTTATTCGAAATCGTCGCGAAATAAAGATCGTTATAAATATAGTTGATCCAGGGGCTCGGCGTCGCCGCATTGGTGATGATGTATTCCATCCCGTCTTGGCTGAAGTGTCCATAATTCATGTTTGATTGCTCCTTGACCGATATGATATACATTTTAGCAGAAGGAAGGAATAAATTGACCGGTTCGAATCGCATGAAGCGGCGCGATTTTTTAAAAACGGCCGGGGCAGCCGGCATTGGACTGACGGCTGCAGCCTATTCACGGACTTTGAATGCGGCTCGAAACGCCGGGCGTTTGCCCAACTTCGTGATTTTATACGCCGACGATCTCGGTTATTCCGATGTCGGAGTTTATGGCGCTCGGGGCTGGACGACGCCCAATCTGGACCGCCTGGCCGGGGAGGGTCTGCTCTTCACGGATTTCTATGTCTCCCAGCCCGTCTGCAGCGCTTCCCGGGCCTCTCTCATGACCGGCTGCTATGCCAACCGGATCGGGATTCACGTGGCCCTCGACCATACGGCCCGCCACGGAATCAGCAGCCGGGAAAAAACCTTGGCCGAGATCGTGAAACAGAAAGACTATGCCACGGCCATTTTCGGCAAATGGCATCTGGGCCACTATCCCCGGTTTCTTCCCACCCGGCACGGTTTCGATGAATATTTCGGCCTGCCTTATTCCAACGATATGTGGCCGAATCACCCGACAAACGGAAAATATTACCCGCCCCTGCCGTTGGTCGAAGGGGATAAAACCATCGCCACGAATCCGGACCAGTCGCAATTGACGACCTGGTATACGGAGCGGGCCCTGAGGTTCATCCAGAAAAACAAGGCCCGCCCTTTTCTCCTCGTTGTCGCGTATGCGATGCCCCATGTGCCGTTGTCCGTCAGCGCCAAGTTCAAAGGCAAATCCGAACAGGGATTGTACGGGGATGTCATCATGGAAATCGACTGGTCGGTCGGCCAAATCCTGGACGCTTTGAAGCGGTTCGGCCTCGAGGACGAGACGTTGGTCGTTTTCGCTTCGGACAATGGCCCCTGGCTGTCCTACGGCAATCATGCCGGCTCGGCTCGGCCGCTGCGCGAGGGAAAGGGGACAGTCTGGGAAGGCGGGATACGCGTCCCATGCCTCATGCGCTGGCCGGGAAAAATCCCGCAGGGCAAAAAGTGCAGCGAACCGTTGATGACGATAGATCTTCTGCCGACGATCGCTTCGCTCGTGGGGGCCAAACTTCCCGAACATACGATCGACGGCAAAAACATCTGGCCTCTCCTGAGCGGCGAGCCCAACGCGAAAAATCCTCACCATGCGCTTTATTTTTACTACCAGACGAATGAGCTCCAGGCTTTGCGCAGTGGAAAGTGGAAAATGGTTTTCCCCCACGCCTACAACAGCCTCACGGGAAAACCGGGCCAAGACGGCCATCCTTCCGGATATTCCAGAGTCAAATGCGGCCTGGAACTTTATGATCTTGAGGACGATGTGGGGGAGAGGAAGAACGTCATTGACAAGCATCCCGATGTCGTCAAAGAACTTCAGGTTCTCGCGGAGTTAGCGCGTCAGGATTTGGGCGATTCTCTGACGAGCCGGAAAGGCAGGAACGTCCGCGAGCCTGGAAGAATCGATTAGAATTTCGCGGCTCGCCGCCGCCATAAACAACTAAGACGGCCGGTCTTTATGGACGAAGCCATCATCCTTGTCGTCCCTGGTCATCGTCTTCAGCGACTTGATCATGGCCTTCAGGTTGATCAGACCGCCGGTTGAGAACCAGATGATGACGATGACCGAAGCGACGAGGTAGATCCAGACATAGGTCTTCCAGAAACTCAGCCATGCGCCGTTGCCGACCGCTCCGCTCAGGTTCATGATCGTCCCGAAGATGAAAACCACAACCCAGGAAAATGTCCAGACGTATGTCGCGATGTAGATGACTTTGTCGAATCGGGTGAATTCCCGACCCATGCCCAGGACTTTCCAGCCCCGGACGGGCCTCTCAGCGACGACTTTATATTCTTCTTGGATCCGAAATTTCCCTCGATGGAGCATCCGGTCCGTATCGAAAGCCCGTTTTCCGCGTCCGGTCGCCAGCGAGACGACAACATACACGACGCTGCTGGCCGCCATGGCCAGGCCCCAGAACATCTGGCCGTTGATGAAGAAATCCTTATCGATCTGGCGGAGGATGATCCCCCCGACGGCCGTGACCGAGCCCGTGATCATCGCCGCCCAGGCCGCGGCGGTCGTCCCCCGCTTCCAATAAAGACCTCCGATGATTACCGCCCCGCTTCCGCCGGCGAAGATCGCCCCGGTGACGGCGAAGAAAAGAAAAATATATTCGCTCTGCTGGAAGAACAAACTGAAAAAGAAAACAAAAACCGCCACTCCTAAAATCGCCGCTTTCAAATACTTGAGGTGCTTCTCCGGCTCAAACGGTTTCCGCCTGATGGGCATGACGACGTCTTGAATGAAAATGCTCCCCCACGAATGGAGATAGGTCTCATGGCAGGCTATCGAAGCCGCGAGCATGACCGCGGCGAAGGCTCCCATCAACCCGACGGGCAGCAGTTTCGTCAGGGCCAGGGGGACGGTCAGCTGGCTCCGCAGGGCGTCCGAGGCCAGCCCGTTGAGGACCGGCCTCACTCCGGCCGCCGCTCCGGCAAAATCAGGATGATGAAGGAAGGCATGAGCCGCGATCGGGACGAAGACCAAAAACAATCCCCACTGGGGGATGTTGCGCCAATTCATCAAGACGTCGCCCATCTTCGCTTCATGAGCGCTTTTGGCCGAGGCGTTATAAGCCTGGGTGCCCTGCCAGGAGAGCTTGCCGTAGATGACGCCGATCATCCCGATGAGAAAATACCAAAAATTGTAATCCTTGGTGCTTCCGGTCTTGAAGGGGTTGATGAGCGAAGCGTTCGCCGGGGCCGAGCTTACGGCCGCAAAGATATGAGCCCAATCGATCTTGAGCATGAGGACGACGATGATCACGATGAAAACGACGTTGGTGAAGATCCCTTGGAGGAAATCGGTGATCATGACGGCGATTTGGCCTCCGGAGAAAACAAAATAGAGGGGGATCCAGAGGACGATGACCATCGTCAGGGCGAACGTCGAGATGTGGACTCCGAAGATATCGATCGAAGCGGGGAGGCCGCAGAAATAGATGAAGAACCGGGCGCTCACGGCCGGGAAGATCCCGAAATTGATGAGTCCCGAAAGGAAGGCCAGCCCGCCGGCGAAAATCCGGAAATTGCGGCTGTAGCGGATCTCGAAAAACTGGGCCATGGTCAAAGCCCGTGTCTGCCGGAAGCGGTAGAGGACCCAGCCGGAGACGCTGATTCCGACGAGGACGACGGCCATGACCATTTCCCACCAGCGCAAGCAAAATCCGGCGATATAGTTCATTTCGAGCATGCCGACGATGGTGATCGCGCCGAGGGCGGCCGTTCCTTGGGAAAGGCTGATGAGGTAGCGGCCGCCCGTGCGGCCGGCGGCGAGAAAATCGGAGACCGAGCGCATCAGCCTTTTGGAGGAAACGACAACGGCGATGATGAAGGCAAAAACGATGATGACGATCCCCCAATCAAGAAAGGTGAGGTTCATGAGGAAAATTCTATATTTTAGCCTAAGCGAACGTCAAGATTGAAAACTGACTCTAGGAGCCAGCTTATTCCAATAAAGAGAATGGCTGCCGGGATGGCCAGTCGAAGCCACCAGTAAAGCAGTTTTGGAAAAGGCTTTCCGCTTCCTTCGGCCAGGGCCTTCAAGCCGTCGGTACGTTTGATGAACCAACTCAACGTGATCACGGCCAGCAACGATCCTAAGGCCTGCATTCCAGAGCCGAAAAATAGGTCCCAGGGAATAAAAATCTTGTAATTGATCATAGAGGGGACGGCGAAGACGTAGGCGATCAGACAGCAAATAACTGCGGCTTTTTTTCTCGTCAATTTCGTGTTGTCGATGAGCCCTCCAACGAGGACTTCAAAAGCAGCCACATCGGAAAGATAGGCAGCCCCAAAAAGGCCAACGAAGAAGAGAACTCCGAACACCCAGCCGGCCGGGATCATGGCAAATGTTTTCGGCAGGGTTACAAAAATCAGTCCCGGCCCGCTGGTCGGCTCCAGGCCAAGAGCGAAGACCGCCGGAAAAATGGCAAATCCGGCCAGCAGCCCGGCCAAGGAAGCTCCGAGGCCGGTATAGATGGCGTACTTCGGAATGTTGGAGGTCCTGTCCAGATATGATCCGTAGATGACCATGAACGTTCCGCCCAGAGACATCGAAAAAAAAGCCATTCCCATCGCCGCGCCCATGACCGAAGGAGTCAGGCTGCTTAAACGAAAACCACCGATGTACCAGCGCAATCCGGCTCCGGCGCCTTTCAGCGTTATGGACCGGACAATCAGGACACCCAAGATGATGAACAGAGCGGGCACGATCCAGCGACTTGCTTTTTCGATCCCCTTTCTGAGACCTTTGACCAGGACGAGGCCGCAGCTCAAGATCACGAAACCCGTCATCAGGAGTTGAAGGAGAAGGGACGTCGGATTCATGCCCCGGGGCGGAGGCAGAATAGCCGCGCCGTTCAAATGAAGGCCAAGGCCTTTCGCCAGTTCGGCCAGGCCGTGAAAGGCCACCCATCCGACGGCGTTGGAATAATAGGCTGTCGCGCAGAGTACGATGAAAAAAAAGAAAACACCGACTGCCTTCCCTCCTGGAAATCCGCCCCTTTCATACGCTCCGAGCGCGCCTCTTTGGGTCTGTCGTCCCAGAGCCCATTCGGCCATGAGGGCGGGGATTCCGATGAAAAGAACGACAAGCATATAAAAGAGGACAAAGACAGCCCCTCCGAATTTTCCAACCATATAGGGAAAGCGCCAGACGGCCCCCAATCCGACGGCCACCCCGATCATGGTCATCAGCAGGCCAAAATTGGAGACGTAAGTTTCTCGCTTCATTTTCGATCCTTAGCCAATGATGAGGGTGATGGATTATTG
>Ga0315282_10016515_pt1 | contig 10781 bp, 13 predicted proteins | sample YL17G07_20_MG_FD_203693 | JGI IMG/M metagenome (GOLD analysis project Ga0315282, IMG submission 203693) | Sediment microbial communities from Yellowstone Lake, YNP, Wyoming, USA - YL17G07_20 | ecosystem: Environmental > Aquatic > Freshwater > Lake > Sediment | place: USA: Wyoming | collected... | reverse complement strand
AAATGGTTGCCATTGGAAAACTGACTTCCGGTGTAGCCCATGAAATCAATAACCCCTTGGGTGGAATCCTCAATTGCATTTACCATTTTAAAAAGGGAGGCCAGTCCGTCGAAAAACAGAGTGAATATCTGGATCTCATGGAGGATGGAATTAAGAGGATTCAAAAAACGGTCACGAATCTCCTGGAATATGCTCGAAATCCAAAACTTGAAAGAACGGAGGCCGATTTTTGTTCTTTAATCGAAAAAAGCCTCTCCCTTTTAGACTATCAAATTCGAAAGAATCAGATTAAGATAGAACGAGAAATCCCACCGTCCCTTCCTAAGATCAAGGTGGACACAGCTCAAATGGAACAGGTCCTTATCAATATTTTCTTGAACGCCATCCAGGCGATGGAAGAGGGAGGTATACTGAAGATTGTAGTGAGAACCTTAGATGAACGACTTATTGTGAATGTTTCTGATACAGGTAAAGGCATTTCTGGAGAAATAATGCCAAAGGTGTTTGATCCCTTTTTTACTACAAAGGGTGATGGTCAGGGAACGGGCCTTGGACTCTGGCTAACTCAGGGAATCATTGAACGGCATGGTGGAACAATTCAAATAAAGAGTCGAGAAAACGAAGGGACTACGGTTATAATGGATTTTCCATTAGATTTGACATAGTAAGAGGAGATTATGCCAGATAAGATAAGAATCATGGTGATCGATGATGAACCTCTGATGAGGGTGACCATCCGGGACGCCTTGACGGCCGAAGGATACAAGGTGGTGACTGCTGAAACAGGAAGAAAAGGGCTTGATCTCTTCCGAAATAACCAGACCGATATCCTTATCACTGACCTTAAACTTCCTGATATGGATGGGATTCAGATCCTCAAAGAGGTCAAGACCCGCAATCCAGAAGCACAGGTGATTGTCATCACTGCCTATGGTTCCGTCGATTCAGCCGTTACCGCCATGAAGGAAGGGGCAAGTGACTACCTGACAAAACCCTTCTCCATGGATGAACTCCTTCTTATTGCCAAGCGGCTTGTGAGAATAAAGCAATTGGAGGAAGAGAACCTACTACTTCGAAAGAAAGTGGAGGAGCGGTACGGTTTAGAGGGATTGGTGGGGAAGAGTCCTCAGATGCTTAAGATCTACGACCTGATCGAGACGGTTTCACAAACCGACACCACAGTTCTCATCAATGGAGAAAGCGGAACAGGGAAAGAACTCGTGGCCAACGCGATACATCTCCGAAGTCTGAGAAAAAACGGGCCTTTTATCAAAGTCAACTGTGCCGCTCTTCCGGAGACGCTTCTCGAAAGCGAACTCTTCGGCCATGAAAAAGGTGCTTTCACCGGCGCAATAAAACAGAGAAAGGGACGCTTTGAGATGGCTGATGGAGGAACTCTCTTCCTTGATGAGATAGGGGATATATCTCCGGTAGTTCAGGTAAGACTGCTTCGCGTTCTTCAGGAAAGGCAATTTGAGAGGGTGGGCGGAAACGAGACCCTCTCTGTAGATGTTCGATTGATCTGTGCCACGCAAAGGGATCTGAAAGAGGAGATTCGAAAAGGTTCATTTCGAGAAGATCTCTACTACCGCTTGAATGTCGTTCCGATGCACCTGCCACCACTGAGAGAACGGCGTGAGGATATCCTTCTTCTATCTGACCATTTTATGAATAAATTCTCCCAAAAAATGGGAAAGGAGATCACAGGATTGTCAGAAGAAGCGAAGACGATCCTATTAAAATATACTTTCCCCGGAAATATCAGGGAACTGGAAAATATATTGGAGCGGGCCATTGCCCTGATAAAAGGAAAGATCATCCAGGCTTATGACCTCCCGGAAGAAGTGTGCGGTCAAACTAGTCCCGTTCGTGATGTTTGTGAAAAGATTCGGGGATCAAAGCCCCTTGCCAGCGCGGTCAGCCTTTTTGAAAAGGAATATATTCAGAGTGTACTTGAAAAAACTAAAGGTAAGAAAGGGCAGGCCGCAGAAATTCTGGGAATCTCAAGAAAGACCCTCTGGGAGAAAATCAAGGAACTGGAGATTGAAATATGAAGATCGAGTGCTTCTTTTCCGAAGGATGCAGTTCAAAGGAGAAACTCAAAGAAAACATCCGGCAGGCTCTTCTTGAAGAAGGCATGGATGCTGAGGTTTCCTTTCGAGTACTTTCTCAAAAAGAGGCAGAGCAGTTAAGAATAGGCGGTTCTCCCACCGTCTGGGTCAACGGTCAGGATCTGGAGCCCGGAACGCCTCCGGGAGGTGTTTCTTGACGAACCTATAGAGACGAAGCCGGGCGCTTCGTCAATGTACCATCGGTTGAAATGATCCGAAAGGCCCTGCGCCGGTAGTGATTCGGTCCTTCCTGTCTAATCTGAACCTTCGATTTCCACAAAAGTGCCATAATATTTTCTTGACAAAGATTTGTTTTTAGCCTAACATATGAATGTATCCTCATATAAGGTATTACTCATATGAAGTCTGAAGGGAAAATGATCGAATCATTGTCGAGGATGTTCGGGCTCTTGAGCGATCCGAATCGGCTAAAAATCCTGTTCGCCATCGGGAAAGAGGCAAAATCCGTATCAGAGATCATGAAAGAGACCTCCCTCCCCCAGACACTCGTCTCTTTTCATCTCAGGCCCCTCAGGGAGAGCGGCATCCTCCTGGCAGAGAGGAAGGGACCCTTTATCTATTATAGTTTTTCAGAACCAACTTTGATGGACCTGCTCATTTCACTTTGTGGGGTTTCTCCAAAAGGAAACGTTAAGGAAAAGGCAAAATTTGTATGCCCGCCGATGCGGTTCATGCAAGAGTGGATGAAAGGAGATGACTGATATGTGGTGGTGGAATGGTCCTCCCCCAATGTGGGGAATGGGGTGGATTTTCCCTTTGATTGGGATTGTTTTCATCGTTGTCATACTATTTGTCATTTTCAGGTTCTTTGGACGGGGGGACCATTTTGTGGCGGCAGAAGATACGATGAAACAGATGACCTGAGAAGAGAAATCAGGGATCTGAAGGATGAAATAGAGAAACTCAGAAAAAAGGAATAAAAGGAGGCCAAAATGGAAGAAAAAAAAGGAATGGGACCGGGCATGGGTATGGAAATGATGAAACAGATGATGGAAGGCATGGGAGGGGGAGGTATGCCGCCCATGATGGAGAAGTGAATGCAGATGGGCCAGCAGATGGCAGGTGCCGTCACGGAGTCAGCGTCAATGGCGTCTTTTGCTACTCCTGAAGTCAGAGGGCTATTTGAGGAATGGGCAAAGGCTGTCGAAGAGGAGATAGTCGGCTTCTTAAAAGAGAAGGGGTCGAGTGAACCGTCCGAAATAGCGGCCAGACTCAAGATCTCTGAAGAGAGCGCCCTTTATTTCATAGGGAAGATGGCAAGAGAAAATAAACTCAAAGTAACTGGAGTTAGCCTTTAGACGAGGGATGATGATGGATCGTGTCAAGGAAGTAAAGAAAGAAAGTTGTTGACCCAGTTCGACGGATGCTGGTCAGCATCAACCAATTGTCCAGGAACTGAAGCCGGCTTCTGCGGAGGTCAAAACTGAAAACTGTATGGTTTGTGGCTCTCCGCTTGAGTACCTTGAACAAGCCCAGGATTCGACCTGTACTTTTTGCGGAAAGACAGAGCAAGGCCATATCAGATGTCCCCAAGGACATTATATCTGTGATGCCTGCCATAACAAGGACTCAATGGCGGTCATTGAGGATATCGTCTTCACCACCACTCTACAAGATCCTGTGGAAATATCCGAGGTAATGATGAGCCATCCAGGGCTTCCGATGCTCGGCTGCCAGCATGCTTACATAGCAGCAGGTGCACTTCTCGCCGCAATCAAGAACGAGGGATCAAGGAAGATCACAAACGAGGAAATAAGAGAGGTATTTAAAAGAACTGAGAGACAGGCTGTGGGGGGATACTGCGGACTCACGGGCGTATGCGGGATAGCGCCAGCCATTGGCGCCTGTTTTTCAATCCTTGTAGGATCGAGATGTGGGAAGGATCTGGAACAGAAGATCACCATGGAGGCTGTAACAAGAGTGATGGGAGTGATTACAGACCTCACCGGGCCGAGTTGCTGCAAAGCTTATGTGAGGGCATCCCTTTCCGTAGCGATCAGCCTTCTCAAGGAAAGGTTCGGTATTATCCTTCCCGTCGGAGACTCAATAACCTGTTCTTATGTCACCAAGCATCCTCATGGTTGTCGGGGGATTCAATGTCCTTATTTTAAGGATGAAATAACCTCTCTCCTCCGAATCTGAGGTCGCTGAGCCTAATAAAGCGCAGGAAAGCGAATGCAGTACCTGAACACCGTCCTAAGGCGTCCCGTTGGGACAATAAATCCCTGACTTTGGTAATTCGCTATGGTACCCGCGTTTATCATGTGAAAACGGGGATACGGAACCTCCAGGAAAAGGGCTGGATTCTTGCCGAAATTAATGCCAATGAATACCTGGACAGGAATGATAATGATAATGTGTATTTTCCGTAATGGATGTTACCGGAAGGTAACGCCTTTTTTCCTCTTATTTTTTGCAGGCTTGGATGTCTTTTAGATTCATCATTACCTTTCTGTAACATCTTGCCTCTGAGTTTGTTTACCCGTATTCCTTAAGCCTTCGACTTCCCTAACGATTTTTGAAAGCATTATTTGGAACTGATCTTGCAATGTTTGTCCTCTTGTTATACACCGAACCATTCAAGGGAGGTTGTAAATGAAAAAATTGCTATTCCTGTTGATGTTGTCATGTTTGATGATAGCCTTTGATCAGGCGAATGCGGCATCTGCGAGGATCCTTGGCAAAGTGCTGGACGTAAAGGGTAAGGGTATCGCAGGGGTTAAAGTAGCCGTTGAGGGACAGAAGATCACTGCTGCGACGTCCAAAGACGGCTCCTTCAAACTCGAAGGGGTAGTCCCTGGCAACGTGTACCTGTACGCAACCGCGCCTTCCAAAGCATATTTGGACGGTGAGACCTTAAAGTCCATTTCCGTAAAGGGTGGCGCAACAGTTTCCGGTGTGACGATAACCCTCTCGGGCCGTCCCAGCGAAACTGCTATCTATGTGGGAATGAAGACATGCTCCGGGTGTCACGACGCCAGCTTGTCCAAGTCACTTGACGGCACCCCGCACGCAGCTGCTCACTCACGCTTCGTAACCGAGGGGACAAGCCACATGATCTACAAAAACATGTGGCCAGAGCCTGATGGAAAATACCTTCCGAGAGATCCCCAAGGCAAACTGCTTAAGGTACAGGACCCCCTGGACGGCAAAGGCATGGTCCATTTGGCATTGTGCACGAAAGGAGACGAATCCAATCGCCAGTATCTCTTCAAGTTTTATCCCGAGCAGAAAGAAGGTGTATCTCTGGGCGAGGCCGACCTGGATTGTTCGGATAAGCCCGCTGACGCCATCTGGATTCCGGTTGCAGCCACCATCGGCGGCGAGGGCAACTGGGGTGAGGGGTACGTGGACCCGAATCACAAAACCCCCGACCGATACCCCAACTTCGGTGAGGGGAAGCAGCGCTTCATGGCCAGAATCCAGGATGTGCCTGTTATCGCAAAGTGGATGAAAGAGAACAATGTGTCGCGGGAAGGACAGAAGCAGGATTACGTCTGTTTCCTTCCGGTTTACATCATGCAGGACGGCACTCCGAGAGATTCAAAGGTGCTGGCCAAAGGTGAGGTTGGCTTTCCCGCGTTCTGGCAGAAATCCCCTAAGAATTGGGCGGAGCCCGACAATACCCTCTCCCGAAATTGCGCCGGATGCCATGCCACCGGCGTTACGATCAAAACAAAGGACTTCCAGGGCTACCAATCTATTGTCACCCACTGGGATTACAAAGACATGAATATCACCTGTGAGCGCTGCCATGGACCGGGTTCGGAGCACGCCAAGACGTCGGATAAGACGAAAATCATAGCACCTAAGTATCTGACCGCCAAGGCGGGCAATGAGCTCTGTGGACAGTGCCATGGCTCCCATGACGGAAAGAGTCAGAACCCAAAGGGGGTCTTCAAGCCCCCCTTTGATGCGAACTACAAGGATACCCTTGGCCATGGATTCTTCGTCCCGGGGGTGTATGATCTCGCAACGTTTTATTTAAACCTCTGCCAGCCTTCGCCTCACCTGGAGACCGACTGGAAGGAGGGGAGCTTTCACGCCTGGCCTGACCAGACCCACGGCCGTTCTCATTCAATGGAACTGTGCGAGTTGCAACGGTCCGGTCATTGGAGCAATGGCTCCGATAAGCTCACCTGTTATACATGCCACGATGCCCATACCCTGGACGGTGGGCCGGCCTCACTTAAGGTCAGTGGCTACGATTTCGTAAATGCGGCCTACGGCAACAATACTCTGTGCCTGGCCTGCCATGCCGCCCAAGGGCAATTCAAAGACATCTCCAAGGCCGATGTGGCGGTGCTTCAGCTCGACGCGGGCCGCAAAGTGACGAAGGACAGTTCCCCGGTCTCGGTGAAAGCCGTAGATGCCGCTTTAGCCCGCAACCGTGTCGCCAGGAGCGTGGCAAAACATATGCAGGCGGGCGCTGGAATGGGTGGGGCTCTCTATACACCCGACGATCCGAACATGCCCGTGGGCAACTGCGCATCGTGTCATATGCCGAAGACCGGTAAGCTGCAGGACGTTAACGTCGATGCCCAGTACCACCTGGACTTCGACAAGAACAGGAAGAGTGCCGTGGCCGAAGGCAACGTATCATCCCACGTTTTCGATATCGTCTGGCCCGGTCAGAGCGCGATCCTCAAGAACCCTGACCCGTCCAAGGGCAAGGACTACGACATCATGCCAAACTCGTGCAGCAAGTGTCACACATTCGCCAGGATCAGCGGCGATCTGGACTAAAGTCTTTTTATAGATCCGCTGGTTTTGTAGAATCTATTGCAGCATATGGGGCCGGGAACCCCAGCAAGCTTGGGAAGGTTCAGGAAGATGGATCGGTCAACGGCCCGCAGCCTCATTTACAACATACTCTCCCTCTGCTATGTCTATCCGGATGAAAAGGTTTATGCATCGATTGCGGAGGGCGAATGGATCAGAGGGCTCAGAGAGGCATTGCACCTGCTCGATGGAAAAAATTTTGATGACTATCTTAGAGGCATCGAACAGGCAATCTCTGGAATGGAAGAGGGTGAACAATTGGCAATGGCCCGGGAACACACGCGGCTCTTTATCAATGCATTTCCGCATGTAATTGCCCCGCCTTATGGGTCGTTTTATCTGGAAAAAGAGAGGCTGGTTTCTGCGGAAACGACCTCGGAGGTGCTGCATTTCTACCATGATGGGGGTTTTGCCCTCAAGGAAGATCTACATGATCTTCCGGATCACATTGCCCACGAACTGGAATTCATGGGAATCCTCGCAGGCGAGGAGAGCCAGGCCTCGGGGAATGAAAAGATCAAATTGGAAGAAATTCAGATGAACTTTCTATCTCGATTTATTCTTCCATGGGTTCCGACCTTTTGTCAGAGAGTGGCGGAACATAGTCGTTATCCATTCTATCATTATCTCGGCAACTTGACCGAAGAGTTCATCAACTTCGAAAAAAATTATCTGGGGGTTCCTGAAGAGCTAAATTTCCACAAGGAAAACGAATCTGAGACCATATCCATCCCCAAGACGATTCGGATTGAGCCCCCTTTTTTCTCGAAAAAATGATCTGGACACAGAATTAGTGTAGAGAAAAATTGGAGTGAGAATGGCGGACTTCTGGGAGGGGAGGGAGCCATGCTGGGTTCTTCTGGATTGCTCGAAATATGTTCATCCACGGTGTCCAGCTTATTCGAACCGGGAAAGGCCTTGCTGGGAGCAGGCCTCCACCCACTGCAAAAAACTACTTAACCTCAAATGGGAATGCAAAGACTGCAGAGTCTTTAAAATCTGCAACCCTTAAAGACGAAATCTTTTTTGCAGGTTATTTCATGAGAGAGTTAAGAGGGATCCTGGCTATAGATCTTGAAAGGCTGAAATCAAAAAAGAAATCGCTCCAGCCAGATGCTCACTTGCCCTGCAATCTTTTCAAGGTGGATTTAATTCCAGGGGTTTAAGGGATGAAATGGAAACTGGTATTAGCTGTCTTTTTTCTGCTGGAAACTTGCCTATTCATTAATATTCTCTCTTCCCATGCCCAAGAACCCTCCAGGAAATTCACCCTCCTTTATACAAATAATGTCAATGCTGAGATCGATCCCTGCCCAGTCTGAGGACCGACAACCCGTTTTGGCGGTCTGGCCAGAAGAGGAACGTGGATTAACGAAGTCGTTCGAGATGAAAAAGGGCTTCTTTTTTTGGATGCGGGCGATCTTTTTTTCAAAAAATTCTCAACGCCCTATCCAGAAAATGAAATAAAGGGCCGGGCAGAAAAAGCTCGTCTCATCCTGAAGAGTTTTGACCTAATGGGTTACCACGCTATTGGAATCGGAGATGATGATTTAAGCCTGGGCAAGAAATTCCTCTTAGAACTTTCGAAGATGTCAAATGTTCCTTTTCTTTCTTCCAATTTGAGAGATGAAGACTCTGGAAAGTCACCTTTCCAGCGCCATATCATAAAAGAAGTCAACGGGCTGAAGATCGGAATCTTCAGCCTCCTTTCTCCGGATATGTTTTTAGGTCTATCTGACCCAAGGAGAAAGGGACTTATTTTTCAGGATCCTTTCCAAACCGCACAGGAAATGGTCAGAGAACTCGGGCCTCAAACCGATCTCATCATCCTCCTGAGCCATCTCAGTTATCCCAAAGATGTGGAGTTAGCCCAGAAAATCTCAGGAGTCCATATCATCATAGGAGGACACACAGGGGTCGATCTGACCAATCCACCCGTCATTAAGAACACCATCATAGCGCAGAACTCATCCAAGGGGATGTATGCACGGAAACTCAATTTTACCTTCTTAAACAAAGAAGCCGCCTTCTATAATGTAACGACAAAACATACCTATGAACGTAATCTGGCGAAGCTCCGGCAGCAACTAAGTTCAGTACAAGCTTCAGAGGCTGAAAAAAATCAATGGCAAAGAGCCGTGGAAAATATCGAACGCACCCTTCAACAATTTGAGCAGACAAATTCTTTCACAATCACATCCTTTCCCCTCGGGGAAGCCGTTAAAGATCACCCCGATATCAAGAAGATGGTCGACGACTACAAGTCAAAATTCCCTAAAAAGAGTGAATCCCCTGTTCATGACAGCCGGGGAAGTTACACTCCCAAACCTGTAGAGCCGAAATAGACCCGGGCGAGAGGTCTTAAAGAAGATAGAGACTGGGTTCATTTCACCGGATTTTGGTTATGGACCACTCCTTTTGGCTGCCAACGCTCAGGGAGGAGACAGTCACCTGATTTGCGTCACTGCTTACCTCCTCAAGTATCACCCTGAAAAGATTACGTCCCGATAAACGGACTTACGATGAAATACGCCCCCAACAGACAGATCATGACACCGGCCCCCTTTCGAAACCAAATACCCACTCCTTGCCAGGCGCTGTTTTCCATCACTTTTCGGACCGCCGCAGTGGAGCTGCCCGCCACCATGATCGGCAGGCAATGGCCGATAGCGAAAAACAGGATGAAAAGGATGCCCGTGGCAATTTTCTGTTGAACCGTGATGATAGCCAAAATCGGCGCAATGAACCCGAAGGTACAGGACCCGGACAACACGCCGTAGCCAAGACCAAGCCCAAATGCACCAAAGACCCCCCGGAAATTTAGGCGCTGGAGAAACCCGCCCGACGACAGACTGCACTTCTCCACACCGAGCATCCCCAAGGCCACCCAAATCAGGACGCCGCCGATCAGGATTTGCCAGTAGGACCCTACATCTCCCAGCATTCGACCCAATACGGCGCATACAATCCCTACGAGGGCAATGGTTATGAAAAGGCCGATAGTGAACGCGGCGGCGTAAATCCCAGCCTGTCTGGGAGCAATTGCCTTCTCCTGGCCGCCGACATAAGCGACCATGAGAGGGATCGAAGCCAAATGGCAAGGACTGAACAGGACGCTAACCATCCCCCAAAGAAAGCATCCTGCGGCGGCAAGGGCGGTCCCGCCGGCGATCCATGCGTTTACGGTCAATAAAAAAGTATCCAGCATTTGTTTCTTCTCCTCTCTATTTCACGCCCATCTTCTGCAGTTGCGCGACAATCGCCTCTTCACTCATGAATCCGATATGACGATAGGTTTCTTTGCCATTGGCGTCGTAAAAGATCTGAGTGGGAATGGCAGAAATGCCGAACCGCTCTGCCTGCTCCCGGTATTTCCACACATCGATGAATATGATGGCAGCTTTGCCCTGGTACACCTTCTCCATCTTTTCCATGATCGGCGCCATCATCTTGCAGGGAATACATGCTTTTGCACCCACGTCGACCATGGTGACCATACCCTTCACGGGCAAATCGGGAATGGCGGGTGTTTTGCCTGCAGCGTATAACTTGGCAGAAATGATAAACAGAGCCACTAAGACCGCAAACCCGACCAATGTCCTAAGCCCAACTGCTCTTTTCATGTTACCCCCCTGAGTGTGTTTTAATCCTCCCATTTGATCTTCCTTCCTCCTGCGTATAAATCAAATTGTAATAGGGCATTAAAAAGAACGCCATTAAAATTTCCAATGCGAGATCATCAATTTTGTCCGCGAGAGAAGGTTGGAGCATGGCACATTCGATTCCTTCTAAAACCCAACCAAAAACCCCAAGCTTTCAAGCTCAACGAATAAATGGCTTCTTTCGAAGCGACTCCAACAGCCATAG
>Ga0315282_10016514_pt1 | contig 10781 bp, 13 predicted proteins | sample YL17G07_20_MG_FD_203693 | JGI IMG/M metagenome (GOLD analysis project Ga0315282, IMG submission 203693) | Sediment microbial communities from Yellowstone Lake, YNP, Wyoming, USA - YL17G07_20 | ecosystem: Environmental > Aquatic > Freshwater > Lake > Sediment | place: USA: Wyoming | collected... | reverse complement strand
CCGATCTCGGGTCTCCGGCAGCATTCGAGCAAATCCAGTATTTGCGGGTGCAGCGTGGGCTCGCCCCCCGTGATGTTGACCAGGTCCACAGGGCCCGACGATTCGAGTATCCAGTCCACCGTCCGGCGCATCTCCTCCGGCGACATGAAGTACATGCGGTCCTTGCGGTTGTACGTGAAGCAGATGGGGCAATCGAGATTGCACGCGTTTGTCACGGAGAAAACCGGAAGTTGACACGGAGATGCGTGCCACGCGCAAGGACCGCAATCGTGAGGGCAGCCGCGTTGTGAGGGGTGAGAGCCTTTCAGGGGTGACCGATCGGGGAAGGCGGCCAAGACGTTCCTGAGATACCAGTCCTTGTCGGCGGCGATGAGGGCGGGCGCGGCGCCGCCATCGGACCGCGGGTCGTCCGAAGCGCCATGGACAGGGCACAGACTCTGTTGCCAGACCTTGCCGTCGCGAAAGAAAACGCGGGCGGGAACGATTTCGCGGCACTCTCGGCACATGCCGCGAACCGTGGTGAAATAGGTGTAGTCTCTCTCTTTAAGACGCGCCATGAATCTCATTCCAGAGGACAAGCATGTCCTCGCGCTCGAAACTCTCGGACAGCGGGACCGTTTCCAGAACAAGCGCGCCCTGAGCGACGGTCCTATCCAGCGAAGGAAGCGACTGAGCACCTCTCTTTGCGGCGGCGGCGGCCCGACACTCGACGCGCAGTTCGTTCCCCGCGCGTTCCAGCACTTTCACCTCGATCTCGATTCTGTCGCCCATGCCGGCCTCTCGCATGAAACGGAACTCGCTCACCTCGACGAGCATGGCTGCCGACTCAAAACCCGAGCTCGCCGCCACAAGCCACCGGACGCTTTCGACACACGATTCGAGAACCAGGCATTCGGGAAACGCTCCGGCCCGTCCGTGGCGTTCGAGAAGATTGTACTCCTCGAACGACACCGCCTTCAGGCTTCGCAGGGTCGCCCATGGCTCAAAATCGAGAATGCGGTCAACGAATCGCCAGCGCACTAGATACCGCCGTCCACGAAGATGTTCTGCGCGTTCACGTATTGCGCCTTCTCGCTCGCGAGAAAGAGCACGGTCTCCGCGACTTCCTCGGTCTTGCCGGGCCTTCCCGCCGCACAGTGCGCGACGTAGTCCGCCAGCTCCTTCTCGGGAACCATCCGGCCCACGCCTCCGTCGAGAAGGCCGGGGACGACCGAGTTCACCCGGATGTTGTAGCGGGAGAGTTCCTTGGCCAGAGAAAGAGTGAACCCGCTGACTCCGGCTTTTGCCGTCGCGTAGTGAACCGGCACTTCGAGCAGACGATGCCCCGCCAGAGAGCCAATGTTGACGATCGTGCCCGATTTGCGTCCGATCATTCCGCGCACGACTTCGCGCGTGACCAGGAACATCGTCTTGAGATTCGCCGCCATCACTTCGTCCCAGTCCTCTTCCTCGATCAGGGCGAAGGGCATAACTTGCGTGAAGCCGACGTTATTGACGAGAACGTCTATCCGCCCATGGCGTTCCAAGGTCCCGCGGACCACCTCGCGCACTTGGTCGCGGTCGGTGAGGTCGGCCTGAAGCGCGAGCGACCCCGTTTCGTCCGCCAACGCCTTGGCGCGCTTCTCATTGGTCCTGAATGTAAAGACCGTCTCGTAATTGTCCCGGCGAAAACACCGCACCATGGCGCTTCCAAGCGCGCCGCTTCCTCCCGTGATCAACGCGACCTTACTCATGCTTTTCCTCCAGAAGCCGATTCACAAGATTGACCATCGTGGCAACCCGGAATCTGCGCGGGAGGTCGGCCGTGGTCAATCCGGGCGCCAATTCCTCGGGCGGCACTTCCGGGAGCCCCTTGCGAAGCTCCGCCAGAGCGGCCGCCGTGTACACACCGTCAATTTCGAGAGGCGTATCGCCCAGAGCCGCCCGAACTCGTTGCTCGATGCCGCGCGGCGAGATGGAAACGCGGAACCGCTGCTCCAACCGGAACACTAGATCGAGGAGATCCAGCGAATCGGCGCCGAGATCGCCGATGATGCGATCCTCCAACCGAATAGCCTCGGTTCCATTTCCGAGCGCCGACGCAATGCACTTGCAGACTCCTTTGACTGTTTCTTCTCGGCTCATATCCAGAACCTCGCGATTTCCGATATGGGTTTGCGGTTCGGCGCGGGCGGGTCTTCGTCCGGCCAGCCGACCGCGATCAGGCAAACGATTTCTCTTTTGGGACCCAACTCGGCGATTTCCGCCAATTCCTCGCGGGCGGCCAACGCGCCCGTCATGCAGCAACTCCCCAGGCCCATGGCGTGCGCAGCGAGCATCAGATTCTGGGCGGCCATCGCGGCGGAACAGATTGCGCCGAACGTGGCGGACGCGTCGTTGCCGAGCAGGTGCTGCTGAAAGGCATCCGGCCGCCGCGCCGAAACGAGGATGACCGCCGGCGCGTCGGCAAAATCCCCGAAATGCGCGACGTAACGCGCCACTTCCTCGATAGAGCCAGCTTCGCGGTTGGCGTCAACGACCGCTCTCCAGCGCCGCGCGACGTCCCACGCCATTCTGCGCTTCACGTCCGGCGAAGTGACCACGCTAAAGAACCAGTCCTGCCGATTGCCCGCCGAGGGCGCCCACTCCGCCGCCTCGATCAAACGCAGAAGCATCTCTCCGTCCACGGGGGTGTTCCGAAACCGCCGGATGCTTCGGCGCCCGCGGACAACCGAAAGAAACGAATCGCCTTCACTCACAGCGCCATGCCTCCGTCCACCCGGATTGTTTGCCCCGTCACATACCTTGCCGCGTCCGACACGAGAAAAGCAACCACTCCGGCAACCTCGTCGGGAGCGCCGAACCGCTTGACCGCGATGGCATCCAGGATCTCCTTGCCGTGTTCCCCGCGGATTCGCTCCGACATCCGCGTCTCGATAACGCCCGGAGCGACGCAGTTGACCAGGATGCCCTTGCGGCCATACTCCAACGCCAGGACGCGGGTCATGGCCTCGACGCCCGCCTTGCTCGCCGCGTAATTGATTTGTCCTCGCCCGCCGCGTGCCGCCGAAACGGAGGAGACGTTCACGATTCGGCCCCAGCGACCCACCATCATGAACTTGATTGCGGCCCGGCAAAGGCGGAACGCGCCGTCGAGATTCGCGTCCACCACCTCGCGCCAGGTCGCGTCGTCCATCGCCCCGGCGGGGGCCTCGCGGTTGATGGCCGCGCAATTGACCAAAATGTCGAGCCGCCCCTCGTGATCGAAAATCGCTTGGCACGCCGCGTCCACCGAGGCGGTGTCGAGCGCGTTGAGACGAAGGCTTTCCGCGCGTCCCCCTTCGGCGGCGATCTCGCGGCAGATGCGGGCCGCTGTCTCTTCGCCGTGATTGAACCCGACGTACACGGTATGACCCGCCCGCGCGAGTGTTTTCGATACGGCCTCGCCAATGCCGCCGCTTCCACCCGCGACCAGAGCAACTCGTGTCTCACCTCGAGCCATTGTGCCTCCCCAAGACGAGCGTCGCGTTCTGTCCGCCGAACCCAAAGGAATTGGATAGTACATACCCGCCTTCAAAACAAGCCGCGCGGCCCGTCACGTGATTGAGTTCGCACCCCTGCCCCACCCGCTCCAACGACGGATTCGGCGGCATCATGTTCCTCACAAGCGCGAGAAGGCACGCCCCGACCTCGACTGCTCCCGCGGCGGCAATCAAATGCCCCGTCATCGCCTTGGTGGCGCTTACCGGGATTCGCTCCCAGAGGCCGTCGAACACTCTGCGAATAGCCGCCGCCTCCACCTTGTCGTTCAGAGCCGTGCCGGTCCCGTGGGCGTTGATGTGCGCTATCGCGTCCGGAGCGATCCCGGCATCGTCGAGCGCCATCTTCATCGCGCGGGCCGCTCCGTCGCCCTCCGGGTCGGGCGCGCTCAGGCTGTGAGCGTCAAGCGTCGAGCCATAGCCGCAAACTTCGGCGAGGATTTCCTTGCCCTCGGCCAATACCTTCTCGAGCGGTTCGAGCACGAAGACCGCCGCCCCCTCGCCCAGCACCGTGCCGTTCCGCGAGGCGTCGAAGGGACGGCACGCGCGTTGCCCCCGGTCGTTGGACGTCGTGAGCGCCCCAAGAAGTTGGAACCCGCCGACCCCCAACGGGTTAATCATGGAATCGAAGCCGCCGCAGACAGCAATGTCCCATTGCCCCCGGCGAATGCCTCGAAAACCGTGGCCGATCGCCTGAGCGCCCGCCGCGCAGGCCGAGCAGTTGGTCAGAGAGCGCCCCGGACGCCCAAGCCGGGCGACGATCAACCTGACCGCGGTGTCGAGCGGTATCTGAAACCGACGCGGCCCGTCGCAAGGCCGCCGATCCGCGATCGCCTGAACGTCGGGCCGCCCCTCGCGGACAACTTGCGAGAGGTCGAAAACCTCCAAGCTTGTCCCCAGATGCAAGAGACACTTGGAGTTCAGCTCTCGAAGACCCGCCTGGGCCATCGCTTCGACGCAGGCGGCCCAGGCAAACCCAACCTTCGGGTCCGCCGATGCGACTTCGGCGATCTCCTCGGGCGATTGGATTGCCTCTTTGACCTCGCCGGCGAGCTGAACCTCGAAGGTCGAGCAATCGAACCGCGCAATGCGTCCGATCCCGCTGCGCCCCTCCGCGAGCGACGCCCAAAAAACTTCGCGTCCGACGCCGATCGGCGAAACCACACCGAAGCCCGTGATCGCCACGCGTTGCATCATGGTCTCCTCACCTCGGCGCGGAACGCCTGGCGGTCCACCCCGCACACAAAGAAAGAATCAACTTCCGTCCGGCACGAGAGCGCGAGCAACACCGCCGGTGCGGCGGCGAACGAGCGCCCCATGAGAGACGACAGCGGATCAACAGGACCGTCGTCGCACTCGACGACACTCATCTCTCCGATCTCCGCGAGAATCGTCCGGCTGTCGCGCACGGCTGTCTCGCGCCGTTCCAGCGCCAAGTACGCCGCCGCCGCCGCGGGAAACTCTCCCTCGCACAACAGTCCTGACTGCCGGAGGAAGACGTAGGTGGAGGGGTGCGTCGGATAGTCAGCGGCCCCCGCGAGGGCACAGTCCACTTCCCCGTCGGCGACTGCGTTCCATGCCTCCGCGAGCGCCGAAGCCGTTTGCCCTTCCCACGGAGTGAATATGTAGTTCGGTCCTTTCACCGATTCGAGGATCGAAACCAGGCACGCCGGCATGTTGGCCAGGATCTTGAAGGAGAGAAGCGGATTGGTGCTCGCAAGGCCCCGCGAGCCCAACAGACGACAGGAGAACCGACCGTCGGTATCGATTGATTCGCGAATGATCGGATACGACTCCTTCACGCTCGCGGCGGCCAGACCCGCGCCCGCGTAAAGCCCCACCCGCTCGGGCCGAAAGCGCTTTCTCAACCCGGCCTGGGTCGAGGCCTCGCGGGCCGCAACGCACCCGATGACAGCCGCGTCGGACATGTACTTGAGCATCCGCCGTTCGCCCAGGCGCTCGGCCGCGTCGAACTCCGGAAGCGCCGCCACTTGGGCGCCGGCGAGACTCGTGTCGCGCAGGTCCTCGAGCGCCCGGCGCTCAACGGCGCGCCGCGCCCTCCATCCCTCCGCCGAAGTCTCCGCTGTCGTTCCCCATGGGGTGACCATGCCGACGCCGGTCACCACCACCTCAGAGCGCTTCATTCGGTTCCAGATCCTTCATCCAAAGCGATAGAGTCTTGGCCCGGTGCGCCTCGGCACGCGGATTGTCGTACTCGAAGAACGAGAATACCAACACGCACTCGGCGACCGGCGTTCCGTCGCGCTGCGCCTTGGCGGCCACCTTGCCCCCGGCCTCGTTGACCGAGAGGATTTCGGTGCTGTATTCGAGCGTCTCGCCGGGCTTTACCGGACTTCGGAACTTCGCCTTCTCGACGATACTCATCAACGCCTTCAAGTTCCGCCCCGTCCCGCGCCGTATTCCGTCCTCGAGCAACAAACCTCCCAGTTGCGCCATGCCTTCTAGAATCAGCACTCCGGGCATGATCGGCTTGAGTGGAAAATGGTCCTCGAAGAAATCCTCCGACAGGGCCACGTTCTTCACCGCGGTCGCCCGCTTGCCCGGTTCCCACGAGGTGATGCGATCGAGCAGGAAGAACCTCACCGCGGCCCACCCTGTTTCCGGGCGCCGGCCTCGGGGAGGTGCTTGCGGCCCGCCGCCGCGAGAACCCCGCCGATGAGAGCCCCTATGACGGTCGCCGCGAACCAGGCGATGATGATGAACGCTTTGGCTTCTTCAATATGATGGCTGGAGATCAGAGACGTGAGGGGGGGCAGAAAGGCCGTACCGAAGCCGCAGGCCGCGCCGATGAGAACGCCGTCCAGAACCGTCGCCGGCCCCTCGGACGATTCATGTTTGGTCAGCCAGAGACGCACGCCGAAACGGTTGACGAACCCCGCCACAGGCCCGCCCACCGCAAGACTCAGAACCAGCCTGAGCACATAGACCGATCGGAACGGCAACAGAAGGAACACGGCGCCGAACCAGACTATCGTAGGTATTATCGCGTAAGCGGCTCCGATGAAAGTCACCCGACGGATGTAAAACTCGCACAACCTTGCCATTCTGGTCTGCTCGTTCATGGCTTTCTCCTCCCTGTAAGGCAGATGAGCAATCACGCCGAAGCGGGACTATGCGTTTGACGATTTCGGCGTCCCCAAAGCCCCGGCCAATCTCAGACAAGATAAGAACGATTTGCGACAGTCTCCCTGCCCGAGTCCACATTGCCTGGGTGATCCGAGCATAGCCACGGAGACGGACAATGTCAAGCGCCCCCTAAGAGGATCCCGGGCCAGGTTTTCCCAGCGCCGTTCGAGAGGAGAGGCCGTATCCGGCGTTCGTGTCATTCACTGCGAACAACCGTCTGGGAAGCGACATGTTTCCCTGCAAACTCGCCGGATGGATTTGGCACGATGCCTTCCGCAGAATCCGATGCCGCGTTACTGCCAGGTTCATCCCCAATAACACAAGTGGTTTTCTTCCCGATATTCTGAAGCGGTCCCGCTTGCCAAGACAGACATACGGTCTGGAAAATGCAGCAAGAGCAGGTTGGCGACCCTGAAAGGGTGCCAACAGGGGTGCCAAGGTACCTTTTGACTGTAAACGCGGAAATGGGTGACGATGCACATGCTATCCGTCCTCGATTTGCGCGTTCGAATCCCCGAAGATGCCCTTTCCCTGCTTCTTGAAGAGATGGCCCTTGCGCCCGGACCTTGCGCCGTCCATCTTCTAAACAAACCCGCCAGTGACTTTGATGCTTACCTCGGGCGGGCCAAGATCCCGAAGGTTGACGAACTCGGACGCAAGGCGATCCTTCACTCCTTTCGGCATACCCATACCGGTCGGGCCGCTCTCGCGGTCGGTGGAAATGTCTGGCTACTCCCGAAAATGTTCGGTCACAAGCGGATGGAGACCTCGGCCCACTGGTGCGATCCCACCGCCCCCGAGTTCATGGTTCTCCTCCCCACCCGCACGGAAGACCGCACAGACCCCCGTAAGATCGTGTCGAGATGGGTTTTCGCGGGGAATATAAGTCCAGGAAAATCAGTGGCGGGAGTGACGAGACTTGAACTCGCGACCTCCGGCTTGACAGGCGAGTCGGCGCAATCCCGCTAAGGTACAATACTGGACTTAGATGAGTTACAGGAGCAGCAGTATGCAGTAAGAGCAGGTTGGCAGCCCCCAAAGGGTGCCAAGAAGGGTGCCAAGGCCCCTTCAGCAGGAACAACGGAAACGGGTGAGGCTGGACACGCTGGAAGGGTGCACTACCGGTCTTCAATCCGGTGCAAAGGGACGGGGCATGTTCTTAACACCGGTGGTTGTGTTGACCTTTAGTGTCGTCCCGCCAAGAGATCAACGAAAGGAAACGAAAGGAAAACAGTTGATCTGAGTGCGCACAATGGCGCGGCGAACCAGCAAATGCCTCTTACGATACTCGGATAACCTCTACTCCCGCGCGGCGCAGAGTCTCACCGGTCACGCCTTCCTTGTCGCAGGCCGGGCTTCCGCCCTTCAGGTACGCCTTTTTCGCGCCGACCGTTTCGGCAATCTCCAGCGTGTAGGCAGATCCTTTGAGATAGAAATTCGTCACATCCTCGCCTGTTTCCGGCGCCACGATTCGCAGACCGTCATCCAGCACTTCGGCGCCGCTGCCTCCTGACAATGTTTCGCCGGTTCGCGGTGTGGGCATTCCTCCCAGTTGCTCAGGACACACAGGAACAAGAACGTAGCGGCGTTTCAGACTTTCGATCAATCGGACGCGCTTCTCGGGGCGCCGTCCGTGCCAACGGCATGGAATGCCCAGCAGGCAGGCGCTCACCAGAACCGGCGGGCAATAGGGCCTGCAATCCTGGCTAAAGAACTCACACTGAGATGCCACATTCGGAGTCGCCAAGGAAGGCGTTGATTCCTCGGGCAACAGTTCCTGCGCGGAGGTGTCTTCGTCATGGTTTGTCATATAGCGTTCTTCTCCAGAAACGATGTTTCCATCCCATGCAATGTTTCAATGATAAGCATTTCCCGCATCCGATGCAACCCTCGATGTCCAGACGCCTTGTTTTTCGATTGAAGCGACGGTGTCGAAAGCATTGAAGAACGCAATAGCCACAGTCCATACAGTTGATCATCCGCTTGACCAATGCGTCTGTCTTGGATTCCTGAATGCCCCAGAAACGAATCTCATTGCCGACGCGTGACCAATGCCCGTTAACCGGCAACAGATGCTTCTCGTTGATCCATTGTTCGTCGCGTATCCAATACCTTGTAAGACCTCTTGGTGAACGTTCTTTCAGAGCGCCGAGTTGGTCCTGAGATCGAACTCGTCGCCAGAACACGAAACCATGGCGATCTATCTTCTCCTTCCGATTCGCGTATTCCGAGTTGGGATGATGTTTTCTCAACAGGCCGCTGTCAAAGACCATGTTCTCGATCTGGCCGTAGTACCGATGGCACACGCTAGGGAAGCGGCGCTGACTGTATTGCTGCCTCCTTCTGTCTGCCGTGTAGCAGCAAATGCAGTAGCTCCGGTCCATATGCGCTTAGAGCGGGTTCAATGGCAGGCCATAGCGCTCCCGGATTATCTGCAAGACCTCGTCACGGGTGAAGCCGAGCATAGGATTGAAACATGGCAAGTCCAATCGCCGATACGTCTCGAACTCCGCATGGTACTTCTTTCCATATTCGCTGCCAGTCATACCCCTGAACATTACGGCGTCCCGGGGACTGGATAGGTTGCGGTTCTGGAGCCATTCAAGGAAGCCTGTTCCCACCGACATCGGAACGCACCAGGGATCGTAGAGAGTGAGAAACCCGATGCCGCGGCGCATGAGATCGAAATAACCCAAGAACGGCCTCACGGTTTCAATCTGAAATCCGTGCTCCCGGATTGTCTCCAGGTAATGCAGGTTTTCCGGAAACTCGAGGCCATGATGGGAATACAGGCAGATGGGCTCCTCATTCTCCGACTCCACCGCTTCATACAACATCGCCATCATGGCAAGGCTATCTTTGCCGGTTGAGAATGCCACAAAGCGGACCTTTGATCTTGATGCGTTCCACATCCTCCGCATGCGCTGGATGGCGTAAGCGATCTTCTCCCGCAAGGGCCGGTTCATGACTTCTCCTTCAGCAAGTCCATTACAACGGCTCCGAGCAAGTCAGGCGATCCCATGCGTCTGATCCCCTTTCTCTTGGCGTGTCTTTGAGCTCTTGATGTAATGGTTTCTCTTGCTGTAGCGGGAACCCGGAGGGTCAGAAGAGACGTATTCTGTTGTCTGGTTTTTCCTATGTGTTGATCGATGTTGCGCCATTTGACGGTCTTTTCTGTTCCCAACAGGGCCTCAATGGCAACAGGATCGAAGCCCAGAGTGGATGGATCAAAACCTCGTCCGGACAGTTGAACAAGGCGCTTCCGAATGCTGTCCTGGTTCCAGGAGCGTTTTCGAGACAGTTCCTGTTCTGCAATAGCGAAAGCCCGCATCGCCCATCCTTTCAGGTCCAAGACGATAACGGGAACAGTCTTCATCCCAATCCGACGAGCCGCGAGCGTCCGTGCATGGCCGGAGATGATTCTGTAGCGGCTATCGCAAAGGATGGGAACAAGAAAACCAAATGTCCGGATACTCTCAACCAAAGCGTCGCACACGTTTCCAGATTGCCCTGGCCGTTCTGCCCATGGACGGAGTCTGTTTGTTTCGATTTCCTCGAGGCGCATCCGCATTATTATCTCCCGTCTGACCTCTTCCGTGCCAGGATGATCTGGAGGGCCGATTCACCTTTCAGCCGCGACGGAGAATAGCGGAAGAAGGTCCGATGGCGAATTCCCTGAGAGAGACAAACCGACCCTTGTGACCCATAATAGTTTGACGGGTCTACGGACTCCCGGCCGTCTTTCCGGTCGGAATCCAATATCGAGCGCTTCAAGCCTATACGGTGGAGGGTGGAGTCGTGTTCGAACCTTTTGGAGATCGGGAACCACTCTGATTGCGGCGGAAAGGAGCAACCGAACAGCGTATGTTATTGAAATGCGCCCCGAGTGCTGTGATAGGATCATTCAGCGGTGGGAAGCGTTGACCGGGAATAAGGCGAGGCGCGAATCGAGTTAAGACTGTAGCCTCCTCAAAAGAATTCGTGGGTGGATTCCGGCTCGGGTAGATTCCCAAGCGTATGATACAATGCCACTTGCAGCATTTTGAACGTATGAAATCCATGCGTTTTCCTGAGGCCGGCTTCACTTCGTTGTTCTGTTACCCCATGCCGAGAAAA
>Ga0315282_10016512_pt1 | contig 10782 bp, 9 predicted proteins | sample YL17G07_20_MG_FD_203693 | JGI IMG/M metagenome (GOLD analysis project Ga0315282, IMG submission 203693) | Sediment microbial communities from Yellowstone Lake, YNP, Wyoming, USA - YL17G07_20 | ecosystem: Environmental > Aquatic > Freshwater > Lake > Sediment | place: USA: Wyoming | collected... | reverse complement strand
AAAACCAAAACTGCTGAATATTCAGCAACGCCAATTTTTCACGACTTAGCTGAATATATTATTCATTACTATCAAATTCCACCAGATTATGAGTAAATCTATGCCCCGCAATACAACTTCCAGTAGGTGCGTTCCAAACAAACGCCGGGGCATAACTTCAATGGATGCAAATATAAATTTATTCATATTAAATAACCACCTACAGGGCAAAACGTACCTAACGGCGTTTGGCTCTGGAAGTTGATATACGGGGTATGAATATTTTTGAAAAAATTAATTTTTTTTGGAAAAAACCGAAAGTTATTATTGTTACTGGCCAAGGTCAGGCCTGTACCAAAGAGGCCATTTATCAAGTTTTGAAGAAGCATTTTAAAATTGGTGATGAAATCTTGATTTTTGGGACCGATTTGAAAAAGCGGAGAGAATTTGAATTTCTTTTAAAAAAGTCCTCTCTGCCAATTTTAGTAGTCACTCATATTGGTGATATCCCTTTTGAAAAAGATTTTTTTGCTGGGGACAAGGAAAAAACAGTTGAAATTAGAAAATTGGCAAAAATTTTACCAGCCTATGGCTATTTAATTTTAAATTTTGATGACGAGACAATTAGAGAAATAAAGGACTCCAATTCGCCCACCGCCCCTTCACATAAATTAACTTTTGGTTTCCAGGAAGGGGCTGATTTTCGAGCCACGGACATTAAATTAAATACCGGAGTAAACTTTAAAATAAATTATCGAGGAAATATTGTTCCAGTTTGGTTGGAGAAACTATTTGGCAAAGAGCAAATTTACTCGGCATTAGCTGCCATAGCAGTAGGAACAATTTTTGATTTAAATTTAGTTGAAATATCTCAGGCCTTAAAAAATTATCAAAGTTTGCCTGGCAAAATGAGATTAATCGAGGGGCGAAATCATTCTCTGATTTTAGATGATTCTGAATCAGCAACTATCTTTTCAATGGCTGAGGCAGTAGAAATTTTGGGAAAAATCAGCCCCCCACCAAATTTTGGTGGGGAGTCCGCCCCCCGGAAAATTGCTGTTTTGGGAGATGTGATTGGAATTGGGAAATATACCATTGAAGCCCATGAAGCAATAGGGGAGAGAGCGGCTAAAAATTCCGATTTATTATTTACGTTTGGGCCGAGGGCAAAATTCATTGCTCAGGGAGCTAATACTAAAGGCATGGCTCTTGAAAAAATTTTTCAATTTGATACAATTGATGAAGGGAAATTGAAGCTTAAAGAGGAAATAAAAGAAGGGGATTTAATTTTAGTTGATGGCTCAAAAGAAATGGAAATGGGAAAAATAGTCAAAGAAATTAGGGATGTCGTTTTTTAATAAAAAAGGAGGGTTTATGAAGTGTTGATTATCCCCTTTAAATTGCACTTTTCCAATTTAAAAATTTAAAAGGAGGACAGAGACTGTGGAAACAATCAAGTGCCCAAACCCTAACTGTAGTAAAAAAATAGAAGTAAGGAATGAACACACGGTGAATTGCCCCTTTTGTGGTGCAATTATAAAACGTTACAAAAAAAAGGGCAGGACTAAAAAATTAACTTTTCGGTTAAATACCAAACACTAATAATCCTGCTACTTAAGCCGCCTCGCAATCGAGGCGGCCTTTTTTATAGACAAAATTCAAATTTTGTGGTAGATTTAATAATGGCTCATAATACCTAAAGGAGATGATGATCTAGTAAGGAGGTAAAAAGATAATGAAACATCCGAAACCTCGCAAGACCGAAGTAAAAGGTTGGAGACCGACTACCACATTACCCGATGGTATCAGTCCTAATGATCTTGATAGAATGGCGCAAAAGGTTCAGGAAATTTTGACCAATAGCCATATTCCTTCTGAGCCAGAATTGGCAATTCTTGAACAAGTGCGTCTACTCTGTCTTCGATTGATGGCCTTTGAGAGAAAAGATCCGACAATAAACCAACTCAACGATCAACTCTCTGACCAAAAAGATATTCTCCATAAACAAGGATTCAGAGAAAATAGAGATATTATTCCACTGAATCTCTGGGTCACGAGGAGAATATTTCCTCAAAAGAGAGGAGAATTACTTCAGCAAGTAGAGAGAAAAATGAGAGTAGTGAGCCAAAAATAATGGATCATCATCTCTTTACTTCTGCCGCCTTCGTCTAGCCTGGTTTAGGACGTCCCGCCCTTTATGCCCTCATCGTCTAGTCCGGTTTAGGACGCAAGGTTCTCATCCTTGTAACACCAGTTCAAATCTGGTTGAGGGCGCTAAAAGGGCGGGAAAATCATGGGTTCAAATCCCGTAGGCGGCGCAAGATTTACCACAGAGGCTTTTAATCGGCCTCTTTTTTGTTAGAATAGAGGAATGGCTGAAATTTTTTGGCACAATTTGGAGCCAAAAGAGGTAGAAAAACTGTTGAGAACAGATATTGAAATGGGATTGGTTGAAAAAGAAGTTGCGATTCGCCAGAGGGAATTTGGTAAAAATAAACTGCCGAAAGAAAAACCTCCTTCTAAATTGAGTCTATTTTTAGCTCAATTCAAGAGTATTTTGATTTTTATTTTAATTGTTGCTGGATTTTTTACTCTCATTTATCAAAAATACACCGATACCGTTGCTATTTTCCTTATTGTTTTAATAAATGCCATAATTGGTTTTTATCAAGAATACCGGGCTTCAAAAATTTTAGAGGAATTAAAAAAGATTTTAAAAATTGAAGCTAAAGCAAAAAGAGATGGGAGCCCAAAAATTTTAGATTCAACAGAACTTGTTCCAGGAGATATTGTTATTTTGAGTGCCGGGGATAAAGTTCCGGCCGATGGGAGGGTTTTCGAAGCTCAAAATTTAAAGGTTGATGAAATGGTTTTAACCGGAGAATTCCTTTCCTCTTTAAAGCATTCTCAAGTTTTGCCAGAAGATACAACTTTAGCGGACAAGGAAAATATGGTTTATATGGGAACAGTGATTGAAGAAGGGCGAGGCGAGACAATAGTGACAGAAACTGGTTCAAATACTGAAATTGGAAAGATTGCCGGAATGATTAAAGAGAAAGAGAGAAAGACGCCCTTGCAAAAGAAAATAAGAAAATTGGGTTTTGAAATTGCAGCAGTTATTGGAATTTTAGTTTTGGCTATCTTTTTTGTAGGTTTGACAAGGGAAAATGATATTTTTTTACTTTTTGAAACGGCGGTGGCAGTAGCGGTTGGAGCGATTCCAGAAGGATTGCCAGTGGCAATAACTGTCATTCTGGCTTTAGGTGCCCAAAGAATTTTAAGAAAAAGGGGATTGGTGAGAAAATTGTCTTCGGTTGAAACATTGGGCTCAACGACAATAATTTGCGCCGATAAAACCTTAACTTTAACTGAAGGGAGAATGGAAGTAGATGAGGTCATAGGCGATAAGTATTTGGCTCTAAAAGCGGCTGCTTTAACTTCGGAAGCTTTTGTTGAAAATCCCCAAGACCCAAAAGAAAAATGGATAGTAAGAGGAAGGCCAACCGAAAAAGCATTATTGAAGGCAGCTATTGAAATTGGAATTGATCAGACCCCCCACCAAAAATTTGGTGGGGGAGGAAAAAAGCAAATTGAAAAATTGCCCTTTAGCCCTAAAAATAAATTTGCTGCCGCTTTTTATCAAGACTACAACCCGCCCGCCACCCTCCCTGCCAAAGGCAGGGCTCCTGACGGTGAGATGGTTCTTTATGTTTGCGGCGCCCCGGAAAAAATTTTAGAGATTTCTCATTTAACAGATGAAGAAGAGAGAGAACTAGAGAAAAAATTAAATGAGTTAGCCGAAAAAGGCTTAAGAGTTATCGCCTCCGCCTATAAAGAACTCGCTAATTTACGCGAATCTACCACCAATGACACGAATAAGATATTCGAGAAAATTCGTGGTGAATTCGTGCATGTTCGTGAGTTGAATTTTAGTGGTTTTATTACTTTAAAGGATCCGATTCGGCCGGAAGTAAAGGAGGCAATGGAAATTTGTCGCCAGGCCAAAATGAAGCCAATTATTGTCACAGGAGATCATAAATTAACTGCTAAGGCGGTGGCAGAGGAACTCGGCTTTAAAATAGGGGAGGAAAATATTTTAGAAGGGAAAGAATTAGATAAATTATCAGATGAAGAATTTGAAAAGATTTTAGATAAAATTCAGCTTTACGTTAGAACAGAGCCAAAACACAAAATGAGAATTGTTGAAGCCTGGCAAGAGAGGGGAGAAGTGGTGGCAATGACTGGCGATGGAGTAAATGACGCCCCGGCCTTAAAAAAAGCCGATATTGGAGTGGCTTTAGGTTCAGGCACCGAGGTGGCAAAAGAGGCTTCAGATTTGGTTTTGCTAAATGATAGTTTTTCAGTAATTGAAGAAGCAATCAGGGAGGGGAGGAGAGTAATGGATAATGCCAGAAAGGCAGTTTTATTTATGGCTGCTGAATGCTTTTCAGAAATAATTTTAGTTTTTGGCGCTTTTCTTTTTGGCTTGCCATTACCAATTTTGCCAGTCCAAATTTTATGGCAAAACCTAATTGAAGGAAGTCCCCAAGGCATGGCTCTGGCCTTTGAGCCAGAAGAAAAGGGAATAATGAAGAGAAAACCAGAAGATCCAAAACTTCCAATAATTAGCAGAGAAATAAAGTATTTAATTTTGTTTGGCGGAATTTTAACTGATATTTTGCTTTTGTTAATCTTCTTTTTACTGTATAAATTTTCAAATTATGAAATCAGCCATTTAAGAACAATTTCTTTTGCCGGATTAATGTTGGGCTCTTTTTTCTATGCCTTTTCTTGCAAAAATTTAAGAAAAAATATCTGGGAATACAATGCTTTTTCAAACAAAGTTTTAAACTTTACAATCTTTTTGGCTGTTTTGCTTTTGATAACCGCAATTTATCTGCCAGTCTTTCAAGTTTTGCTTTCCACTTTTCCTTTAAACATTTTTGACTGGTCAGTCCTTCTTACTTTTGGCTTTGTTAATTTAGCCTTATTTGAATTGGTTAAATATTTCCTGAAAAAGACTACAACCCTCCCACCACCCTCCCAAGCTTCGCTTGGGCCCCTCACCAATTATGATTAGCCTTTCTCAGATTTTTTGGATTCTATTTTTTATTTTCATTTTTGGAGCTGCATTTTTCGATCTCTTTTGGCTAGGCAAAAGAAAAAAAGAACTCTCTTTAAAAGAGGCGGGGTTTTGGGTCATAGTTTGGGTTTCTCTGGCCATCTTTTTTAATATTTTAATTTATCTTTTTCAGGGTACTCAAAATGCTTTAGAATTTTTTACCGCTTATTTATTAGAAGAATCTTTGAGCTTAGATAATCTTTTTATCTTTTTAGTAATTTTCTCTTTTTTTGATCTTTCATTACTTTCCCAGCAAAAGGTTTTGAAATGGGGGATTTTGGGTGCTTTTTTAATGAGGGCAATTTTTATTTTTGGTGGAATTTGGTTGCTCCAAACTTTTAATTTTCTATTTTACTTTTTTGGTGCCTTTTTAATTTATAGTGGTTTAAAATTGCTTTTTCAAAAAGAAAAGAAAATTGATCCTCAGAAAAATTTATTTTTAAGAATAATTAGAAAAATTGCTAGAGTAACTGTAACTGAGGACATGAGAGATAGCCGTTTTTTTGTTCGAAAACCAGCTTTTGCTATCACTCATCTTTTTGTCACCTTAATTTTAATTGAAAGCTCAGATTTGGTTTTTGCCACAGATTCGGTTCCAGCCGTCCTGGCTATTACCCAGAATCCCTTTATCGCCTACACTTCCAATGCCTTCGCCATTTTGGGATTAAGAGCATTTTATTTTGTTTTAGCCAATCTTTTGCCAAGGTTTATTTATTTGAAATCGGGAATAATAATTTTATTAACTTTCATTGGTTTTAAAATGATTCTTAACCAATTTTATCACATCCCAATAATTTTCTCCCTCGCCTTTATTTTAATTACAATCACAATTTCAATTTTACTTTCTTTATTAAAGGCAAAAAAAGAAGCATGAATAATTTAAAACCAGGAGGTTCGATTCCCCATTTTCACAAATAACCCGGCGAGGGTGTTTTTTATTTGAAAAATTTTGTATAATTAAAAAATGAAACTCATTTACGCGATAGCCACTCTTTCTGGCACGATTATTGGTGTGGGGCTTTTTGCCCTGCCTTATATTACTCTCAAAGTTGGCTTTTGGGTAATGCTTTGCTATTTTTTAGTTTTGGGAGCTTTGGTTATTTTAATCCATTCATTTTTTGGAGAATTAGCTCTAAAAACTCCAGATTTTAAAAGATTGCCCGGTTTTGCCAAGATTTATCTCGGCTCTTGGGGAGAAAAAATCGCTTTCATTTCCACTATCCTTGGGGTATTTGGAGCAATTTTGGCCTATTTAATTGTCGGCGGTGAATTTTTAGAAAATTTATTATCTCCAATTTTTGGAGGAAACAATCTTTTCTATACTCTTTTATATTTTTCTTTGGGAGCTATCTTGATTTTCTTTGGTATTCGAGCCATCTCGAAAATTGAGTTCTGGGGACTAATTTTATTTTTTTTAATTTTAATTGCTATATTTTTTCACGGATTTCCTCATCTGAAAATAGTAAATCTTTTTCCATCCCCTGATTTTAGTCAATTATTTTTACCTTATGGAGCTATTCTTTTTTCTTTATGGGGAGCAGCTTTGATTCCGGAAGTGGAAGAAATGTTAGGAGTCGATTCCCCAGATAAAAAATTAATAAGAAAAATAATTCTGATTTCAATTTTAATTCCAATTTTAGTTTATCTCTTTTTTATCTATCTAATTTTAGGAATTACCGGGCCCCAAACAACCGAATCAGCATTGAGCGGCCTTAGAAATTTTTTAGGAGATGGGATAGTTTCTTTAGCCCTTTTTTTCGGAGTCCTAACCACCTTTACCTCCTTTATTGCCTTGGGGCTGACCCTAAGGAAAGTTTTCTGGTATGATTTAAAAATAGAAAAGAATATAGCTTTCGCAATTACTTGTTTTATTCCTTTAGCTCTTTTTTTAACAGGGGTAAAACACTTTATTTCAATCATCTCTTTTGTCGGAGCAATAATGCTGGGAATTGATGGAATTTTGATTCTGCTAATGTATAGAAAAATCGGGTACCCGCGAAGCGGGTGTAAACAGATTTTGGTTTATCCCCTGTTTTTAATACTTTTTGGTGGAATTATTTACGAAATAATCTACTTTCTAAAATGATTTTATTATCAAATATCATCATTTTTTTAATTTCCTGTTTTTTCCTTGCTTTTTCCAGCAGGTGGTTAGTTGAGGCTTTATCAAAAATAGCCAAATTTTTAGGATGGAAAGAATTCGTTGTTGCCTTCTTTCTTATGGCTTTCGGGGTATCAGTGCCGAATTTTTTTGTCGGGATTGTCTCTGCCCTGAATAAAATTCCAGAACTTTCTTTCGGCGACGTTGTGGGTGGAAACATTATTGACCTTTCTTTGATTGTGGGAATAGCTGCTCTGATTTCAAGAATGGGCCTGTCCGTTCCCAGCCGAACCGTCCAAGGAAGTTCAATTTTTACAATCGGAATCGCTATTTTGCCTTTAATTTTAATATCTGACAGGGTTCTTTCCAGGTCCGATAGTTTTTTGCTCTTTTTAGCATTTTTTGGTTATATAATTTGGCTTTTTTCAAAAAAAGAAAGATTTGAAAAGGTTTATGATGGTATTACAGAGTTAATGAGTTTTGGATTTTTCTTAAAAAATTTTGTAAAATTTTTGATTTCGGTCATTTTTCTCCTTTTGGCTGCTCTGGGTATGGTTAAATCAGCCACCTTTTTCTCAAGTTATCTGAATCTACCAATCGGATTAATTGGTATTCTGATTGTTGGCCTTGGTAATTCTTTACCGGAGGGATTCTTTTCTATATATGCTGCAAGAAAGGGTCAAGATTGGCTAGTTTTAGGGGATTTAATGGGTGGGGTAGTAATTACTGCCACCCTGGTTTTGGGAATAGTCGCTTTAATTTGTCCGATAGAAATTAGCGATTTTTCGGCTATAGCAATTGGGAGAATTTTTTTAATAATTGCTGCCATCTTCTTTCTAATTTGTTTAAGAACGGGACAAAAAATCACCAAAAAAGAAGCCCTATTTTTACTGGGAATTTATATTATCTTCGTCTTAGTTGAAATTCTCACCAAGTAATGCTATTATTTATTAATGAGTGATTTTCTTTTTATTTCAATCGTCTTTTTCATTGTTGCTGCGGGAGTGGGAATAGTTATTTTTTTGCTAAAGAAATCAAAAACCGATGAAATTCAAAACAATGCCATTAGGGATTTAGATATTAAATTAACCAATTTAATCACCGGCCAGCTTAAAGAAATCAGGGATAGCCAGAATGGCGCCTCTCAAGCAATGTATCAGCAAATGCATTCTTTTACCAAAGAAGCAACTCAAATTAGAGAAGATTTGAAACAAGTACAGGAAGTGGTTAAAGATGTTTCTTCTTTCCAGGAAATTTTTAAATCACCGAAATTAAAAGGCCAATGGGGAGAAGCTTCTTTAGAGCATATCTTAAGCCAACACTTTCCCCAAGAACTTTATAAAAAACAATATCTTTTTTCATCCGGAGAACAGGTTGATGCGATTTTAAAACTTCCCGATAGCAAAATTCTGCCAATTGACGCCAAGTTTCCATCAGAAAACTTTGAAAAAATGATAAATACAGCATCGGAAACGGAAAAAAACTTTTACAAAAAGACTTTTCTAGAAGATGTAAAATTCAAGATTAACGATATTGCTTCAAAATACATATTACCATCGGAAGGAACAGTTGATTTTGCCTTAATGTATATTCCAGCAGAGGCAATATATTATGAAATAGTTAATAATATCGGCAGAGAATTCGATTTAGCAAATTATGCCTGGTCAAAAAAAGTTATTCTGACTTCTCCAAATACTATTTATTTAACCTTGAGAACAATTGAGCACTGGTTCCGCGATACTCAAATTTCCAGGCAGACTCAGGAAATTTTGAAAAAACTTGCTAAAGTCCATCAAGACGCCGAAACATTAATGGAGGATTTCAGGAAACTGGGCGGTCACTTGAGAAATGCCAGTTCTGCCTATAGCGATTCTGAAAGACGCCTTTCTCTGCTTGACGAGAAGGTTGAGAAATTGGTAGAAATAGGGGAGACTAAACAATTAAAAGAACCAAATAAAAAAAGATAATAATTATGTTAGCAGTAATTAAAACCCCGCACCAGAACCTTCGGTTCGGTACGGGGCAAGCTGGTGGAAAATATTATGACACAATTAGCAATAATTAAGACCGGAGGGAAACAATATTTAGTTTCACCGGGTCAAAAAATAAAAATTGAGAAAATTAACAAGAAAGAAGGTTCAGAGGTCACTTTTAACGAGGTTTTATTATTGGAGAAAAATAAAAAAGCGGAGATCGGGACTCCGATGGTTAAAGGTGCGAAAGTCACAGCAAAGGTTTTAAGACAGAGTAAAGCAAAAAAGTTAGTCGTTTTTAAATATAGAGCTAAAACCCGCTACAAAGTAAAAAAGGGCCATCGTCAGCCCTTCACCGAAGTAGAAATAACAAAGATAGAATCATAAATTAAGAATTAGGAATTTTATAATTTATACCCAAAATTAAAAGACGGCTGAAATTGCCGTTTTTAAGTTTTAATATTACTTTCCCAACATTTGACAAATTATATAAATATGATATATTATAAATAGTTCTTAACACCCAGTTTGGATCCTTAGAGGTACCTAATGAAATATCGAAAGGGAGGTAATAAAAAATGAATCTTCAGAAGTTAATAAGCGAGATCTTAAAAATCCCAGAGTTCGAAAAATTAATCGGAGATAATTCAGACACATCTTGGCAGGAAAGAAAAAGGTTAGAGAAAAAAAAGCCACTGTATGCGGCTATTAGTCTAACCGGCATATCCTCAGAAGAATCTCGAAAGTGGCTTAATAACCACAAAGAGATTCAGAAATTATGGTGGGGGATATGTTGGGGGTTGATCGGCGACGAGTCAGAAGAGGCCTGGCAGGTAAGAGAATATCTCAGATTTGATAAAAAGGTAAAAAGGCCAAGAGGAATGAGGTGGACATTATTTAAGAAATTTTTAGGTCTTCACAAATCTAAACAACTATTCAACTTAAGAGTAAAAGTTAACAAATTGATAGGTAATAAATTCTTAGGTTGGATGGAACCTGGAGATGTGGTAATAAGTACCACCGGTCTCGACACAGAGAGAGCGTGGGACTTAAGGAATGAATTTGAAAATATTGCTCCTGCCGAAGTTCTTATAAGCCTTGCCGATAATTTTTCAGACAAAGCCCAAAAATTGAGAGAAAAGTATAAAAGAGATAAAAAGTTAAGATGGGCTTTGAAAATAAGTACTCGTCTCGGTCCTAATCAGTCCTAAAGTTTAAATACCTCCGAAAATCCAACTGGAAAGATTCCCGAAGCGGCTATCTAAAATTCGAATATCCCAAATAGATAGCCGCTTCACTCATTTCTAAATCTATTTTCTTCCTTCCAGAGCACTGCCTAGTGTTTCTTCATCAGCGTATTCGAGTTCTCCTCCGACTGGTAAACCTCTCCCCAACCGAGTAATTTTTATATTCAGGGGCTTTAATAATCTTTCCAGATATAAAGTAGTAGCTTCACCTTCGGTAGTAGGATTAGTGGCAATAATAATTTCTTTAATTTCCGGGTGATTCTTTACCCTTTCTTCTAATTCTTTTGTTCTTAATTTTTCAATATCTGCTTTTTTTAATCTTGAAACCGTTCCACCTAAAATAAAATAAAGGCCCTAGTA
>Ga0315282_10016511_pt1 | contig 10782 bp, 3 predicted proteins | sample YL17G07_20_MG_FD_203693 | JGI IMG/M metagenome (GOLD analysis project Ga0315282, IMG submission 203693) | Sediment microbial communities from Yellowstone Lake, YNP, Wyoming, USA - YL17G07_20 | ecosystem: Environmental > Aquatic > Freshwater > Lake > Sediment | place: USA: Wyoming | collected... | reverse complement strand
TATTGCGGCGACATATAGCATCCAGCTTTCACCGAAAGCACCTGCAACAGTCTGTGTGCTCTTCGTCGACGTTGTGGAGGTCAGGGTCGTTGTTGTTTCCTCGACTTGTGTAGTAGTCGCATTGAAGGTTCTTAGATTCGGGATCTCGACGGGACGACCGTCGTATTCGTCAAATACCTGCCGACTGGTCTCCTGCCAGACGAAGAAACGATTCAGGTATATCGTTTCGGGCATTTTGAGCAGCTCAAGCGAAACACGGATCTCGAGAATCTCACCGATGGCATAGGTGCACTGGAAGTATATTCCTCCTTCCCTCCATGGCTCTTCCCAACATGAGCCCTCTGCTCCGTTCCGCGAAATAGCGGCGTGGAATGTCTGTCCATGCGGAAATCTTGGGCTATGAACTTCGATCTCAGTGGTATATGTCAGGTTCTTGTTGGGATGGTCGCCAAGAACTGCTATCCCAATGTAGAGACTAGAAAAGTCCGCGAAAGCGTAGAGGAAGGCAAGATCCGTCCCAGGGAGCACCGTCGCGGCCGTATCGCCTCGAGGGTCTGAGGCGATTGGAGCGAACCCGTCGAAATCCGAGAGAAGGCCGGACAGTTTCATTTGGAATGGATTGTCAATGAGGGTCTCGCCCAGTTCGATCACTCGTTCATACTGTAGATCGTGGTTGAGAGCAATCAACACATCAAGCTGGCGACGTATCTCCGTAGCCTTGCGTTCGTTGATGGTATCCGACCATTTCCATATTCTATCGAGCTCTTGCAGGATAGTCTCGGCTTGGCCACGCAATCTTGACAGTTCGGCTGCCTGTTCTCCTAGTATTCCTGCTCTATCGAACTTGATTCGATACGACATTGACACGCCGTCTCGTACTCGGATATTCGCTTTCTTCGTCAGCCCGTCGTGAGTGACTGTGAGGAGGTACTCTCCGCCGAAACCGGAGAATTTCAGTGTACCATCGGTGTCAGTGTACCCGGCTCCTCTGTTGCTCCAATGGTTCATGATCAGGTTCTTCAAAGTGTAGTATGACGCCTTTGGAGTGAGTGAGGAAGTACCTCTTTCGAAAGGTCGAGGGCCATTGTTGTCATCAAAATTCGGCATGGCACTGCTGATGAACCACCATACAATCGAGTCCGCGGTGGGCTTGCTGAACATCAGCGTGTAGAATCCTTCGACATACGCTGCTTGAACAGTCTCGTTCCAGTTGAGCGTGCCATACTTCTTCATCTCAGGCAACTGACGTGAGGGCAACTCAAACTCCGTGATGTGGACTCTCTTGCCTAGTGCCGCGAAACGGTCGAAGGTTTTCGTAACTTGAATGAGTGAGGGTACGCTGTTCTGGGCTAGATTGTTCGGCTCAGAAGAAAGGTAGCCAGGCCTATACTGTGCTCCCACTGCATCTATATCGACATTTTCGGAGATTAGAAACCTATACCAGTCATACGGACTCATGTCAGGGAACTTGTACTCCAATCTAGGTTCTTCACCGAATGTGTTAGAAGTGTTGAAAACCAGTGTCGCATTTGGTTGAACTGCACGAATCATGGACGCTGCTTGGTCGAGCAGGCGAACGTATTGATCTATGCTTAAGCCCGCCCTCATGTACTCCCAGTTTGCTTCGTTCGAAAGTTCATAGATTTGAGCATCAGGAATCTTGCGCAGAAGTTCTGCGACGAAATCTAGGGTTTCGTTCTGAACGCCTTGTGGGCTCATTTGCCTCAAGAAGGAAGGGCTGAGAACAAGATCGTGGTAGACTACTGGATGCACTTTGATCTTGAATCCCATACTGCGAAGTTCTTCTATTTGCTGCCTCTCTAAGAAACCCCACTTGTACTCACCTGGCTGAGGTTCTACCTGAGACCAGTAGGGTGCTGCGACGAACAGGTTGAAGCCCGCTTCTTTCATAATTCTCGCCGAATCGAGCAGAAGGGGGTCGAAGTCTTGGAATCCGAATAGGAAGTTGTGGTCAGTCTGGTTGAATGCGACCTCGACGCCTTCCAACGGTTTTCCGTTCTCGTCGACGACGGTGATTGTGATGTTGGATTTGCGGTATCGCTCAATGTCGGCCTGCGCTTTCTTGACTAGCGCCTGATCTGAAGGGGTAAGGAGATGAAGATAGGACTGGTACGTATCATTGCTCGCATAGTAGGTGACTCCGTGCGGCTTCGCGTCTTTTGCGAAGGCGGAGTGCACTGTCGGAACAAGCATCACGATGGTGAGGAGCAGAACGATTAAGTACCGTTTCAGATGCTGCAAACTGAAACCCCTCCACGATTGTGGACTGAGACGAGACCAATACTGCTAATCATGGAGATACAAGACTTCCCATTGGGGCAGTCTTAAGAACAAACACACCTGAAACCATGACACTACTTGGGGAGCTGCAAGTGAAACTCGTCAAGGTTCTTGCTGTGGTCATGGTGATCACGATCTCACTTCTTCTTCAGTTGGGGGCTGTGAAGGCCGACTCCGTCAAAGTGTACGGGTACGTATATGATATCAAAGGCAAACCGGCTAGTAGCATCGAAGTCTTCTGTGGCACTCTCTCTGGCTCAGATTTCGTATACGGATCGACGACTACCGATGATCAAGGCTACTATTCGCTTTCAATGAGGAGGCCTCAGCGTCTGAACGTTCCTATTCCAGATGAGAGGGGCAGGCCGGTCTTCGAGGGGTGCAGAATGTTCGTCGCGTGGCCGTCTCCAGAACGCAGCGTGAGATGGTTGCCAATACTCTCCTCCATCAACACGGAGGGCAAGAACGTCGTAGAACAGGACTTCACGGTCAAGCCTGCAGGCCGTTTGATCCCGAGAGCGTACAATGCCGGAGGCGCCCCGATCACTAGTTTCGATTGGGAAACGACAACTCCGGTCTACACAACTGACTTCAATTGGACAATTACTCCGGGCATATTCATCTATGGCCAATCGACCCTGGTTCTGGCTATCAACACCTCACATGTCATCAACTTCCCTTGGGAGGTGCCAGGTTTCGGAAAAGTCATACTGAGGGCAGACAACGACGGGAAAGGTTACCCGATTACAAGACAGGGAGAGACCGTCAGCATCAACCTGAGCTACGAACTTGCAAGGACAGAATACAGACTGCTGCTCGATAGCTACAAGGAGTACTTGGTTGAAGGCTACATCCTCTCCAGTGGCCTGTCCTCGCAGATTCAGTTTGCTCGTACGCTCTTGGAGAATGCGACTCACACGCCGACGGATTCTGACAAGGCACACTTTGCCGACCTATGTCTCAACCGCACACTCTGGGCCGCAGAGAGCCTGGAGCTCGAGAAAGCTTCTCAAGACATCGAGAAGTACAGGAAAGGCAACGCAACTGTAACATTCGTGGATGAGAACGGCAGGCCCATCGAGGGTGCAGATGTCGAGATCACCCAGATCAGCCACGATTTCCTCTTTGGTGCTAATCCAGAAGGACCGGAGCTTGACCTGACGGCATACAAACTACTGGCGCAAGCAGGAATAAACTTCGGACGCTTCGACTTCTGCTGGTGGAATATGGAACGCCCACTGGGAACATACCATACCGACGAGAACCCGCCGAGTCTCTTCAAATGGTTGAAGGAGACGGGTTACCGGCTTGGAGCCGAGTGCCTTGTTCTCCTCGAGTCTGGTCCCAACACATACGACACCGGGCTTGTCAACCTCAACTATGAGCAACTCAAAGCCAAGATTTACGAACATGTCCACAGACTCGTGAGTGAATACTCAGATAGCATTCACATTTGGACGATAGCTCACAACATCCACAGACAATACGATACGCTCGGATACAATCCACAACAAGTCATGGACCTTATCGGAACCGGGATAGAAGCCGTTAGGAGCGCAGATCCTGAAGCGCGGATTCTGGTGATGTTCGACGACCCTGCCGGAGACGACTCAGGTGTCGACGACACGGGCGCATACACTTACTTCTTGCAGCTAAGAGAACACGGGCTACGTGTTGACGAGATAGAATTGGTTGAGGAGTATGGTTCACTGTACGAGTTCCCCAGCGGATTCTTCCTGTCTCAAACGCAGGTGCCCCATGCATTCATGGATCTCGCATCGATTTCACGAAACCTTGACTGGTACAACACACTCTCGGTACCAATTCACATGGAAACACATGCACCTGCGAACTTCAAGTCGAACCTTGGATACTGGCATAGAACAAGTTGGGATGAGCGACTGCAATCCGAGTGGATTGAGAAGCTGTACACAATCGCCTTCAGCAAACCGCTCATGAAGGAGATAACATACTACGCGTTCAAAGACAAGGACTATCAAACAGCCAACCGCGGACTCCTCGACGTTAACTACACGCCTAGACAATCATTCTACACTCTGCAGAGACTAATCACAAAGGAGTGGACGACGCGCTTAGAGACGAAAACCGATGCAAATGGTCAAGTGAAGTTCAGAGGATTCGCAGGCAACTACACCATCACGATCAGGACAGAGAATGGCCTGGTCAACTCTACGATTCACGTTAACGAGCAGGCAAATCAAGCGTACACGATCAAGACAGTTCAACCGTCTACCCACGTTGCCGGCATGGTCGAGGCGGAGCAGGCGATAGCAAATGCTACCGAGGCTGTGAACAAGGCAAAGACGGAAGGCAGAACAATATTCTTAGACAAGGCTGAGAGTCTGTTAAGGGAATCGCAGAAGGCCCTGTCAGAAGAGGACTACCGTCAAGCAACACTTCTGGCTGAGGAGGCAAATCAGGCTGCCAACAATGCTGTGACGTGGTTAGTCATACCAGTCACTGCAGTCGTGGGAGTCGTTCTATCCGCCGTTGTGCTGCTCCGCAAGCGTGCCAAGAAAGCGTAACCCTGGTCTTGTCGGCCCTCCTTTCAGACATCACGCATCGAATGTGAACGCATCTCTTTCATGTTGCGATTTCGAAACGACCAATCCGCGCGGTGTTGTAGAGTTCCCCGTCTAGGAGGTGTACGGGTCAGGTGGTACGTCAGGGTCGAAGCACTCTTTTCCTGATTCTTGTTGCCGTATTTTTTCCGGTGGAAACAACTCGCAACTCAGGGAACATCGCTTTCACTTCGTCCTGAAATGGAATCTCAATCGGCAAGCTCACACAAAAAGAAGAGGTTTGGGAGGGAACATCCCCCGATACCACTATACTGCTTTGACTGCGTGTTGCCAGGCGTTACGATAGTGTTCGATCGCGTCGACAAAGTTACCGTCCAGGGCTCTTGCATCACCCTTGCTGAGTTCTTCGTTTGCTTTATCGATCTTCTTTGCATCTCCGCCGGCAGCATCACTGATCGCTGTGGATGCAAGGAGTTTGTCAGCACTGACCAGACGGTTGATGAAATCTTGCAACTTCGCCTTGTCAACATTGCTCTTCTTGTCCTTGATCAGCTCGAGAAGCTTCACCACGGCGTCTTTCTCTTCCTGGAAGACCTTCTCGCCATGCTTTGCCTGCAAGTGGGTACCATCGACCCAAAGTCCGGTGTCGAGTGAGTTAGCAAGGTGCTCGATAGCCTCATCGAGCTTCTTGCCGTCTTTCTTGTCAGTTACGCTCGCACGCAGATCCTTCAGATCATTGAGGACAAATTCCTTGGAGGTCAGCGCACAGTAATAGTGGCCAGACTCCTCAGCGAACCAATATCCGCCCGAGAGAATGTTGTTGCAGAGGAATTTCGGACCATTGGAATATGTGATTCCCACATACGTGGCAGTGTTGTCATGTATGGAAGTCCCTGTGTTGTCTGTCCAGACTGAAGGTGCCCATGCGCCGACTGCTATTCCTCTATTGGCGAGGGTATTGTAGGCGATCTCGTTGTACTGGCTAAGGTATCCCATTTGTATCTTGGCATCGGTGTCTCCGTCGTAGACAGAAATGGCGGCCCAGTGATCTGAACTCAGTGGCTGGACCGTGTTGTAGATTATCTTGTTGTGACTCGTGTGCCACATGTAGACCGCATGCCATACGTCATCGAAAACGCAATTCTTGACCGTCGCACCGTCGGATCCCAAGAGGTCGCTACAGCCAGCACAGAGAGATCCGATGAAAACGCCCGCAGTATTGTATGTTGCCCATGTACCTTCGTAATGTCTCTTCAGCGTGAAACCGTCAATGGTCACACCTTTCGCAACAATGATAACAGTGGAAGGCGCAGTCCCATCTGTGGGGTAGACGCCCGCGCCTACGTATTTCACCCCATCCCAAGTGCCTCCCGTTGAAGCCTGTATAGCCACAGGATTAGACCAGAAATTATGACTCGACTCGATAACAGTCAGCGAAGGATCTGGATCGACTGCCTCGATCACCAAGTTGTCCTTATACACGATGAGTGCGGGAGCCCACTGATCATTCGAACTGTAGTGCGGAGGCTTTGCTGTAAACTGTCGCGATCCATAGTACCCTGGATAAACCTCGATTCTGTCTCCGGCGGTTGCAGCATTGACCGCGTCCTGAGGATGTGTGTAGCAAGGGCTGTTTCCTCCGCAGATGCTATCGTCGTCAACATAGAGAACTCCCGGATTAGCCCTGACAGGTACGGCGATTAGTAGCGCCGACACGACAAATACTGAAACGAGAAACGCTGCGAACACTTTCCTGTTGAACATCAGATTATTCATTTTCGTCTCTCCTTTTCTGTTGGGTATTGTTTGTCATCTGGGCCCCTCCTCGGCCCTCCTGTGATGTCCGTAGAAGTCGTATCCGTCACGCAGGCGAATGAGCGCCGTGACCATACACAACGTAGGCACTGCCAGCGCTTGGGATTTAACACTTTAAACGCTACGCGAAGAATAAAACGCGGAAGTATGCGTCACGTGGAACTCCATTGCGAGTTGTCACAACGGGAAGGCGGGACGCGAATGTCTCTGCTGGTGAGCACAAGTGCCCACTCGTATGCGCAATCGGTTTCTTGACTCCATCGCACGTCAATTATGAGCCACAAACAATACTTGTTTGATATCCCCCCGGGCTACCAACAATACCTGTTGATCACCCAGACAGGAGAGCACGATCAAAAACAAACTCGATGAACAACAACTGCGACGGGCAAGGTTCAGGTTTCTTGAGAGAGAATCAACATAGAAGCAGAAGGGAATCGGGACGTTGGTATCCCGGGGGAGATCTGAACATTCTTGTTCGTATCTCTACGTAGAACCCCTTGACGCGGGACCACAGTTTGGGCTGCTTTCACTCTGTGTTTGATTAAGGTGATGTCCGTGATTCCTCGTAAGAGATCCAAACGATGGTGTCTTGGGCACAGACGCTGCAGCCGCGTTCTGTTCAAAAGAATCAGGAATTTATCCCCACCAATCTCTGCCCTTGGAACCGCCCATCCTCACAGTCGACTACACTGCTAGCGTAGAGCGCTCTACACCGGTCGGCCCCGTCGGAGGCTTCGTGGAACCCGCGAACAAACTCGCCGTCGCTACGCCGTACTTGGCATTGTTCGGACCCGTCGCCACAATCGCGATCGTTGCTACGGCACCGTGGAATAGGCCTGACAACTGAGAAGGACAATTCAACTCACGCTCAGCGGGCAACGACTCTGAACCTTCGTGTCTGCGCTCTCTCCCGGTGCCAGACCTTCGTGGTCGTGCCGGTCCAGCGGCTAACGCTTCGCTCCTTTGGCTCTGCGTCTCACATTGTCGGCCAGGATGCGTCTCTTCATTGAGGCCGCTTCCGGTTTCTTGAGACGGGCTCGGAGTTATCGAATAATCTCCTTTTGTGTTGCGTGTCTCGTGATTGTGTGACCATGTCGTCCGGCCCGAGTCAGAACGGAAAACTGAAAGCGCCCGGATGCATTGATGGCGGTCGCGGCAGAGCGGCGGAGCAGGGAAAGATGAGCGAGGGAGGCATTCTGACCGCTTTCCGGTCAAGAGTCAGGAAGCCCCGTGAAATTGACACAAGGACAGAACGAGCATAATATGACGTGATCATCTGTGTATGCATCACAAATCTCATGTTCTCCTGCTGCGACACTATTCTTGGGAGCCTTGAATCGCCGCAAGTTCCTCAAGTACGCTGGCGCAACAGGTGCGGTTGTCGGAGCCTCAGCCCTCGGATTGAACTATCTTCTCAAGCCAATGATAACACGTCTGACCTACGAATTGTCGAAAGTCGTGAACAGCAAGATCTACGACATCCGGGTCGATGTGGAGATCTCTAACCCTGCAAAACGGTTGCTGTCTGTCCAAGTTGCCCTTGAGCCTGTCGTGTACACCTACTTGCCTAGCGAGGCTTTCACGAACGAGCAATCCAAAGCCACCATGCTACAGACCACAGGCCTCGAAAACGAACTCCTCTCCGCCTACTTCACGAATCTGAAGGGAGGAAGAGAGTACGATGTGAAAGCCAGCACTAATGACGGAAGCGCTATGGTCGACACGAGGACTCTGAGAACTGAGTACGTACGAGAGTTTGAGAACATCGCTGCGCTGGATGACATGACCGTCATCGCAGACTACTATACATGGTACATGATTCCACCTAATTCATGGTATGACAATGGTCGAAGTGTCCACGTATATTGGCCTCTCCTTGGAGAGTATGACAGTGCAGATCCAATTGTTATCAGCAAACACATAGATTGGGCCACTGGATACGGAATCGATGCATTCGCCATTAGCTGGTGTGGAGACACTAATACCAATCCTAACAATCCTGGTGCCAATCCTAGTGACCTAACTAGCTTCGAAGACGCTTTCCTCAAGCACCCAATGCTGAACCAGATGAAGTTCTTCATTCTCTATGAAAACAATGATAGGATAAGAATTGAAAACCCAAATGAGCCTTCAGAAAAATGGATAGAAGATTTGAACGATCCATTCAATAGGGAAAGGCTAGTTTCCGACTTCCTATACCTAGCCAAGTATTTTTCCAATCCTTCATACTTGAAGGTTGGAGGAAAGCCAGCAGTAATATTCGATTACGCAGCCTCTTTTAGAGGAGACATCAAGGATACTTTCAATGAAGTACGAGACAAAGTGAGAGAAAACAGTGGCTACGAACTTTACTTGGTGAATGATTTGGGAATGCGAGCCTTTGACCCCCAAGAAATTGTAAATGATGGCCATCCACATATTTTGGAACTTGTTGAGAGTACCGATGCAATTGGATATGGGGTAGACTTAGGGCCACAAGCTGAGGAGTGTTACGCTGCATGGCACAATATTGCTATTGAACATGAAAAGGACTACTTGCCTTATTCTCAACCAGGTCTTGAAGCGCCTCAATGGACGATGGATGCAATACCCGCTCTTCCGCGCGTCCCTCGTAATCCGAAGTTATTCAGGACGTTGATTCATTTGAGCAAGAAATATTCTACGCATAAAATGATAGGAATAAAGGCATTCAACGATTGGGATTGGGGCCAAGCAATTGAACCCGCGAAGGAATATGGATTTGAGTATCTAGAGATAGTGAAAAGCTCTCTTATGAATTGAAAGATCTCAACATTGTCCCCCTCGTGCTGAGCCATTCCACAAGTGCTTCTCTGATGAGAGAGCTCTGACTGCGACGCTTGGCCTTGCCTGTCTTCTCTAGGACCAACGAATCAGCCTTGGTTAAGAAGACCTCGCGCTTGACCCTCAGGCCATTTCCCATATGATACGTGCTAGAGGAGGAGCCATATATCATGTATGGCAAATATCACAACCACGACATTTGGCCGCTAGCACCCGGACCTCCACCATTGGTGCACCTTTCGACCCGACATCATGGTCGGTGAATGCGGAGGATCTAGGCGATTTCTGCTCGAGTTGTGGTGCTAGGAGGGTCCTCTGCAAGAAATCCTAGCAGATTCAGGCGGGCGAAACACGTCCGCTATTGGCGTCTTTTCTTCCCGTATGAGTGAATCACGATGAGCGCAGCTACAATCAATCCTGCAAGAACAGGCACTATGAGGAAATTGTCTGGGAAGGCAGTCTGCTGACCAACTGCCGTTGACAACTGACTTGCCGTAGTGGCACTTTGGAGATAGGTAGTCGCGGTAGTTGTAGTCGCAGATTTCGTCCAAGTAAGAGTAAGCTGGATGGTCGTTGTGATTTGAGTGTGACGAAGCGTGAATCGCACAGCGGGCTTTGCACCTTGTGTGAGAAGTTGCCTAAATCGAGGTAGATACTTTGTGTAAACCCCCGCGTATCCTAATGGATCATCAATTCCGAACGGGATCTGTAAGTAGTAGTCAATCGGTTTCGAGACTGTCTTTCCTATCTTGGAAGAGTACCATCTGATCGCATCTGCAACAGGACGCACCGAGTTGTCGCTATTAACGATGCCAAAGTCGGATCCTTCGTCAAGTCTTGGTCCACCCGGATACCACCAGGCAGCAAGTCCATCAACGTCGTACGATAAGGCAGCCTCGTAGAAGTATTGGTAGAATTCCTTCTGCGCCTGCAAGGTTTGAGATATTGGGAAAAGCCCCGTGCTTTGACCGAACTCTATGAAGACCACGGGTTTCGTATTGTTCGTTGCCCATCTGGCATAGGTCGTAGTGAAACCCAAACCTGCTAACGTTGCCTGTGCGTGATCCTTGACTAGGTTCGGGCTTGGATTGATCGCAAGCACTTGCTTGGCATCCGGTACTTCCACCCGGACACAGAAGCCCTGTCGCGCGTCAACTGCGAACTGGAAGTAACCGTTGGAATCAGTTCGCACGTTAGCGTCAGTACATGTGTCGATCTGTATACCTACGAGAGGCTGGCCATTGTCTCCTCTGATTACTCGACCTGAGACTGAATTAGGTGCAGGATTGAAGGTGGGATGAGGCCACTCCGAGGGATC
>Ga0315282_10016510_pt1 | contig 10782 bp, 8 predicted proteins | sample YL17G07_20_MG_FD_203693 | JGI IMG/M metagenome (GOLD analysis project Ga0315282, IMG submission 203693) | Sediment microbial communities from Yellowstone Lake, YNP, Wyoming, USA - YL17G07_20 | ecosystem: Environmental > Aquatic > Freshwater > Lake > Sediment | place: USA: Wyoming | collected... | reverse complement strand
ATGAGGAGTATTTGAAATTTTCAGCGAAGAAATCAAGCCGACATTTTCTCTTCCCAGCAAATCACTGTCTGACTCCGATTTATCGGAGGAGTTCTGATTTGCGCCCTGCAGAGGCTTGAATTTCGAGCGTTAAGAAAATTTCTCAGCGACGAATAAATTAACTTTTTCAGTCTTTCCACACCTCAATTGCCACATCCGGACACATCTGATAACACAAACCACAACTATTGCACTCCCCATTATCAACAAACTCAGCTGGATGGTAACCAGCCAGGTTGAATTTTTCTGATAACTTTATGAGATGTTTTGGGCAAGATACCACGCATAGTTTACAACCTTTGCACTGTTCAATATTTATTATAATTTTTCCCATATCTTTACCAAATTTTTAGGACTGGCCTTCTCTTATCATTTCTCTGGCATGTTTCAAAGTTATCTCTGTCAGGCGCTCTCCACCCAACATGCGGGCAATCTCGCTTTCCCTTCCCTTTTTATCCAAAAGATCAACTATTGTTTTTGTGCGTCCCTCACTAATCTTTTTGTCCACATAATAGTGATTTGACGCGAAAACAGCAATTTGTGGAAGGTGAGTAATGCAAATAACCTGGTGATTGGGAGAGAGGGTTCTCAATTTTCTTCCCACAACTTGAGCAATTCTTCCGCCAATGGCTGTGTCGATCTCATCAAAGATCAAAGTAGGTATCTGATCTGCCCGTGCCAGAATAGTCTTCAACGCTAACATTATACGTGATATCTCTCCGCCAGAGGCAATCTTATTTATAGACTTTAAATCCTCTCCCACATTGGGAGCAACCAGAAACCCGATTTCATCCATTCCGGTAGATTTTATTTCGCCTTGTTTAATCTCGACATCGAATCTCGCCTTTCCCATTCCTAATTCCCTCAATTCCTGTTCCGTTTTCTTTTTTAACTTAGCTCCTGCTATTTTTCTCTCTCGAGAAAGCTCGCTAGCCTCCCGCACAAGTTCTTCTTCCAATCTCTTTACCTCACCCGTAAGTTCTTCCATACTTCTAACACTATTAACCAGTTTGTCCAATTTAACCTGTGTTTCTTTTCTATAATTCAGAATGTCTTTTATTGTACTTCCATATTTTCGCTTAAGTTTATTAATTAACTCTTTCCTTTCTAATATCTCTTCTAGCCTTTTGGGATTGAATTCCACTTTTTTCCTATAATCTCTTATCGCTACAGCTATCTCCTCTATCTGATACTTTGCCTCACCCAGCTCCTCTAACTCATCCTTTAATGTCTGGTCGATAGCAACAATCCTTTCCAGGTCTCTCTCCACTAATGCCATCTTCTCCGTGATGGAACCTGCCCCTTCATAGAGGTGATGATAAAGCTCCTGGCTCAACTGGTCCAACTTTTCCGCATTGCTCAAAACTTTGTATTCCTTATCCAGAACTTCTTCTTCCTCGACAGAAAGATTAGCCTGCTCAATCTCTTTTATTTGAAATTGATAAAGGTCGATCTGTTGTTCCCGTTCTTTCTCTGAGGTACGCAGTTCTTCCAGTTCGCGTGATTTCTCTCGAAACTTACGGTAGGTCTGTTCAGTTCTCTTCCTGGGCCTTATCAACGCTCCGAATTCATCCAAGAGATCCCTGGCAACACCGGGCTTGAGCAAGGCCTGATGTTCGTGTTGTCCGTGTACATCCACTAAATAGTTACCAATTTCTTCCAACATTCCCAAAGTAATAATTTGACCGTTTAGAAAACAGCGACTCTTTCCCTGCCGATTCAATTCCCTTTTCAGGAGAAACTCTTCTTCTTCTTCTTTCCTCAAGAGACTCATCTCAGCGAGCATCTCTTTCAACCTGATATTCTCCTTAATCTCAAAAAGGCCCAGAACCTCACAGAGGTCGCTCCCTTTCCTGATAACTTCAGAAGAGGCCCGCCCACCAAGGATTAGCCCGATTGCTCCAATAATTATCGATTTACCAGCTCCAGTCTCGCCGGTCAAAATATTCAAACCCTTATCAAAAGATACATGCAATTCTTCAATCAAAGCAAAATTCTTTATGGATAATTCCCGCAACATCGCATCCTCAAGCCACATAAAGCAGAGCTTCAAATCATTGCACGATTTGAAATCGTGCCTACAGAATCTCAGATTCGCTTCATTGTAGGCACAAATTCAATTTGTGCAAATTTGTGAGAAGCATTAGAAATTTTAGCGAGAAAGCAAGGCCAACTGCATTTCCCCGGGAGAAAAGTTCGATTTGTGATGATATTGGAAATTTTAGCAAAAAGCAAGGGCTGACCAATATTTCTTCTAAGCAAAATACTTGAGCGAGCCGAAGGCGAGCGAATCATTTTGCGCTGGGCAAAGCCCGCAGCTTTTTGCGTTAAGAAATTTCTTAGTAAAGAACAAATCGAACTTTTCTTCTCTACCTTCCTCCCCACTTCAACTTCGTCCTCAACACCTGGTAATAACTTTCCTTTTCTGGGACAATCAGTTTTAATCCTTCCCTTGCTTTCCTTACTTGAACCAAGTCTCCCGACTCCAAACGGATGTTTTCCTGCCCATCCATAGTAAGAATAACCTCATGATGGTTAGCCTCAACCCAAATCTTAATGGTATCTTTAGAAGAGACAATCAATGGGCGTAAAGCCAAAGTATGAGGACAAATAGGTGACAGAATGATAAGAGATAAATCCGGGTGAACTATAGGACCACTGGCCGCTAAGGAATAGGCGGTGGAACCTGTAGGAGTGGAAACAATTAACCCGTCTCCAACGTATGTGGCAACATACTGGTTATTTACTTCCAGTCTCAATCTTATTACTCTCGCTGTAACTCCATTTTTTACTACTACATCATTTAAAGCTAAGAATTCCCCTACGGTTTTACCTTTACGCACTACTTTGGAATGTAATAGCATCCTCTCCACAGTTCTAAATCTCTTTTTTAAAATTGTTCCCAATGTTGGGTACAAGTCCGAGAGGCCAACTCCTGCCAGGAATCCAAGTCCACCGAGGTTAACTCCTAAGACAGGTAGATTAAATCCACTTGCCTGACGGGCTGCTTTTAGTATAATTCCGTTGCCACCTAATGCGATAACCAAATCGGTCTGTTTAGAAATCTCATTCACTAAAACCTTTACCTTCCTTCTCCCTAAATAAGAAGTCAACTTCTGGACAGTAGATTTGGGTCTCTTTCTTTTCAAATCTGCAAGTATTGCAATGGTCTTCATTTTACTTACCCCTAAAAGATTGTTCTTGGTCGGATGCTTTTTAGAATGTCATTTTTCTTCACTCTGGACTGAGAACTACCTGCCAGTTTTGGCGCACATTTTATAAAAGCTAATCATCGTCTTCCCGTACTGCTCCTTCCTAAAAAGGAATAAAAATCCCTCTTTTTCCGGCATTTTTTCTTTAAAGTGGTGCTGGCAGATAACCCAACCGTCTTTCTTTAATAGGCTCAACTTAACTATTATATACAAAGTCTTCTTAATTAGATTTAATTTATAAGGAGGTCCAGCGAAAATCAAGTCGAATTGTCCAGGCAGAGAAAATTTCCTTCCTTCTTTATTGCAATCTAAAACATCTGTTTCGAGGACCTTTGCTCTCTTTTCCAGCTCACACCTTCTTAAATTTTCCCTAATCAATCTTGTCAAGCGAGTCTCTTTTTCTACAAAAAGAACATAGCGCGCTCCTCGGGAGAGAGCTTCTATTCCCACACTCCCGGTGCCAGCATATAGGTCCAGGAAACTCGCATCAACTACCCTATCTCCCAGAATATCAAAAAGCGACTTCTTTATTCTTCCCAAAAGTGGGCGGGTAGCCAAGCCGGGCAAACTCTTTATTTTCTTACCTTTAAGGCTACCCGCAATAATCCGCATTCCTCTTATTTTTTGCACTTTCAAAATGGTGGAGGCGACCGGAGTCGAACCGGTGACCTCATCCCTGCCAAGGATGCGTTCTCCCAACTGAACTACGCCCCCAACTCACGCTCGCTTTGCTAAGGTTTTTATTTCAGTTTCTTAATACCTTCGGATAGCTTCTTTTTCAACAAGGATGAGTCAGCTTTTTTCTTTCTAATCTCTGTATTTATCCTATTTACTTGAGCGCACAACTTAGAAATTTTACTGTTTTTGAGCTTGTTTTCCTTAACCAACTTAAAAGTCTCAGTACCTATTTCCTGGAAAAGTTTTGCCCTTTTACTTTCCAGTCCCAGCTCTTCAACCTTTAGCTTACTGATATTTATACCGTAGAGGGCCTCCTGTCGCAAGCCTTTAGCGATTCTTACGGCCTTGGCACCGAGTTCCTTGAGTTGTTTTTCCGCCTTTCCCCAGAATTTCTGAGCTTCTTTTCTTTCCATAAAATTTCCTCCCACCAATTCTTTCTTATTTTAATTATACTTAACAAACCGAATAAAGTCAAACTTTTTTCAGTCCAAAAACCCTCTGGTGAAAACGGACTTTTTGAAAGAGATTCGTGGTCAGAGGCAGGAGAGTAGATTTTTGTGGGAGCGGGTTGGAGAGGATTGCCCCTGTTATGTTCTTTAGCAGAGAAGAGAATCAATATTATACCCTAAACAGGGGTTAGGAGTAGCGAAGCAAAGCTTCGCACAATGGCGCGGAGCTATCGCTCCGCTACTCCTTTCTTTGTCCTATCTTTTGTCATAATTTTAAAAAAATCGCTTTTCGCGAAAGGCTTTCTCTACATTTCCCTTGACAGTAAATGTCTTTTAAGTGTAAAATTATTTAGTAGTGCCAGAGTGGCGGAATTGGCATACGCGACGGTCTCAAAAACCGTTATCCTTTGGGATGTGTGGGTTCAAGTCCCACCTCTGGCATATTTTACCTCCTTCCATTCTATCTCTCTCGCTGTTCTATAACCCTTCTGTACAATTCTTAGTTTGGGGCCCCTGAAACAGTTTTTGACCACTCTATTATCATGTGGAAGAAAAACGATAGTTTTTCAGAGACAGCAGACTATTCCTTGACAGAGTGTGAAATTATGTGGCATAATAATTTTTGGTTTCTATGAGAAGCGTTCTTCCAAAATAGTCTCGGGAGGAAATTTTGAAAAGATCCAAGTGGGTGGTTGTTGCTGGAATATTAATAAGCATTTTCTTTCTCTACCTCGCCCTCCGAAAAGTAAATGTTGAAGAAATTAAAAGGATATTGAAACTAGCAAATTATTATTGGCTATTCCCAACAGCAATTTCTTATACCATCGCGATTTTGATGCGAGGAGTAAGATGGAGATACCTTCTCTTGCCCATAAAAAAATGCAAAATATTGAACCTAATCTCAGCAGTCTTTATTGGATTTATGGCAAATAATCTTTTGCCACTAAGAGCTGGAGAACTTATTCGAGCCTATGTAAATGGAAAAAAAGAGAATATTAGCAAGAGCTCATCTTTCGCTACCATTATTGTAGAGAGAGTCTTTGATGGACTCGCTTTGGTCATTCTTCTATTGGTTGCACTCCTTTTTCTGAGAAGCGGCTCCTATTCACAACACTACCTTCCTCAATGGCTCAAAAAGATGATTTATGTTGCCTGGGTCTTATTTTTAGGTACACTAATTCTTCTCTACATAATGATGCGTTCCAAAGAGCTAACCGGTAGAGTCATTAAAAAACTGTTTGGTTTCCTTAAAGAACCCCTTTTAAAGAAAATACTCAATCTGACAGACTCCTTTATTGAGGGACTGAGCGTCTTGCGCCAACGGAGGGAAATCCTTGCTGTTTCTTCTTTCTCCATCCTGGTCTGGATTTTTGAAGGGACAACATTCTATCTGGGAGCAAAAGCGCTTAATCTATTCGTATCCTACCCCCAGGCTTACCTTACAATGGTTGTAATAGCGCTGGGGGTAATGATTCCGTCCTCTCCAGCTTTTGTTGGGGTCTATGAATATTTCTGCATCACTGCTCTTGCCCTTTTTGCAATCGACAAGAGTCTTGCCTTAAGCTATGCTGTACTTCTACATTTCCTTCAGTTTAGCTTAATTGTAAGTTTTGGTCTCTTCTTCTTATGGAAAGAGAATCTTTCCCTTTGGAAATTGAAAGAGGAGATTAAAGATTATCCCTCATAATTTAGTAAAGCCTTCGTACCCAAGTGAAGAGGCAACCAAACCACAGTCAGATTAACGATGACGAAAGCAGCAATTATAACTGCAATTGCAGGCCAATAGAAGCTGCCCTTGAAGCCAAGAGAATATTGAAAATAGCTTCTGACTGGCAAAGCCTCCAGTCCAATAATTACCCCTACATAAAAGAGTGCATAAATCATGAATAAAATCCCGCCAAGCGATGATTCAACCTGAGAGATGTTCTCTACATGAAACTTAGGATAAATCGCTCCCATTCCCAATGCCAGACTGGTCAATCCCACTACCATCACTTCCACACTTCCCAAAGAGAGAAGGGTCATAAAAATATCGGCTTTTAAAAACAGATTGGAAACCAAAACCAAAAACCCTCCCAGAATCAATAATGGAAAAAAGCTAATCCAGAACTTTTCTTTCAAAAATCTCCTTAGAGAAAAGGGCGAGCTCTGAATAATCCAGAAGGAGGACCCTTCAAGGCTTACTGCTGGGTAAACAAAGCGAAGAGCCAAAGCTGCCAGAACGAAGCCAGCCAAACCTATATTCAGAAAAGAGATGAGGCTCTTCAAATAGACAGTATCCAGTGGCAATTTATAAATATTAAAAAGATAGACAATTACCAGTGCCCCTAAAAGAAATAGTTGAGACCACTGACCAGTATCTCGAAAGAAGAGTTTAGTATCCTTCTCGAGAAGTGCTCTTACCTGTTGAGAGAAGCCTTGAGAGAAAAATCGAATCACTTTTCCTATTATATCTTTTCTAAGGCTCTGGCCACTACCCTCTTGGGCAGTCGCCCAGTTGGAATAGTATGTTCTACTTACTAAAAGAAAACTTATTAACACCAGGGCAATGGCTACTGAAAGAATAATTGAAAAAAAATGAATATATCCAAGAAGGTCCCTATGGGTGGCAAAGGCAACTGCCTGAGTAATCCAGAAGCTCGGTAAGAACTTTGAAGTGGGCGCTCTTATCATAGCGAGATAGTTCAGCACACTACCCATTGCTTCAGGTTTAACCAGGCTTTCTGGCTGAAGGAACCGAAAGAGTAGGTATAACCCACCTCCCAAGAAGACAGCCAGAACTAAAAGGATATCCCTTGTCTTTCTTGTAGGGAAAAAGTGCATAAGAATTAGAGAGAAAATAACTCCCGCACCTGCGGCAATTACTAAGAATGGTATCAACACGAAGACAATCTGGAGATAGAATGGAACTTTTAATGAATAGGTTTTTCCATACGCCAAAAGAAACGGAGAGAAAGCAAGAACCACCATCCAGGAAGAATAGATTAGCGTTTCCAGAAACTTAATTCCGAAAATTGAACGGAATGGTAAGGGAGTGGACAGTAGAAAGGGTAAGTCGAAAGAGAAATAGACAGTGGAAAAGGAAGTGATGACATTGCTGAAAACGAGCATCACTAAAAATGTAAGAAAGACCATAGAAAGAAGTTTAACCACCAGTATCGGTCCCAGAAGAGGAACTTCACGGAGATAGGTTAACACACGGTAAAATCCGCTATATAGCGCCCAGAGAAAGAGAAGGCCAATCCCAAACAGGAAACCATTCTTTATTTTTGCCCCCGCCGCCATAAACCGAAATCGATTTCTGACTTCCCGAAGCTTCATTTGACATAAGAGAACAATCTTCATTTGTGCCCAGGGCAACCAATCTCCCCTCCTGGATAATCCCAATGCGATGGCATAATTTCTCAGCAATCTCCAAAGTATGAGTGGACATAAAAATTGTCACTTTCCTTTGAGAAAGCTCTTGGAAAATCCTCTTTACCAATCTCCCGGCCTTGGGGTCTAAACCGACTAAAGGCTCATCTAAAAAGATTACTTTTGGGTTGTGCAGAAGGACAGAAGCCATTCCTCTATGTGCTAAAGCACATAGCTTCCTGACAAAGTCCCGATGTATCGGGATTGATTACATCTTAACCTAAGCCCCCGATTTATCGGGGGAGGAGTTTTTATTTGCGCCCTCGAAAGTCCGAAGTTTTTTGGCGTCAAGAAATTCCTCAAGCAATGAACAAACTATTTTTAATTCTACTCAGTATTCTCTCTCTACCCAGGGGAGAGGGTCGACCGGGACACCATGGATATATAATCCCCAATGGAGATGGGGACCTGTAGTAAGACCTGTCTCTCCCACCCTGCCAATAATTTGTCCTTTGGTGACTTTATCTAATTTTGTAACATTGACAGACTTTAAATGCAGATAGATTGTGGTTACCCCTTGGCCGTGATCAATCATTACGGTCTTTCCATGAAGATAAAAACCCTCCTCCGCCAGAATAACCTCACCGCTATTGGCTGCTCGAACCGGGGTGTCCTCAGGAACCTTTAAATCGACCCCCTTGTGGCTCCCAAGAAATTGTCTGCCAACCATTCTCTTAACACCATATTCTCCAACAATCATTCCTTCAACTGGCAGAATGAATTCTCCCTGCCAATTTTGCTTTTTCTTCTCAATTTTTAAGGCACTATTAATCAAATCTCTCTCTCGTTCATTCAGAGGTGAACCAATAAGTTTCATCTTTTCTGGACTGAAGCTAACATATGATACAGGAAAAACCTTTCTATTAACAGTTAGGAGCTCATACTCTCTCCTTATTTTTTCCCCTGCTGCCTTCTCCAAAATTAGAACAGCATACCTGCCAGGAACGAAATTGTATGGCAGTCCAATCAATGTCCTGAGAGAGCCTCTATCTGTAGAATGCACGGGATACTCCCTTGCGTTGAACCAGCAGGAACATTTGCTCCCTCTCTCTACCCCTTTAATTTCTACTGCCAGAGTATCGCCTTGAGTTGGGACAGTGGTGGAAAGATTAATTTCAAAAGACCAAGCCCGAAAACTAAGCATGAAAAGTAGTAAGAATATAATCGCTGATTTCATTGCAAAAATCACTTTTGCTCCTGTCACAAAAAATCGCCCCGACGCTGCGGGGCGATCCTGATATTTATAGAATGCTATTATCATCTACAATATGGGTAGATACTTCTGCAGTTCGTAGTCTGTAACCTGAGTGCGATAACGATCCCACTCAATCTTCTTATTATCGATGAACTTGTTGAAGATGTGTTCACCCAGAGTTTTCCTAACAAGCTGGCTCTTCTCAGTAATCTGGATGGCCTCGATTAGACTCCCCGGGAGTGATTTTATCCCATAGGTTTCCTTTTCCTCATTACTCAGGAGGAAGATATCCTTTTCTATTGGGTCTGGTAACTCATATCCTTTTTCTATCCCTTCCAGACCAGCCGCCAACATCACTGCAAAAGCTAAATAGGGGTTGCAGGCAGGGTCAGGACTCCTCAACTCTACACGAGTGGTCATCTCTTCCCCTGGCTTATACATGGGAACGCGCACCAATGCCGAACGGTTCCTTTGCCCCCAGCAGATATAAACGGGCGCTTCATATCCTGGAACCAACCTTTTATAAGAGTTAACCCACTGGTTACAAATCGAAGTAATCTCCTGAGCGTGAAAAAGGAGACCAGCAATAAATGCTTTACCTTCTTTGGAAAGGTAATAATTATCCCGTGCATCGAACAAAGCATTATTATTACCTTTGAATAACGATTGATGCGTATGCATCCCCGAACCATTCTGTCCAAAGAGAGGCTTTGGCATAAATGTGGCATAGACACCCCTCCTCAAGGCCACCTCCTTAACAATAACTTTATAGGTCTGGACGCTGTCCGCCATGGTTAGGGCATCAGCGTAGCGTAAGTCTATCTCATGCTGGGAGGGTGCCACTTCATGATGACTATATTCTACGGGAATTCCCATCTTCTCCAGATAAAGGACAGTCTCCTTCCGTAAATCGTGAGCCATATCCAGAGGCAGTAGGTCGAAATAGCCGCCTGCATCAAGGACATCCGTACCTTTTTCACTCTTGAAATAGAAATATTCAAGTTCTGGGCCAACGTAATAAGTATAGCCCATCTTCTTTGCCCTCTCCAGGTTCTTCTTCAAAGTATAACGGGGATCTCCCTCATATGGAGAACCATCCGGATTCAATATGTCACAGAACATTCTGCCCGCCGCACCCTCTTCCCCAGCACTTCTCGACTTCTCTCCTTGGGTTTCTGAGTGTTTTCCGGAGAGATCCCCAGGGAGAATCTGGAATGTTGAAGGGTCGGGCAGAGCTACAAGATCGCTCTCAAAAATTCTGGCAAAGCCCTCAATTGAAGACCCATCAAAACCCATGCCGCCATCCAGGGCTCTTGGCAATTCCCTCTCTGTAATTGCCACACTCTTCAACTGCCCAAGAATGTCTGTAAACCAGAGACGAATAAATTTGATCCCCTTTTCCTTTACCACCTTCAATACGTCTTTTTCAGTCATAATTGTTCTCCTTTAAGTTCTGTCTTAGGGGTAGCTCCGATGAATCGGAGCTACTCCAATAACATTAGAAGTGAACCCTAGCCTCCATGGTCGTTGTTCTTATTGGCTTACCAAAAGCGTCGAAAGTCTGTCTATAGATAATGACCAGAGCTATATGAGGATCAACGTGGTATCCGATTTCCGTTGTAAGGATAGTGTTGGGCCCTCTAACTCTAATTAAATCTTTCCACGTGTCGGCATTCCTTTTATCATAGGAGAATAGAAGGCTGAACTTATCCATTAAGAGCGCTGGATGAACTCTCACAGTAGCCCTGAAATGGGGATAAATATCGGTCGGGTCGTGATTGTAATTTTCGAATGA
>Ga0315282_10016509_pt1 | contig 10782 bp, 11 predicted proteins | sample YL17G07_20_MG_FD_203693 | JGI IMG/M metagenome (GOLD analysis project Ga0315282, IMG submission 203693) | Sediment microbial communities from Yellowstone Lake, YNP, Wyoming, USA - YL17G07_20 | ecosystem: Environmental > Aquatic > Freshwater > Lake > Sediment | place: USA: Wyoming | collected... | reverse complement strand
GCGCCTCCTCCGGCCCCCTTTCGCCCGCATCTTCGCCAAAGGTGGTAGACTTTGTATGTGAGAACGATGTGAGGGCCGCGCTGAACGCCAACGGGAAAATTCACATCGGTCCCCGCACCATCGTCACCCCATCGGCCCGCGACCTGGCCGCGGGTACGGACGTGTTCATCATCGGCCAGGCGAAATGAACCTGGGTCTCGAGGCCGCGGGCCGAGATGCCGGCGTCCCAGGAAGCAAGACTGAAGTCCGACTATGCCGCAGACCGAACTCGACCTGAAGCGCGTGCGATCGGAGATGATCGACTACATCCACCAGTCGGGGCTGCCCGTCTTTTACAGCACGTGCACGCCTGATCCGGAGAGCGCACTCTTCTGGGATGGGGCTTCGTATCCGGACTGGCGCCAATTCGTCGACGTGGCCAAGGAGTCGGGCGCCAAGCTGCTGGTCTTCGCTTCGGAAGAGCTGACCCAGGCGGCATTGGATGACGCGTTCGAGAAGCTCGAAGACTGCGAGCTGGACAGCGACGAGCGGCGCACCTACACCAGGCAGTTCGAGGCTTTGCGCAAGCGGGTGGGGCAAACGGCGTGGATTCGCATGGCCTTCGAACACGGCGGCCAGTGGCTGAACTACGCGCTCGGTGCGCCCTGGCACGAGGAATTCGAATCGGTCGTCGAAGACCTGGAACTGCTCCTCCCCTATGAGGACCTGGACGAGGAAGAGGAGGAAGAGGAGGGCGGTTCCGGCCGCGGTTTCTTTTCCCGCAACTGAATCCCGGCTGACGGCCGCCGGCTGCACGAACTCCCGCCGCAGCTTTCTGCCCTCCGCCAGCATCCAATCATGTAGGGGAACCTGATCCATGAGATGGGACCAAATCTCCCGGAACTGGGAGCGGATGAAGGTGTTGGCACAGGAACGATGGGCCAAGCTTGGCGATCGCGACCTGGAGCTGATCGACGGCGACCGGCAGGAGCTTATCCTCGTGCTGGCGGAACGCTACAAGTGGCCCCGGCAACGCGCCGAGCTGGAAGTGCAGGACTGGCAGGGAAGCGGCGTCCGCCCCCCCAGCTTCAATCCCCCGCAAAGCCTCCGCAAAGCCGGATAAGCAAACGTCCTGGAACCACCGCAAAGGTAGAACCGCCCTGTAGCGCCGGGCGCCAGGCCCGGCGCTACAACAATTGAACCGCCGGCGGTGCAGGCCCTCACGCGTCCAGGTGGTCGGAGAAGAAGCGGGCGACGGCGGCCTGCGACGGCGCCACCTGGCGATAAATGCCGTCCATCTCCGCGGGCTGCAGCGGCTTGAAGGCGCGGGCGATGGCTACGTTCTGCTCCAGCATCTCCAGCTTGGGCATGCCGATGACCGCCGCGGTGACCGGCAGGGACAGCGTGTAGCGCAGCAGCGACTCAATCCCGGTTTTCCCCGCGCCGGCCCCCACGATCTTGTCCTGGGCCGCTATCTTCATGGCGATGACGCCGAGGTTCTTTTTCTTGGCGGCCGGCAGGGCCAGTTCCTCGAACTGGTTGGCGCGGGAAGCGTTCAGGGCCATCTGCACGCAATCCAGGTCGTGCCGCTCGATGGCCGTCTTCAGCACCGCGCCCTCCTGGTGGCAGCTCATGCCGATGAAGGTGGCCATCTTCTGCTCGCGCGCCTTGTAGAGCGCCTTCAGCCCGCCCTCTTTCTCGATCTTCTCCAGGTCGGCCATGGGACCGAGGCCGTGCAGGTGGAACAGGTCCAGGTAGTCGATTTGCATGCGCTTGAGGCTCTGCTCCAGCGTCCGCATGACGCCGTCGTAGTCGCGCAGGTCGGCTTTGGTGGCCAGAAAGATGTCCTTGCGCCGCGCCCCCAGCGCCTTGCCGATTCTGATTTCGCTGTCGCCCTTGCCGTAGTCGGTCGAGCTATCGACATAGGTGATGCCCAGATCGAGGGCGCGGTTGAGCGCCCGGATGCCTTCCTCTTCGCTCTTGTACTCCAGGAAGCGGCTGCCGCCGCCAAAGGCCAGAATGGAAACCTCGCGCTTGGTGCGCCCCAGGACCCGCTTGGGTATGCCGCCTTTGGCCTGGGCGGCGAGCGCCGTCGAGAGGGCCGGAAGCGCGGCGGAAGTCGCGCCCACGCGCCGGATGAAGTTGCGGCGGGAAATGTCGGTCATGCCCTGCTCCTTTCGCGAATGAAGAATAGCACAAAGCCATTTCGGATTGCGGAGTCCGGGCTGGCTGGTAATCCGCAATCCCAACTCCGCAATCCGAAATTCGGGCACACCATGACCCTGGCGAAACTGCGCCGGGAGCTGGGCGTGTTGCGGGGCGGCGGCGAGGAGCACCATGGGCTGCCGGGGCTGGGAAGCATCCTGGGCACCGAAGACTGAGGGCCAAGTTCCAACACAGAGCCACAGACGTTCGCTTCGGCATTCAGGCGGATCGGGCCTCACAGAACAAGCTACCATTCCGGCCGAAAGACCTGCACATATGTGGGCTATCCGCGATGCGACTAACTTCCTCGGGTGCGGCGCGGTCGAGCCAACCGGCTGAGGGCGTCCAGGTTGGACTGGACAGCGCGAATGGCGTCAGGCTTCCCGCTGGTGAGAATTTGCTCCAGGAGCTCATGCCAGCGCTGATTGGCACGGGACGGGCGAGTGCTCTGGACTGCCGGCGTTCGCTCCTCGCATTCGGCAAGGAAATCATCGACCAGGTCGCCAAGGCCGGCCTGCTCGGCCAACTCGATGATGGCCTTCCTGGCTGGGGGAGAGATCCGTGCGCCGCGCTCATAAGCCTGAACCGACTGCCAAGAGCGGCCAATTCGGTCCCCCAACTGGGCCTGATTCAGACCCAGCCGCTCCCTTATTTCTTTCAAACTCGACGACATTTTTCTGCTTGACATCACTTAAGCTGAGGCTTAAGCTTCGTCTCGTGCCCACGATAAACCTTGCCCTCGGACACCGCCGGATGACCGAAGCGGAACCTTCCTTGTGGCTACGCTGCAACTAGCGGCGCGGGGGTGCCGCCTGAAGGCCCAGTTGTAGCGCGTTGGGGATCGGGATGGCAAGATCAAAGTGCCAGTCGGATGCGGAGAACCGGGGGCGGCCTCAGGTCCCGCCTCCGTGGCCCGCCGGTGCCGGCACGGCCCCGGCGGCAGCGGGCGGGGGTGACGGGGAGTTTCGGTTTTACGTGGGTCTGGGCTCACAGATTGCTCAGATTACACAAATCAAAACCAACGGCAAGGCACCTGGAGGAATGCAGGAGCCGGCGGTGATCCGGCAGGGTTGGCGATGCCGCAATTGTGGACGTTCTGGCGTGACCGAGTGTTGGGGCGCGGCGCGGGCGGACCGGTTATTCGGCCGGATTTCCGCGCACCACAAGCTAATCTCCATCTCATGTGTGGCAGGGCGGTTCGATCTTTTTGAGCCCACGGAACCAGCGGAATCTGCGGATCAAGCTGGAGTTGATGGAGGCTGAGCGATCAACAAGCGGGAATGAAGTATTTTTCGCGGCCGGCTACAGGCGCTGGAGCTGGAAGCCGCCGCTCAAGTCAATGCGCGCCCCGGTGCAGAAATCGAAATCCCCAACGGCGATGGCGCGGACGGCGCGCGCAATGTCCGCCGGATAGCCCCAGCGCCGCTCCGGCACCAGCCCCTCGGCGATCCTCTTGTCGTAGACCTCCTTCACCTTGGCCACCATGTCGGTGAGGATGATGCCGGGGCGCAACTCCACCACCAGGATGCCGCGGCCGGCCAAGCGATCGGCGAACAGCGCCGCGGCCATGCTCAGCCCCGCCTTGGAGATGCAGTAGTCGCCCCGGTTGGTGGAAGTGGCGTAGGCTGACAGCGAAGTGATGAACACGATTCTGCCGGCGGGGATGGTCTTCTTCTCGAGTTGCTCCAGCATCCAGTTGGCCACCCGCTGGGTGAGGAAGTAGGGCCCCTTGAGGTTCACCGCCATGAGGTGGTCGAAGCTTTCCTCGGTGGCTTCGAGCATGTCGTCGCGGCGGGCGGGGGCCTGGCCGGCGTTGTTGACCAGCAGGTCCAGGCGGCCGAACCGCTCCGCGCAAAGCTGCACCAGCCGCTGGCGGTCCGCGGCCTGCCCGACATCGGCCTGCAGCGGCTCGCAGCAGCCGCCCCGCCCGCGGATCTCCTCGGCCAGCGATTCCGCCGAGGCCCGGTCGGCCCGGTAGTTGGCGGCCAGGGCGTAGCCGGCCGCCGACAATTCCAGGGCGATGGCGCGCCCGATCCCCCGGCCCGCTCCGGTCACCAGCGCCACCAATTGCGGATTGCGGACTGCCGATTCCGGATTAGACAATTGTTCACCGCCTGCTGAAAACTCGCTTCAAGAAAAATGTTTTCTTAGCTTCTGATAAGTGGCGCGCAGGTCCTCGGGCAGGACGCGGGTCTCCCCGATGACGGTCATGAAGCTGGTGTCGCCGAACCAGCGGGGAAGCATGTGCAAATGGAGGTGTCCGGCCACGCCGGCGCCCGCGCAACGGCCGAGGTTGAAGCCCACGTTGATCCCTTCGGGATGGTACTCGGCGCGCAAGGCCGCTTCCGCCGCCTGCGCCAGTTTCATCATCTCCGCCAGGGTCTCGGCGGGAGTCCCGACCAGGTCCGGCACGTGCCGGTAGGGCGCGATCATCAGGTGCCCATTGGTATAGGGGTAGAGGTTGAGCAGCACGAAGTTGAACCGGGCGCGGTGCAGGACATAGTTCTGCTCATCCTGCGTGGCCGCGGCGTGCTCGCAGAAGATGCAGGCAGGCTGCTCCGGCGCCTGGCTCACGTACTGGTAGCGCCAGGGACTCCACAGGCGATCCATGGCGCGCCTCAGGCGGACGGCGCCGGGGAAGACGACGGCGGCTGGGAAACGGGCTCGGAGGAGGCCGGCGGCGCCGGCGGCGGCGGCTCCACACTCCGCGCCGCCGAGGCATTAATCAGATCCTTCAATTCCTTGCTGGGCTTGAAATAGGGAATGGTCTTGGCCGGAACTTCCACCTTGGCGCCGGTCTTGGGGTTCCGCCCGGTGCGCGGCTGCCGCTGCCGCGTCCGGAAGCTGCCGAAGCCCCGAATTTCGATTTTCTCGTTCCCCCGCAACGCCCGGACGATACTGTCGAAAATCGTATCGACTATGGACTCGGAGTCTTTCCGCGTCATTTCCACTGCCCGGGACACTTCGTCAATCAGATCGGCTTTCGTCATAGAAGGCTTCACGACAGGGCCGCGAACGTAAGGAACCGGACAGCCCCGCCCGCTCGCTGCTCTGTGACCTTTCTCTGCAGCCCGAGATATCTAACCCGAGAAATGCCGTGGATGCAAGCCGTTTGTCGGGTTGCAGACCGTGGGCTGTGTGGTGCGGGCCGTACAACTGGCCTTCCTTGCTTACGGCCTACAGCCTACAGCCTCACTTCGCCCAGGGGTTCAGTCATTCTCGGAACTGCTGCGCTCCTTCAAGCTCACCATTTCCTGCAAGGTGGTGGTAGCGCCGGCCGCGTTCTGCCGCTGCAGGTATTCCTCGATCTCCTGCCGCTCGGCATCGGTGACCACCGCCCGCAGGCTCAACCCGATTTTCTTATCGGGCGGGGTCAGCTTGATGATCTTGAAGTCGTATTCCTGGCCGACCTCGAGCCCCTCGGAGGGCGCGGCGCCCTTGCGGTCGCGTTGCTCGCCCAGGTTGATCTCCGAGACGTGACAAAGCCCTTCAATTCCCTCGGCCAGTTGGACGAAGGCGCCGAACGAGGCCATGCGGACCACCCGCCCGCGCACCAGGTCGCCCAGCTTGGCCTGGCTGAAGAAGGCCTCCCAGGCATCCGGCTGGAGCTGCTTGATGCCCAGGGAGAGGCGCCGGTTGTCGGCGTCAATGTGCAGGATGATGGCCTCCACCTTGTCGCCCTTCTTCAAGGCTTCCGAAGGGTGCTTGATGCGCTTGGTCCAGGAAATATCGCTGACGTGGACCAGCCCGTCAATGCCCTCCTCGACCTCGACGAACGCGCCGAAATCGGTGAGGTTGCGGACGCGGCCGCTCACCTTGTCGCCCACCTGGTAGCGCTCGGCGAGCGTGTACCAGGGGTTGGGCTCGGTCTGCCGCAGGCTGAGCGAGATGCGGCGCTCCGCGGGGCTCACTTCCAGGATGTCCGCCTCGATGGTATCGCCGACGTTGACCACCTTCGAGGGATGCTTCAGCCGCTTGCTCCAGCTCATCTCCGAGACGTGGATCAGGCCCTCGACGCCCGGCTCCAGCTCCACGAAGGCGCCGTAGTCGGTGACGCTGACCACTTTGCCGCGCACCCGGTAGCCCACCGGATATTTCTGCTCGGCATTGGTCCAGGGGTCCTCGTAGAGCTGCTTGAGGCCCAGGGAAACCCGCTCCTTCTCGCGGTCGAACTTGAGGACCACCACGTCCACCTCATCGTTGACCTGCAGGATCTCGGAAGGATGGGTGACGCGGCCCCAGGAGAGGTCGGTCACGTGCAGCAGCCCGTCGATGCCGCCCAGGTCGATGAACACCCCGTACTCGGTGATGTTCTTGACCACGCCGCGCACCACGGCGCCCTCGAACAGCGCGCCCAGCGTCTTCTCTTTGCGGCTGGCGCTTTCCTGCTCCAGCACCACCTTGCGCGACACCACGATGTTGCCGCGCTTCTTGTTGAGCTTGATCACCTTCACCTGGATGTCCTTGCCCCGAAAGGCGTCTAGGTTATGAAGCGGCTTGATATCGACCTGCGAGCCGGGGAGGAAGGCGCGCACGCCGATATCCACCGACAGGCCGCCCTTGATGCGCTCCACCACCCGGCCGGTGACCACGCTCTGTTGTTCGTAGGCGCGCTCGATATCGTCCCAGACCCGCATGCGCTCGGCTTTCTGCCGGGAGAGGCGCACGTAGCCGTCGCGCTCCTCGGTGGTTTCCAGCAACACATCGACGATATCGCCGGGGCCGACGGTCAGGCGGCCGTCCCGGTCGCGAAACTCAGCGATCGGGGCCAGGCCTTCGCACTTGTACCCCACGTCCACGATCACTTCGTTGTCGGTAATCTTGAGGACCCGCCCCTTGAGGACCTCGCCCTCACTGAGGGTGGCAAAATGGCTGTAGGTGTCCAGCAGTTTTTCGTATTCGTCGCTGTTCGCAGTGGTAGAAGTCGCGCGCCGCGCTGTCTTTTCGCGGCTCAGCAACTCCTGTTCGCTTGCCATCTTGCCCGGCCTCCTGAAAAATGTACCTGCCTGGCACCCCGCTGCTGGACGTGCTTGACCGCCGCGGAGCGTTGGGCTTTGGTAAACCTATGTGCGCGGATTAGCGGATGCGGCAACCTCAACCAGAAGTAGTGCCCTTCCCCTCACCGTCCCGAAATTCAAAACTCCGGAGCCAGCAGGTTCAAGAAATATATCCCGGTTCGATGCCTGCTGTCAATCAAGGGGTGCCGCCACTGGCCTCGCCCCCTCTTCCAGCATTCAAGAAGAGGGCGCGGCTGTCAAGTTCCAGGTTTCAGGTTCCAGGGGCCCACATGCCGCCGCCCGGCACCAAGAAACCATGAAAAGGCGCCTTCTATGGAGCGCGCCCGTCTCGGGCGCCCCTGGCGGGCGGGACGCCGGCGGTGCAACGTCTCTTCACAGCAGGCTGGTATCGAGCGAGGCGCCTTCCGCCTGGCGCGCCTTGGGCTGCGGCTGGGCCGGCGCCGCGGCACTGGCCAGGTGCTCGAGCAGCAACTGGCGCGAACCGTCGAAATAATGCTCCAGCACGCGGTTCACGGCCCTTTTGCGCGCGTCGGCCAGCGTGAAGAGGGGATGATAGAGATGAGCGCGCCCGGACTTGCGCCGCGTCACCACGCCCTTTTGCGCCAGCCGGTCCAGCACGGTGAGCACCGTGGTGTAGGCCAGCGGGCGGCAGGCCTTCAGTTGCTCATGCACGGCCCGCACGGTAAGGTCCCCGCTTCGCCACAGGGCCTTCATGCATTCCAGTTCCAGGTCGGGCAGGTCCCCCGTGCGCGCGCCCGCTGTTCTAGGAGACATGGTCGCCCTCCTCGCCGGTGGCGGCCGCGAACAGCGTCCGCTGCGGCGCGCGGGGCTCTGCCGGCCGGCTGCCTGCCTCGCCCTCGGCCGGCGTGGCCGGCTCCAGGTCGGTCCCGTTGGCCTCCGCCTGCGCCTCCGCCTGCGCCTCCGCGCCGCCGCCGGCTTCGGCCCGCAGATACTGCTCGCGTCTCAACAGCGCGCGGCCCAGCGACGCGTTCTTGCCCGTCCAGTCCCCCGACAGCTTCAGGTCGGTGCGCAGTTGCGCCTCCATGCTGTTCAGCTTGGAGTCGAGATTATCGAGGAAGTGAAACACCATGGCCTCGGGAAACATGGGCAGCTTGGGCGACCCGAATTCGTATTCGCCATGGTGGCTGACCACCAGGTGCTCGAGGACGGCGCGCAGCCGCGGCGGAAACCCCGGCAGCGCGGCCGCTTTTTCCGCGATCATCTGCAGCCCCAGCACGATGTGGCCCAGAAGGTGCCCCTCGGTGGTGTAGGAAGCCGACCGCGCGTATTCCAGCTCGCGGATCTTGCCCAGGTCGTGAAGCACCGCCGCCGCCATCAGCAGGTCCAGGTTCAGCGAGACATAGTGAGCGGCCACGACGCGGCAGAGGCCGCACAGCGAGAGGATGTGTTCCAGCAGGCCGCCCAGGTAGGCGTGGTGCAGGCTGGTGGCCGCCGGCGCGCGTCTTAATCCGGCCGCGATGGCGGGATCGGCCAGCAAGGCCTCGAGCAGGGCCCGCAGGTTCGCATCGCCAACGGCCGCCACGGTGGCGGCCAGCTCGGTGAACATTTCCTCCGGGTCCCGCGCGCTGCAGGCCAGATAGTCGCCCAGCTCAATCTCGCCTTCCTCGGCGCGCCGCAGCTTATGCACCGTGAGCTGAGGCTTGTTGTTGAAGACATCGACCGCACCCTTGACCTTGATGAAATCGTCCCGCTCAAAGGCGGGCAGCGCGGCCAGGTTGTCCCAGCAGCGGGCCTCGATTTCTCCGCTGCGATCCACCAGCGTCATCGACAGGTATGGTTCGCCGCTCTTCTTCTGGCGGGCCTCCTTCGATCGCACCAGGAAAAAGCTGGTGATGGTCTGCTTGACGTAGTTGGGCAGGTCGCGGACGAAGATCTGCTTCATATCAGGTGTCAGGTGTCAGGTATCAGGTGTCAGGGGTGCTTGTCAATGCGAAACCTGGCGCCTACCTCCTGCGGAAGGGAGGCAGCAGGGAGCGGCGGCCGCGCTTGCCCTTGGGGGCAATCAGCTCGTCCTCGGTCATGTCCCGGGGAACTAGGCGCGTGTAGCTGTCCGTGCCGGAGGCCCCCGTGTCGGTGTAACCCGGCTTCACCTCGAGGTAGGCCTCTTCGCGCAGCTTGGTGAGGAACTTGCGCAGCGCCGGCTGGATTTCGTCGTAATAGAGGGTTTGCTGGATGTCCTCCTCGGCGTCGGCCAGCGTAGGAATGCCGGCCTGGTGTTTCTCCTCGACCCTGATGATCTCGAAGCCGTACTTGGTGCGGATGATGTCGCTGGTCTGGCCGCGCTTGAAACCGAAGGCGATCTTCTCGATCTCCGGGTTGAGCATTCCGGGCTTGAAGAAACCGATGTCGCCGGCCCCGGTTTTCGCCGTGGCGCCGTCGGAATACTGCTGGGCGAGGTCGGAGAAATTGCCGCCCTTCTTCACCTTCTCCAGCACTTCCTTGGCTTTCTTTTCGGCCGCCTCCAGTTCCGCCCCTTCCTTACCCTCGGTGGAGATCAGGATTTCGCGGATGCGCACTTCCTCGGGCCGCTCCAGCTTCTGCTTGTTCTCTTCGTAATACTTCTTGATGCGTTCCTGGGTGATCTGAATGCGGGAGCCGACCTCGCGGCCGATCACCTGCTGAGTGATCAACTGGCTCTTGATGTTGGTCTTGAAGTCCTCGAAGCTGCCGCCCTGCGAGTTGACCGCGCGCTCCAGGTCATCCAGCGTGTTCAGGCCCATCTCCTTGCGAACTTTGTCCAGGCGCCGGACCACCTCGTTATCGACGTTGATGTTGATGTCCTTGCCGCGCTGGGTGAGCAGGGCCTGGTCGATCAGCTCCCGCAGCAAGTCCTTCTCGCGCTCGGCGAAAGCGGTCTGGAACTGCAATGGATCGTTGGCGTACTGCTGCTGCAGTTCCTGGCGCAGCGCCTGCCGGCTCCGCTCCAATTCCGACTTGGTAATCACCTCGCTGTTCACCTTGGCGGCTATCTCTTCGACAATCTCCCCCGCCGTAGTGGGCAGGGTCAGGACGGCGAATAGAAGCGGCAACAGAAAACGCACACAAATCTCCTGGCAGAGGAAACTGGCGACGCCTCCATTACTTTACCCTCACGTTCGCGGCGGCGGCAAGCCCGCATTTCGCGCCACGCGAAAAATGGAGTCCACGAAGCGGGCGGAACGAAGCAGCCCAGGGCAGCAGCGCGGGGTGGAGGGCTGCGAGCGTTCCGCTCCTTCAGAACGTCAGCTTCACCCCGAGCTGAACCTGCCGCGGATCGGCCGCGGTGGCGGTAATCTGGCCGAAGGAGCGGTTGGTGGGTTGGGTGTTGGGGCTGCCGAAGCGGGTGTGGTTCAGGGCGTTGAGGAAGTCGGCACGCACCTGCAGCGTCATTCCTTCCCGCACCCGCCACTTCTTGGTTCCGGCCAGGTCGAAGTTGTTGGTGTTGTCGAGGCGAATGGTGTTGAAGTACCGCGAGAACGTCCGCAGGTGGTTCTGCGGCAGCAGCGTCGAGTCGGTCAGGAAGGCGCTGGTGTTGAACCACCGGTTCGGGTCGCGGGTGTCCAGCGCCACGTTCGACCCG
>Ga0315282_10016508_pt1 | contig 10784 bp, 11 predicted proteins | sample YL17G07_20_MG_FD_203693 | JGI IMG/M metagenome (GOLD analysis project Ga0315282, IMG submission 203693) | Sediment microbial communities from Yellowstone Lake, YNP, Wyoming, USA - YL17G07_20 | ecosystem: Environmental > Aquatic > Freshwater > Lake > Sediment | place: USA: Wyoming | collected... | reverse complement strand
ACTTTTAATCGGGGCCGAACCCATTCCACCTCCGGCAAAACCGTTGCGAATGCCCGGCGACCCGCTCGGCGAACGTTTCGAGGGAAAACTGGTAAGTGAGGCACTTTACCGGCACGCGGAAGGGCTCCAACGCGACCGTGATTTGTTGGAGTTCAGCCCGGAGACTGACCACGCAATTCACCGGCTTCTCACCTTTTTGGAAACGGGACGAATTGAAGTCCGCCGCTATGAAAAGGCTTTCCTCCACGGCAAAGCCTTTCTCTTCGCAACTGACGAAGGCGTGATTGCTGGTTCCTCCAACTTCACCGCTGCCGGCCTGACCAGGAATCTCGAATTGAATCTTGGCCGATACGACCCGACGCCGGTCCAGAAAGTGAAAAACTGGTTTGAGTCCCTTTGGGGCGAGGCCGTACCCTACGATTTGGCGGCTGTCTATAAGGCTCGCTACGAACCCTACGACCCATACCTGATTTACCTGCGCGTTCTGTGGGAGCGATACAAGGACGAATTGAAGGAAGAAACCGCAGACGTTACGCGCATCCGCCTAACAACCTTCCAGAACGACGGTATCTTCCGCGCCAAGCGGATCATCGAGAGATACCACGGCGTGCTCATTGCCGATGGGGTCGGCTTGGGCAAGACGTTCGTCGGCGGCGAGTTGATTCGCCAGGTGGTCGAGGACCGCCGCCAGAGAGCATTGCTAATCGCACCAGCAGCCTTACGGGACAGCACATGGGCGCGTTTCAAAGACGCGCATCAACTCTACCTTGAAGTCGTCTCCTACGAACAACTGGCCAATGACAAGCAGCTCGGCGGCAACGAATCGTATTTGAGCCAGAAGGCGAATGACTACGCCCTCGTTGCTGTTGACGAAGCTCAGGCTTTCCGAAACCCTGACACCCGCCGCGCCCAGGCTTTGCGGAAGTTGCTTCAGGGGCGTCCGCCCAAGACCCTTGTGCTTCTCACCGCGACCCCTGTGAACAACTCACTTTGGGATCTCTATTACCTCCTCACTTATTTCGTTCGGCACGACGCTGCCTTTGCTGACCTGCACATCCGATCACTCAAGGAGCGATTCGCCGACGCCATGGCAAAGGACCCTGACGACCTGAAACCTGACGCGCTCTTCGATATTCTCGACGCGACGGCGGTGCGGCGCACTCGGCATTTTGTTCAACGGTACTATCCAAACGACCGAGTACTGGGGCCTCGCGGGCGAGAGATTCCTATCCACTTCCCCGAGCCGCACGTCGAAGCAATGACCTATTCACTGGACGCGGTTCTGCCCGGTTTCTTCGGCGAGGTTGAAGCGGCGCTGGCTCCGGAAAACGGCGATCCTTTGCTCACATTGGCCCGGTATTACCCGTCCCGCTACCTCGGAGTGCCTGACCCGCACGAGGCCGCGCTGATCGGCTTGCTCCTCTCAGGACTGCTCAAACGATTTGAATCCTCAGCCCACGCCTTCGCCACAACAATGGAAAGGATGGCCTATGCACATGACGCGTTTCTCCAGGGTCTCGACCGAGGCGTGATCCTGACCGCAGAGGCCATTGAGGAATGGGAACAACCCGACAGTGATGAAGCCTTCGAGCGGCTAATTGCGGAGACCGGCTCCACCAGTACAGCGGGCTACGACGTGGCAAAATTACGTGCCGACGTGGAAAGAGACCGAGACCTACTCCGCGACTTCGCCCAAAAGGCGCGTCGGGTGACCCGCACGAACGACCCAAAGTTGGAGAAGCTGGAACGAGCGCTGGTTGAAATCCTCAATCGGGCAAATCGAGAAGGCTTGGACGAACAGGACAAGCGAAACAGGCGGAAGGTGATTATCTTCTCTTACTTTGCCGACACCGTGGATTGGGTCGTGGGACACCTGAACAACCTTCTCACATCTGACAGAAGGTTTGCTGCCTACCGGGGTCGCCTGGTGGCAGTGACTGGCGATGAAACTTTCCAGGGCATTTCACGTGAGCGAGCGGTCTTTGGCTTTGCGCCGGAATCCTCCGAGGCCCCACCGGGCCAGGACGAAGACCTTTTCGACATCCTGGTTACGACCGACGTGCTCGCCGAGGGCATGAACCTTCAGCAATGCCGGAACGTCATCAACTACGACCTACCTTGGAATCCCATGCGGCTCGTCCAAAGGCAAGGGCGAATCGACCGCATCGGAAGCCCGCATCGCGACGTTTACATCCGCTGCTACTTCCCCGATGTGCGCTTGGATGCCTTGCTGGCGTTGGAGGCCCGCATCCGGCGGAAGCTCGCCCAGGCGGCGGCAAGCGTGGGAGTTGAGCACGAGGTTATCCCCGGTGGTGTCACCAGTGAAATTGTTTTCGCCGAGACCCGCGAGGAGATTGAGCGGCTACGGCGTGAAGACCCCACTCTCTTCGTCAATGCCGGTGAAGACCCCCTGGCGCACTCGGGCGAAGAGTATCGCCAGGAGCTACGGAAGGGGCTGGAACTCTACGGGGACCGAATCGCCACACTGCCATGGGGGGCGGGCTCAGGCTTTCGGGGTGGGGCGCAGAAAGGTCACTTCTTCTGCGCTCGTGTGGGAGACCGGCTCTTCCTGAAATTCGTCCCATGGAATAACACTGAGATTGTGAAAGACACCTTAAGCTGTTTGCGCCTCATCGCCTGCCGGGAAGACACCGCCCGTGATCTCCGACCGGACCTTGCAGACAGGGCATACAAGGCGTGGACGAAGGCGCGTAAAGAGATTTTCGACGAGTGGATGTTTGCCACTGACCCGGCAAACTTGCAGCCTCGGGTGCGGCCTGCTCTCCGAGCCGCCGCGAACCATCTAAGGAAATTCCCGCCTCCAGGAATGGTTCAAGAGGAAGTGGACCGGTTAGTGGAGTCTGTTGAGGCCCCATGGGGTGTGCGATACGAGAAGCAGATACGCGAGGCAATGGAATCGGCCAGCGGCGCCACAGCGTCCACAGCCATAGCGGAAACCGTTCGCCGCTTGGGACTCGAACCATTTAAGGCTCCTGATCCGCTGCCTCCGATTGAGGAACAAGATATTCGGCTGATTTGCTGGATGGCGGTTAATGCTGATTGACCCAAGTCCCGCGTGCTGGGTGACAGGCGGATTCCATGTCCAGTGGCTACGCTGCCTCGAAATGATGAGCTTGTCCTCTTACATCGTGGCGTTCGACGCTGGCGTCGCGTCGTGCATGATGGGGTCGATCTGTATCGGTGCCTGTTGAAACCATCCGTCTCATGGTGGAAATCGACGCGGCCATCCCAAGTGGCCGATAGTCTGAAAGGGTTCGCGTATGACCGACTCAGACGACCGCCGACGAGTTCCAGTGAATGAGATACGCTCACTTCCTGAACTGACGGCGAAGCATGACGAAACATTCATTCGCCTTGCGCAAGAAGCCATCCAGGGGCATCTACCGGTGTATTTTGCAGCCGTCCCTTTGAGACTTTGCGTACCCTTTGATCTGGACTACCGACCGGACCGGCATCCGATAGGGAAACAAGCAATTCAATCGGTTCTTGAACGGGGTGTAACGGGCACGATCCCGCCGATGGTCGTTTACCCGCGAGGGGCTTGGTTCGTGGTGTCAGACCACTATATTGAGCTTTTTGCCGCGTTACTCGGCAACCCCGAATTTGTCCCCTGCTGGGTCATGGGGAAACCTGATGACGACTATGTACGGGACATCCAGGGACCTCTGGATGTGAACAAGGTGCCAAAGCTTTTCGGTCTTGGCTGACTTTTGTCGAAGACGTGGGGCGGCGTTGCTGCAATGTTAGACGCCGAAGGGCTCTGGACTCAAGAACCCGGCTACCGGATTGCGCTTATCGCTTTGCCGGAAATCGAAAAAGCAAATCCCGGTTGAGCCTCTTGCGGGGCCTCTTCTGGAACGGAGGATGGATATTTTCATTTAGGTGTTCTCGATGAAGCTGAAAGCGGAAGACATCTTTGGCCTCTGGCATCAAATCGAAGAGGAGCTGGGCGACCAGTTGACACTTCAAAACCCAGGCTACGGGTTCGGGATTTGCCTGGAAGCTCGCGGGGCGCAGGTACTGGCTTCGTTGGCTCGGCCTTACGGTAAAGAAATCTACTTCAACCCGACCATTCGTATGTTTCAACCAGTCGAGGAGAAATCGGACTTTGAGGGAATAGTGGTATTCCCCCATGCTTTTGCCGCCCTGTATCACCATTTCCGGGCGTTCGAATGGGGGGACAGCAAAGTCGTGCAAATTATTAGAAATCCCGACCACCTCAGTATAACGATTGAGGCTGGCCCAACGAGCTACCCATTTCGGCTAACCTGTCCTTGTGGAACAGGGGGCTTTCCCAGTCCCGAAATTCACGAGCGCCTCTTTGAGAATCCAGCCGCATTGTCATTCGTTCTGAGGCACTCAGAAATGGCGGTAGGAAGAGGCATTATTCCTCAATGCGAGGCATTTGTACTACCTAAACACCACAGGTTGCTCCTGGGTGATTGGGGCCTATATTTTTTGTTCAGACTTCCTCAAAACCCTCAAGAGTCAGAACTATCCGCTTTCACATTCAAATTCCCGAAGTACTCGGGATGGGCAGCACCCGGTTCGATAAAGATAGACATAAGGGATAATACGGCCAGGCTTGAGCGGTCAGGCTTGAGAGCCTATTGTGACACTCGCCCCATTGAGGACCCCCTCTGTAAGTGCAACATATCAGGCCAGCCAGTGGGGTTTTTGCGTGTTCGCGCCACTGATGCCGAATCCCAGTTAAGCAGATTCGACCAGGTTTGGGTTTCCATTTCGCTGTCTGAGGGGAGGGCAGAAGCCACGGTTGATGACAAGGAAGGCAACGAAGAAAGCATATCTCCGTTTGGCGGCTATAACGGCGTCCCTTGTAAGATGAAGATTGCAATAAAGAATTTGCGCAAAGCACTGAATGCCGGGTTCTGTGAATTCGAAGTACGCAGGGGGTTGCCCGATTCCCCGCACGGTCTTTACTTACTTGGGAAGGTTCGCGTCCCGCAAACGGAACCCAGGCTATTTGAAGGTGAGCGACGCGAGCACCCGACAGAAGTGGAGGTGTTTATCTTCGCGGCAAGGGACGATACCGGGACTATCGAACCTGAAACTCCGGACAAAGAGGCAGCAACATGATCCCGTGTCCTCCTTCGCTAAACCCGCCCTTGAAGCCTGCCAAGCTCTCTCAATCAAGTGAGCGCTCGCGTCGCCCAGGAGCGCCCCGTCGGGGCCGCTCCGGTCTGCCCAGAATCGGGTGTTTCTGGGCAGTCATCCACCTTGACTAACGCCCCAATACTATCAAGAGGTTACAACGGGTCATACAGGGGGGTTTTTGGGCAAAACGAGAGGCACCGCACACCTGTTCGTCCTTGTCGGCCAGTTTCGTGCATCCCGATCAAAGATGCATCACACACTGCGCGCCTAGCGGAGCGGCACCAACTCGGGCGGGAACACCCAGCGCACTTCCCATTGGCCCGCTTCATCTCGGTCGAGCCGCACGACACCTGCCATCTGGAACCGCACGACCGCACGCTTCCTATCGAGGCCAAGCAGCCGCGATGTCAAATGACTGAGATGAGGCAGATGCCCTACCAGCATAAGATTCTTCGACTCTTGTTGCAGGCGGACGCACACCGGCTCCACATCGTTATGCGGGGCAAGGCCCGCGATCTCGTGGGTGCCCTCGGCGGGCCGGAGGCGGGCCGCGAGGATTTCGGCCGTCTGGCGGGCGCGCAGCTTCTCGCTATGCTCGATGCGGTCGAGACCGATCCGCAGCGAGGCGAGAGAATGCGCCATTCGCTCCACGTCCCGCCGCCCCTCGTCGGTCAGACCCCGATGCGGGTCTTCTGCCTCGCTCTTGGCTGCTCCATGCTGAACCAGGTAGAGATGCATGATGGACCCCCTTTGTATGACTTCTCAGCATGGGATAATTCTATCCGATTCAGGCTTGGGACGCCGAGCAGGGGTTCTAAACCCGGATTTCCGATTTAACCCTCGGCCACCGAATCTTTGCTGATCCCCGACGGCTCTATTCATGTGGGTTTCAACGTGCTGAAGATGCTTCGGAGGTCAGCACCCTATAGGTGAAGAACCAAATCAGCCCTTTCAGCTCTCGTTCAATGCTTCCATGAGGGTCGATTTTCAGGGATCGCGCGTTACCTCGGACGCCGGCTTGATTCTGGTGCGGTAGTTGGACGAATGTCTGGGATTCAGCGAACTCACGGAACAACACTTGACCGACTCCCGCCGCGGAAAGAACACATCACTGCCTCTGGCAGATTTGCTCCGGCAGTCGGTGTATAGCCGCTTGGCTGGTTACGGAGACGTCAGGCACCTCCAACGAGCAGGGGGGAATCCATAAAGGGGCAAAAACAAAGTCCCTTCCTGCAAACGTCTGCGGCTGAGTCCAAGGAGTCTTGGGCTCAACCGACAAACCCATGCGAGTCGTGGCGTTAAGCCCGGCTATGCGGCCGGAGCTGCGGCTTGTGCCTCGCTGGCTTTTGCCTGGGCCTCTACTGTGTAAACCACAACCGCCTTTTTCCCGCCCTTCACGGCCGTGGCATGGATTGAACTCAGATTGACACCTTTTGCTGCGAGCTTCTCCAAGTGCTGCGCCAGCGCACCAGGCTTGTTCGCCAGCTCGTGTTGCTCCGCCCCCGTCTCCTGGTATGCAAGCTTGGCTTCGTCGAGGACCTTCTTTGCTCGCTTGGCGTCTTCGACCACAAGGTGGACCGTACCGGCTGCCCCTTGGGCCGTTCCTAAGAGCGCCAGGATATTCACCTTTGCGCTCCCCAGTGCTTTCGCGATCGCCGCGACTGCGCCGGGCTGATTTTGAACAGCGATTGTCAACACTTTGGTCTTGGCCATCTCGTCGCCTCCCAGTGGTTATGCTGAGAGATTATACGCCTTAGAATTCAACCCGCCACCCTGGACTTGTCCGAGCGGAGCATGGGCGACCCGGCGGAGAGCCCGGAGAAGAGCAAGCGGCCCCTTTCAGACGTTCTGCACTGGGAGAAGTACTGATGCCTTCGTAAGCAAATCAACTACGGCGGCATTGTCGCCCCGGCTAGCGTGGTTTCTTCCTCAACTGGGTTTCGGTCTGGAGTTGCTTCACCCGCTCCAAAATGTCCTTCTTGCCGATCAGACCCTTTTCATCCAACAGTTCGATTAGCGCATTCAACGTCGGCATGTTCGAGTATGCCAACTCTTCAAAGCTCACCGTCTTCCGACCACCCCCTGAAGCCATGCGACCACTCCCTTCTTGCAACCAGTCTCCCCTTCCGCGCGTGCCGCACGGTTGCTCCACGCGCCGAATCGTAACCTGCCGCAGCTTGACTCCCTAAACCGGTTGCTCTATTCTCCGACCAGGAGAAAATACATGAAGACTATAGAGGTCACTGTTGAGCGTTACATCCGAAAAAGCATTCAGGCTTATCTTGAGGGCAAAAAGGACCTTCCCTGGATCGCCGGTGTTATTGGATCTGCCCACTCTGCCAAAGCGCAGGCTGCCGATGCGCTGCGCTGCCTGACGAACTACGGAGATCCGCTTCGCGCCAAAGCGCTGTCAGATTGGCTGCAATCTTCTGCTTTGTGATCCCTTATGGTAACCAAATCGACCGGACTCTCCGTTCCCACAGAATGTGTGGACTGTGGCCGGGATACCACTGCGACTGGACTGCCGCCTAGATTCTGCCATCTCTGCCAGCGTTATGTCTGCGACACATGCAGCGAACAGCACTTCGCAAAACCAGGGCATAGTTCATAACACTTATTAACTCTTAAGAAGACGCGATTTTTCAGCTTTTCTCTGCAATCCCCCCCTCCTGCTTCCCTTCCCCACGCTGTTCGCTTCACGCGCCTCTTATTCTAACGGCACCCTTGCTCCGCCATCAGTTCACACGTGCGTGAAGGTCAACGCGGATCATGTCGGCTGAGGGCGGGGGAACGCAATTCCAGCATTGCCACACTTCGCCATCAAACCAGTATCGGCGGGAGCCGCAGACGCGGCACGGCGTCAGCTTGTCCATTTCGTCGTAGGGAAGATTCGACATCTCAGTGGTCGCGGTCGCCTCGCTGCTGTTTGTTACGGGGCCTGGTCCTGGGGGCTGTGCTGGCCGCCGCGTTCACAGCTTTTTCTTCGTCGAGGGGCAGACCCAGCCCGATTCGTTTCTGGATGGGTAGATCCTGGCCGGTGAGCTTGCCCCTGTCCACGAGCCGCTTCCGTTCGGAACCGACCAACAGAATAGGTTGCGTCACATGCATGGCTGGTTAGCTGCCGGGCGGTAGCCTTTGTCCTGCGCTTCTTTTTGGGTCATGTACTCGCCTTCCTTTGTCTTCCCGTACCATCTCGTGCCGGGGCAATGATAAGTCCCGGAGTTCGTGTTGACCCAAACTCTTATGTCGGGGTTACCCCTGCTGAGCGCTTTGTGAACCTCGGGCGCTGCCTTCTGCCCAGCCGGACCCAACATTAAGTTGGCGTCCAATAGGTACGCCAGCCTGACTCCGGCTTTTTCCAACTGAAGCTCGATCACCGGTTCTGCCTGCCGCTCATACTCGGGTGTGATGGGGGCTGGATTCTCATTGCTCAGGTCTCCGTATACAACCGTCTGAGCGAGCCGGTGCCCCTCCATAACCCAATCCTCAATGCTCCCCTTCTGCCATTCAGCTTGGTCCTGCGGTGTTATTCGGCTCTCCAACTCCGCCGCGAGGGCCGCTGGATTGCGGGTAATGTGTTGGAGCAGGCCCGTGTCCCACACCCAATGGAGATTATCGGGATGACCGTCAAAGATCACGTGGCGCGTGTTACCGCCCTTGTCTCCGTTGTCTTCATCATGCAACGGCTGGTGCATGTCACCTACGAAATGAATCACGAATTTGAGGGCCTGTGCCTTAGCGTCTTTTGCGGCGTTCGGGTCTTTCAGGACGGCGAGGAATTGTTCCGTCTTTGCGATCACGCAGTCGCCGTTAGGACACTCGCGGGCCAAGTCGATCTTGGAATCCGCCAGGGGGATGTCGATGTAATGCCACGGCCCGGTCTCGCGGTGGTCGCGCCGGTACTCGTCGGCCCAGCTTGCTACGGCGTCAATTGCACTACCATCCAAGAGATCGCCCGCTTTGGCCAGCGCAGCGGTCGTCATATACTTCTCGGCAATCAGGCCAACGACCTGATGCCCTTCTCCACCCCAAGGAAAGCTGGGCGACGACGACAAGATGAGGGCAAGCACAAGGAACGTCGCCCGCAGAAGTTTCCTCACAACAACCTCCGACAACCTGCTTCGGGAGACTCCCAAAGGCTGCGGGGACTGTATCACCATGATCATGGGTGGGCAAGACGACCTTACGGATTTGGAAGTGCGGCTCAGCTAACGAAGAAGTTCAGCGACTTGCCATAGAGGCGGGCAAATTCCTGGAGTTCGACGACATCTATCCTGCGTTCCCCGCTTTCACATTTGGAGACGAATGACTGCGGCCGGCGCAGTTCGCGAGCAACATCAACTTGGGTGAGGCCCGCGTCACGGCGGGCCTGCCGAAGTCGCTCCAGAAAGGTTCGGTACTTCTGGCGATGGGCTGCGTCTTTCACGGCAGCCCGGATTATGGCGAGCGCCTACTCAATATCCCAAATTAGGATATACTCCAATTCAGCCCGGAGGCTGGTATCGCCCCAGGCAAACGCGTCTTCACCCGCGCGAGGTGAGACTTATGAATCCTCGCCAGAAATTCATCCTGTTGGTTGCAATTCTTCTTGTAGGAGTGACGGCTCTCTTTCCGCCTTGGGTTTTCGTGGACGAGTATTTCGTGCGTGGAGGTTGGGAGAATTCGGAGAGATTCGCGGGCTATCATTTCTTTTTTGCACCACCCACGCCTGAGTCACCTAACTCAAGATATAAAAACCTCGTGATTGCCACAGGGGCTCGAATCGACACTCGCCGGCTCGAAGTTGAATGGGCTGCAATAGTGCTCGTCGTGACGGGACTCATGTTTTTGTTGCAGGGCCAAGCTGTTTTCCCGCGACGCCCAGAAGGCCCTCCGGCTGGTCCCAGCGCGGCCACGGGTAAAGGGACTGGCTCGGTCGCGGTGCACGCGGATGCGAACGCCTCGCCGGGTTCTCCGACCCCCGCTAGCAAACCGTCCGGCGACCGACCAAGGCCGTTTCCTAAGATCGACCTGGAGATGATCGGCGACCTTCTGTACATCGCTGGCTACCACGTCGAAGGCAGAATCAGGGAGTTTTGGAAATGGTCGAAAGCCCTGATCAACCGTTTCGGCAAGGGTGCCCTCCCATTCGGCCGGTCTCGGAAGCCGGATGTTCATTCCGATATACGCATGTACTTCGAAAAGACACCTACAACCGGACCTCGGAAGCCGTTCGAAAGGCTCTCGCCGGAAGAGAACCACCGGCTCCTGCGGTCGGTGCAGGAGTCGCTGAAAGAGGACCGGAGGTTTCGTCAGCAGCGCCTCCAGCAGATGCACCCATATCTGGAAAGCCGCCCGCCACGAGCGTCAGAACCCACAAAAAGCCCCCTCGTTGACCTGGGCTCGACCGCAGCTCAAGAGACCTCGTCGCTCGACGGCGACGCTCCCGAGAATGTATCAACAAACCTTCCAAACGAGATTGTCAAACCTTCGAAGGAAATCGAGAAGCTTTCGGAGTTCTTGTGGAATGCCGATCCTCAGAAGTTTAATGCAGGAACAGCGGCAATACTCCGGGGCCTCAAAATGAAGCCGCATTACAAGGAAGAGGTCTACTCCTGGATTACCGAAAACCGTTACCGTTTTGCCGGGCTCGTTTTCGGCGGCGATCA
>Ga0315282_10016506_pt1 | contig 10785 bp, 4 predicted proteins | sample YL17G07_20_MG_FD_203693 | JGI IMG/M metagenome (GOLD analysis project Ga0315282, IMG submission 203693) | Sediment microbial communities from Yellowstone Lake, YNP, Wyoming, USA - YL17G07_20 | ecosystem: Environmental > Aquatic > Freshwater > Lake > Sediment | place: USA: Wyoming | collected... | reverse complement strand
GTCCAGTTCGACCGGGTCTGCCTCTGGCTTAATCTTTTTCTGACAGTAACTTTTATCAGCAATCGCTTCTTTCTTATCGCGGGGTTTGATACTCACCATATCAGACCTCCAGGCCAGTGGGGTGTTCAGCTCACCCCATCGGCCCAAATTCGTCTGTCTTTTTTTCATTTTTTGTGTGTAATTCGTACGATTCATTAATCAAAATAGTATATATAAAGTTTTTCAAATAGTATAATAAACCGTACGATTTTGAGGCGCTTCCTGAAAGGATTTAATATCAAAACAGAGCAGACTGTTTATTCATCGTCACAAAGTCCTTCTTTACTGCCTTCACGATAGGTTCAATGTCGCATATCGGGGAAATTCTATATTCCTTCAGAACCTCTATTATGTCTTCATTCGGGCTGAACTGAAGCAGTGGAATAGGCGAGTAGATAGGAACCCGTTGATCATGGGCATGCTTCAACAGAGCCATCACACCATGACCACGCGTCCCAGTCACTGCAATTAAGGCGGACGAAAGACCAGAGGTGATCCGATTTCTCTGAGGAAGAGTGATCCTGTTCCCGGAGTAACTTGGCTTAGTCTCACTGACCAGCAGCCCTTTCTTCCTGATCTTTTCAAAGAGGGCGCTATGCTCTTCAGGATACAATCGGAGAAGCCCAGCAGCGGTTTTATCGAGGGCATTCTTTGATGGACCAATAGGTTATCTTTCCTTTCTTCTCGGAATGGATCCCGATTTTTTGTCTCTCTAAATCTTTAAGGTGTTTATTTGCAGTCAGCCAGTTCATATTTCCGTAGACAGCCACCTCGTTTGTAGTGAGAGGTCGACGCGCGTTTTCTAATATCTCACAAGTCACTCGTTGATATGGCATCAAGCTTGCCACATCGCACCCGGCTTTTCTTTTCTTCCATGGGTTATTCAAGTATCTCGACCACCATGATTCTTTTGGCTGTCTCATCGAGGTATGCGTAATCAAGAGTGAATTTCATCCTGTCGCCTTTTTTCATTTTCAAGCCTGAAGCTATCTTCTTGGGGATTCTGACAACGAACTGGTCACCATCGAAGCTGAGTTTCACAGTTTTTTCAAAAATCGATTCTCCTCTTGAGCCGATCTGCATCCCTTCCAAGATTTTCTTAATCATTTCAAATACTGAATCGTACAGTTTATTATAAACTTTACTCTACTTGTTCTAATAAAATTCACTTAAAATTCATACAACTATTTTGTCAGGATACTTACCTGCATATTCTAACCTTTAGTTGTTCCATCTTCTCTTGGAGTTAATGGCAGAAAATCTATATTAGCTTTATTTGATTTACTCCAGATATGGTTAAAACTCTAACCAATCTCGAATCACTGAACAGTGAAAAAACTCATATAAAAAATTGCTTAATATTGGACGTGAATCCTAATCGTCTCATGCCCTTAAGAGCCCCATCTGATTCAACATTCTCTGGTAAAATCTAAGTATCGCAAATTAAAAAAAATAATAAGAAAAAAGAAAAGGGAATCAGGCTTCACGCCTGATTAGAGACCACTGACGCTGAACTGCCAGATCGAAACAAGCTGGTTCTGATCGCTGTCTACAAGAATATTTCCCTCAGGGTCCCGGAACGCCGCATACACCCGATACTCACCGTTCCCATGGGTGAAGAAATGCGTGTTCACGAGTCCATTGAAGACCGTGTCCAGGCCAAGCTGCTGGCCATGAACGATCGTCCGCGGCGTCGTCTCATCCACAGTCTTGTTCTCCACGACCCAGTTCCCGGACCCACTATCATACTGCATCTGGATCAGGAGATATCCCTGGATGTCGGTTGTCCCGGTGTTCTTGATCTTCGACTGATTCCGATACACCACGATGAGGCGCGGCTGGCACCCAGACCCATACTCATTGGACGTGACCGTGACATACTCGCTGCCGGTGGGCGTGGTCCCGCTGATATCCCGGCTGCTGCGCAGACACAGCTTCGTCCAGCCCGCCCGGGTGATCCAGCTGCGGCCATCGCTATTCAACGTGAGGTTGTTGTAGCCGCTTGTGAATCCGCTGGTGTCAAAGGTGCCGCCGTTCCCTGAGTAGTGGCTCTTGTCGTAATCCGATTGCTGGAGTGGGCTGGAGGGGTAGGTCGGCTGGCCGTTCTGCACGGTGATCTGGAAGTCGGTCGTCGAATAGTCACTAACTTTGTACAAGCCGAGTGTCGCGCTGTCAATGACCGTGTTCGCCGGGATCTCCGTGGTGTTGAAGAAGAGGAACCCTCGGTAGATGGTGGAGGAGCCGGGGACGCCGGAGACCTTCTTCTGCCCAATATATATTGACGTTGCTGAGCTGGACACGGTTCCCGCGTCTTTTGTCCACGCGGAATTGTAGTTCGAGTTGGAATAATAGATGTACCCATCGTTCGTGGATGAATAGAGGGTCGTGGTCGGATCGATGACGACAGGATAGGTCATGGCGTTGAGGTCAGCGAGTCGCAGTCCGGCAAGCAGGTAGATGTTGCCCTGGTAGTGGACGACCCGGCAGATGAGCCGTACGCGGACCGAGTCGTTGTTCAATTCGTATGCCTCGCCGAGGGGCAGGACGCAGCGCAGATCACCGATCGCCGTTCGTAGGCTAATGCCGCCATCAGAGAGAGTGACATCCTCGTTAATCTCTTGGGTTTCATTGAAGAGATTGAGGCCCGAGGATTGAATCTTGGTGATGAACACGAGGTACGAGCTGTCATCATGCAGCCCATACTGAGATGGCGGGTGGCTTTGAAGCATCGCCTTGGTCGTATTGCTCAGGACGAGTGTTTCCTTGAGTTCCTGCGTCGCGTAGCTGAGGGTGAGGTCGGTGCCGGTGAAGGCCTCGGGGTAGGTCACGTGGTTCCCGTCGAGCTGGGCTTGGCTGTCTTGGGTGTTCTGGAGGATGTGGGATGACCAGCCGTTGGCGGGGTCGAGGTACCCGACGCCGATGAGCTTTGTTCTCAGGGTATGGATGTTGGGGTTGTTTGAGCGGTTGTAGGCGAAGGCGAACGGCCAGTCACTCCCAAGATTGGGTTTGAGGTAGGTGGCGTACAATCCCTGATCGTTACCGATCCGGTACCCGTACGCGTAGGCGGGGTGACTGGCCTGTAGTGGTGTGAGGGTGGTGTTGATGGGTGTCCAGTCGCCGGTCTGGTTCTGGTAGTTGATCGGCCCGCTGGAGGCTTCGAGGATATCATTACCTGTCGTGTCGTCGTAGTAGGTGTTCCAGGTCGGTCCTCTGCCGGTGAGGGTGTAGTTCTCTGGTGGCGATGGCGGGTCGGTCAGGTTCACGTATTCGTTGGCTCCGTAGCTGTCTTTAATGGTGACGGCGTGGATGGTGGCGTGGGCGGCGACGTCGAAGTAAGAGCCGGTCGAGGTCCGCACATTGCTGACGTTGTCGGTGGCGATGATGCTGACGTTATACCTGCCTGTAAGCCACGTGGTGTTGAAGGCACATTGGTATCTGGCTGCGCTCGCATTACTCAGGGTCATGGTCAGGTTTGTTATCTGTGTTCCCTGCCATGGGCTTGGGTAGTGGATCTGGGCGGTGGCGTTGTGGAGTCCGCTGATGTTGTCGGTGATGGTGGCTTGGATGGTGACGGTCGCTCCAAAACCGACGGCTGTGTTTGCGCTAACCTCGGTAATGACCGGTCCGTCGGTGTCGATGGTCAGGTATCGGGTTTCGGTGCTGCTGTGGTTACCTGTCATGTCGACGACACTGGCGCTGTACGTGCAGGTGCCGTCGGCGAGGTCGGTGAAGTTATGGGAGAGTTTGTGGGCGTTGCTGTTGTAGGAGGCGTTGATCTCCTCCCAGCTGAGCGCTCTGGTGTAGAGTTGTGCCTCGTCGAGGAGGCCATCGAAGTGAGCCGCGGCCTGGGTCTGGGAGAGGCAGGTATCCTGTTTGTTGGTGATATTGCGGATCGTGCCTGTCGTGCCCTGGTCGTACTGGGCGTCGACGTAGAGGGTGAGTTGGCTGCCGTGTCTGATGTAGACGAGGTGGTGCCAGGCGTTGTCGGTGATGTTCGTGGCTCCGGTGACATTGGTGATGAGGCCTCCTTGTTGGGTGGAGAGTTTCGCCTTGTCGTCGTGGATGCCGGCGTAGTATCCGGTTCCGTTGATTTCGGGTTGGTTGCCAAGGATGACGGCGTCGCCGGAGTAATTTGTCTGGTGGCTTTTCTCCCAGAGGAGGACGGTGAAGTCCCCGGTGCCGAGATTCAAACTGGAATTGTTGCCGAGGTTTACCGCGTCGTCAGTCCCGTCGAAGTCTAATGCTTTGCCGAATCTGCCCGGGACGATATCGGCTGGTCCGAGGCCGTTCTGGAAGACTCCGTTGTTGTCGTAGGTGGAGTTGTCCGTGATGCAAGTGGTGTTGTATTCGTCCATGGGCCAGTATCCGTGGAGGCTTCGGTCCCAGTCGATGAAGGCCGAGGTGTCGGTGGCGTCTTGGGTGGTGGCGTTGATCTGTGCCCAGCGATGGTTCTGGATGGTGTTGTTCTGTGGGGTTGGTGGGGTGTCGTAGTCGATGAGAGGTGTGGGCAGGACGGTAAAGGTGAAGCCGGGGGTAGAGTTGGTGTTGTTGGCGTTGTCGACAGTCCAGATGCTGATGTTGTATTGGCCGGCATGCCAGGTGTCGTTGAAGAGGAGGGTGTCGTCGTACTCGCTTTCGCTGTCGTTAAACAAGGTAAGGTTAATGGAGGTGTTATCTGGGTAGGTGATGTTGGCTTTGACGGTTTTGACGCCGCTCTGGTTGTCGAGGAGGTCGGCGGCGATGGTGACCGGGTAGCCGCTGAGGATGGGGTTGGGGGTGGTGATGACTTGGGCGAGTTCCGGCGGGTTGAGTTCGACGTAGACGGGGTTCGTGCATTGATGATTGTTTCCTTCGCTGTCGTGGATGGTGAGGGTGATGTTGTGGACTCCTGGTGTGGTGTAGTTGTGGCTGGTGTTTTGGGTGTAGGAGGTGTTGCCGTCACCGAAGTTCCAAGTCCAGTTGACAATTGGGTTGAAGCCCGCTGAGGTGTCATTCAAGACGATTTGTTTTCCTGGTTTCCAGTTCCCACCAGCATGGAAACCGGCGTTGAGGATAAGGACGGTGATGTTCTGGGAGCAGTTAAAGTAATGGATGCCGTCATTGATGCTGAGGTGGATGGTGTAGTTGCCGACTTGATTGTAGTGATGGCTGGCGTTCTCGTCGTAGGTGATGTTTCCGTCGCCATAGTCCCAGGTCCAGTTCAGGATCGGGGCGGGTTGTGGTCCGTCGGCGATGTTTTGGGTGAGGCCGTCGCAGCTGGTCTGTTGTCCGACGGCGACGGTGGTGAGGGTGAAGTCATCGAGGATTTCGTTGTTCCATTCCGGGTTTCCTCCACTTCCTTGGCTAACATTCACAGTGAGGCCGTCTGACCAGTTGCTCATGATGTTGGGGTTGAGGTACACGTCTTTTGCGCGGGCCCATACGTTGTAGGCGCCGGGGTATTGCCAGCTGATGTTTCGTGTGCAGTTTTCGCCTGAGTCGTGCGGGCCGCCGGTGATCCATCTCGTGTAGTAGGTGATCGGGACGCCGAACCATTCGGTCTGGTATTTCCATTGGTACCAGATATGGTCGAGGTTAGGGTCGGTGGTGTGGGTGGTGTAGGGGTGGGTTTCGTCGGTGTTGACGCTGATGTTTCCAGTTGGCGTGTAGGGTGTCTCTGGGGGATCGTTGGGGGCGCTCATCAGGAACGGGCCGGTATCATTGGTGTCATTTGCATATCTTCCGGGGTCGAGATAGTAGAAGGGACGCCAGAAGGCGTCGTCAATTATCCCAGTTGAGTTGAAGAGGAAGACGTGAAGTGTGTAATGACCTTCGGGTGCCCGGGACGGCAACTCGACTGTTATGCTCCCTGTTTTTCCAGTGGGTGTCACCGTGTAGTATTTCTCTGCGGAGAATCTGCCGAGGATGGGGTGTTCTTGGCAGATGAGCATGGCTTTTGCCAGGATGCGGTCGTTGGGTAACGAGGTGTTGATAGTGTAGTTTATCTGGATGGAGTCCGGGATATCGTTATAGTCATTGGAGTCTTTAAGCCAGGGGGAGTCTATGCTGGTGAAGCTGCAATCTGGGTTCAAGCAAAAATATTTCGTGACGTTAAAGACTATGTCCGCTGTAGCGGCGACGTCTGCATCATTGTAATGGTTCATAGTGTCGCCCTGGGTATGATTCATGCCGTCGCGATGGTGGAGATACCAGCCAGTGTCTTTTAAAAAAGTCACTGTATCCATTTTATGTAATGGTCCAAAATCAGAGTAGACGAAATCATCGCTCATGATACCTAAATAGCGGTAAATAGTCCGAAGCAAGATGGTATGGTTCGTTCTTGAATAATAGCCTTCTCTTTCGCTGACATTGAACTGATCGAGAGTCGGTTTCAAAGATATACTGTTTGTTCCAATATTCAAGGTTGTTATTGGGTTGGTCTGGTCGAAGCCGAGCTGGTTAAGATCGATGAATTTCTCGACATCATCATTATTATGTTTTGCCCTATAGGATTTTGCCCCGACGAGGCCCGTTTCTTCACCGCCGAAGAGGACAAATCGAGTGGTGTATTTCGGCGTGATGTTATGTTCTTTGTAGTAGCGGGCGAGAGCGAGGACGATCCCGACGCCAGTGGAACTATCCGCTGTCCCCTGAGACCAGACAGAGTCATATAAGGAGTTGATAATAATTAGGCGTGATGTGTCGGCGCCTGGGATTTCTCCGATAAGATTGTAGCTCTCTACCGATTTGTTCCATACTTGATGAAAGTTCAGACTCGCAGTAAAGCTGAAGGTATCGTTTGTAATCATTTTCCCATCTGAGCCATTTATCATAATTCGAGATATACTATGAGTTCCTGTAGGGCAGGCGTGGGATCCATTATCGTAATCATAGAGGATTTCAGCTATGCATGAAGAGAGGCTTTTTCTGATTATATGAAGTATAACTTTATCTTCAATGATGCCATGTATCTTGTAGGCTGGAGCTGCCAAAGGAATTTTTTTGAAGTGTGGGTTGAACTCTCTATTCTCTCTTATGAAGAAGAAAGGGGTTCGATCTCCGAAGAGGGCTTGAGTTGATTCGTTGTACCATGGAAATCGTGTGGCGTTTTCTGGATGTTCTTTAATGTCGTCGAAGCTAAAGTTGTAATAGTGTTCGAGGCTTTCTGTCAAGTTCGCTTCGGCTTCTTCTTCTGTCATGTTACAGAGGATGCTGAGGTGGGTTTCACTTAAGTTATCAAAGAATCCCCAAATTTTATCGATAAAGATGATGGGCGTGGGGTAGATTGGTATATTTGACCAGTTGAACCATTTACTAAGGTTATCCGGATCTGGAGGGGTTTCATTTCCTGGACCGTCATTTGTTGTTCGGGGGGATATGTAGCAGTCTAAAGGCTTGTCATGTATTGTTGATCCAACGCTATTGTTTGTTATAGTAAAGGTTTTTGCGAGAACATCAAATTGGGTTGTATTTACATTCAAGTATTTCGTCATGTTTGTGACGTTTGTTATCCGTTCTGCAAAACGGATTCCGCTATCATTTGATATCGGAATAAGTCCAGTATCGTTCATTAGTTGGGAAAGATAAATGGCTGCATCACGTTCGCCTTTTGATCCAAAGAAACGTCCTTTTGCAAGTCCGGCATCTTGAAGTTCCTGATCATACGAGGTGTATATTATCCATGATAAGTGATCGGCGATTTCTTTAATGTACGTCGTATTGAGTAAAGAATGCACATTCCCATCTGTAATATCGGCACTGACTTCATTGTTTTGTTGAATGATTATTTCGCTGCTTAGAATCAACAGTTGACAAAGAAATATAGATAACATTTTTCTCTTCAATTTCTCTAACCTCCCTCTAAAAATCATATCAATAATTCCTTAATAACAATTTCTATTTTTAAACACAAGAAGAATAAATTAATAAGCATGGTTAGCATATTAAAGATAGGTTGGAGGACCATCGATGAAAGGCGTTCAAGCAGTTCGTTGTATGTTCATGGTTTTTTTTTTCATTGTTTCTTCGGTCCTTCCCGGATTACAAATTCACGCATCTCAAACGAATCTTGTTTCTGATTCAATACTGTATACGGAAGTGACTTATCCTTTCCATTTGAACAATAGTCAGTTCAAGGAGAAGACAAGTGAAGCAAGTACGGATGAGTCGACGACGGTCGTGGAACCACAAGGGGAATCCTATACCATTAGTCAACAAGGTCCTTGCGGGCTTCTCAACTCTTCATGGCCGATGGCCAGCCATGATACCCGCCATACCGGCCTGAGCCCGTATTCGACCGCGGATTCTCCGGGAATTATCAAATGGCGGCTGTTTGTAAGCGCCTATCCAATTGATGGTGGGATCGCCATCGATCAGAACGGCACCCTCTATTTCGGCAGTGATGACCGCTATATGAACGCCGCATATCCTAATGGGACGATGAAGTGGCGATACTCTGTTGATGATTGGATTGAAACAACCCCTGCAATCGGTTCCGATGGAACAGTCTACGCGGGATGCTGGGACGGCCATCTCTATGCTTTCAATCCTAACGGAACACTGAAATGGGCTCATACATGTGGCCCAGCTATAACCTATGGCTCTCCATGCATTTCAGATGACGGAACTATATATACTACTGTCATGGACCCAGGTAGCTGCCTTATCGCTCTCAATTCCAATGGTACGGAAAAATGGCGTTTCCAGACAGGATGGTACGTGACCTCCGCGCCAGTCATAGCCCTTGACGGCACCATTATCTTTGGCTCAGCCGACACATATATCTACGCCGTGAATCCGAACGGGACACAACGCTGGCACTATAAGACCGGCGACCGCGTCATGGGTTCTTCCTCCATCGCCGCGGACGGCACCGTGTACATGCCTTCATGGGATGGGTACCTCTATGCTCTCAGCCCTTCGGATGGGTCGTTAGTCTGGCGCTGCCGCATCGGATCAGGATCCAAAGTCAATCCCTCAATTGGACCAGACGGGACTATCTACGTCGGCGGCAAAGATGTCTACGCCATTTACCCCAATGGAACGATACGATGGACATATACCCTTGATTCGAGAAGCTTCGTTGAATGGTCCTCCCCAGCGGTCTCACATGACGGCATTATCTATTTCGGCACCAATATCGGCGATAACGGCGGAGGAAGGATCTATGCTATAAACCCTGATGGCACCGAACGATGGGAACAACTGCTCGTAGGACGCGGATATATTGATTCATCCCCAGCAATCGACGCTGACGGCATCATATATATTGGGACCACAAACATAGGTCCCTGCTATCTTTATGCATTCGGACGGGGGCCGCTCATAGTCGATGCCTATGGTCCATATACCGGGTTCTACCAAAAACCGGTACAGTTCACCACTGATGCTTTTGGTGGTACACCACCCTATACCTACCATTGGGACTTCGGCGACGGCAACTCTTCAGACCAACAGAACCCAAGCCACACCTACTCCACTGTTGGCAACTACACCGCCTCCGTCACAGTCACGGATGACGATGGCAACCACACCACCGACGCTGCCGCTGTCTGCATCGTCTACGAGCATCCTGCTGTCGAGATCACCAAACCGCTCCATTACATTTACATCCTGAATCACCAAATCCTTTCCTACAGACACGCATTGGCTTTCGGCCCGATTACGATTGAGGCGACCGCCAACCAGACCCCCTTCGGTGTCGCCCATGTTGACTTCCTCCTCAATGATATCCTCAAGGCCACCGACACCCAGCCCCCCTACCAATGGACCTGGAGAGCATTATCCAAAGGCCAAAATAGAGTCAGCGTCATCGCCTACGACCCCTCTGGAAACAGCACCAGAGCCGACATCTGGGTCTATAAATATTTTTAAGAATAAGCGAAGAGCCGACTGCTTACCCTTACTGAGCTTTGATTATAAAGAATAAACGGGATTTATTGTGCAATTCAAGCATTGTCATTGATTATTGTGCAAAGCCTGACGGGAGCGTGTTTGGCAGGAAAGAAAAAAAGGGTGGTTTAGGTCGCGGATCGGAAGTTGAGGTAGATGGATCCGGTGTAGGCTCCTGATACGGCGCCGTCAGGGATGTCGAAGGAGATCATGATCCAGACGAAGTCGCTGGTCCCGTTGATCGCATCGGTGTCGCAGTAGGATTCGCGGACGTGCGCCGCGTCATCCCAGGGGGTGAGGACGGCGTTACCGCCGCTGATGCTCATGTTGCTCATGTTCTGGTCTCCGGCCGCCAGCAGCCAGGAGTTCGAGGCCGTGGTCAGGCCGGCGATGGGGTTTTTATTCCAGAGCGGTTTCATGGATCCGGTGTTCTTGTCGCGGTCGCCGTGGGCCCAGACGAGCATGTAGTCCGCGGGGGTTGAGACGACGGTGATGTTGGTGAGGAAGACGGGGAAGCGTTCTTCGTTGACGATGCCGAATGCAGCGGTGTAGGTCTTGTTTTGGTTCTCGGTGAGGTTGAGGCCGAAGGTGAGTTTGAGGTTCTGTTGTCCGCTGGTGTTGTCCCCATCCACCCTGAGGATCAGGACACCGTCGCTGGCATTGTCGCTGCCGATGAAGCGGATGTCCGCATTGCTCTGGTGTACGAGGTTGTATGAGTAGGTCATCTTAGTGGTAGCAAACTGGGTAGCCATGGTCATACTTAGCACGATCAGCATGATACCGATAAAAGCTAACCGCCTATCGATCCGCATCCATCCACATCCCAACGCATCCTAGTTGAGTATGAATCCGCGAGCCGGTATTTAAACATGATTA
>Ga0315282_10016505_pt1 | contig 10785 bp, 9 predicted proteins | sample YL17G07_20_MG_FD_203693 | JGI IMG/M metagenome (GOLD analysis project Ga0315282, IMG submission 203693) | Sediment microbial communities from Yellowstone Lake, YNP, Wyoming, USA - YL17G07_20 | ecosystem: Environmental > Aquatic > Freshwater > Lake > Sediment | place: USA: Wyoming | collected... | reverse complement strand
TCGATTTTGATGAAATGCAAAGGGGGTGTCATATAAACTTGCACAAGTGGAATTTTGCCTAAATTCTATTTAATTTTCAATGAGTTATATCATTTCCTTTTTGAAATTCAATATACATTATTTATAACATATTAATTTTGCAACAGTTTTCGAGATGATTTGTTGCTTTTTAACCAGGAAATAATATTAGATTAGTTTTATCGTGTGCAGCGTTGCACGACGCCTGTCTTGAGTAAAGCCGAAGGGCCTGCTGTCTATTAGTAAATATAATATATAATAATATAATATATATATAATATTATATATAATAAATATTAGATTTAGTAAAGCGTGGCAGTCATGAAATGCAGGAATGAAGAGTTGTGCAATTTTTATACACACACCCCTATTGCATAATCAGCCCATTTTAATTGTTAGATTTATTTATATACCAGGTGGGGGCAACCGGCGATTGCCCTGATTCATTTTCATTCGGGCAGACCTGGGCATGGCTCGCCACGTCGCTGCCTGCAAGGAAAAAATTAAAAGATTTTCTTGAAGAGCAAACGTACCCCGCTTCGCCAACCCCACTCCGCCAAAGCGCTACTCGGCGGTTAGCTATGATGGCGGAGTCGTATCAATTACGCCTTAATCTTATTTTTTATTTTTTTGATATACAGCCGCGGGGCAAGACGCCAGGTGACCCTGCCGATCGTTTTGCCGCGATAAAGCTGGGAGGCTGATACATCGTGCGCAAAACGTCTTGACTCTTTGGGGATATACGCAAGGAGGCGCAGCTTTGTTTTGGATTTGGCCGGGAACGTAATTTCTTCAAAATCGGTTCGAGCAAACGGATTGATCGGAATAACGGCCAGTTTTCCTTGACGATGCGCCATCATAAAATATTCGGGTCTTAGCATGCGCTTGGCCATGCCGATAGGGGCTTCAAGAAAGAGCCTGGCGCCTTTGGGCAGCTTGGCTTCCACAGACAGGCGCATGCGCAGATCCCTGTCCCGCGCGCCGACAGCCAAAAATTCCAAGGGAACATAAAGGAGCTTCTGATTCGGCTCGTTGTCCACCACGTCGATGTTCCGCCAGGCGACATTGTTGTTGGCGCTGATATAGTTGTAGTAATCGTCGAAGGTCTGAAAATCACCCGGCGCCGGAATTGGATCAGCATCAGTGCCGGCCAAAGCAATCAGGCAATAATGTCCTTCCGGCGGAACGTTGGCGTTATTCCATTTGATTTTGCCCGAAACCGTTATCACATTGCCGGCCGGCACGGACGGGACCTGGCAGGCGCCGATATAATGCCATTGGTCCGGCGTGATCAACGATGCAGGGGGCGACCAGTACACTTTGACCGTGACGCCCGATGCAGCCGTTCCGCCACAATTGAAAAGGCGCGCATAGATGTAATTATCCTGGCCGAATTCAGCCTGGAATCCGCACATGACGTTGTCTTCATTTCCGCTTCCTTGTCCGAAAGCCCCTTCAGGATTCTGGACCTCTTCAGGGCAAACGATGATGTCCGGGCTTGTGCAATAAATTCCCTGGCCGGGAAGTCCAGTGTCTCCTACATAATCCCTTAAATAAACATCCGGGCCGGCGTTTATCAGATTCTGAGTCAGCAAGGCAAAATCCGGCATTACGCCGATGTCTTTAGGTGAGTAAGGAAAAGATATCGAACCATTACAAGAGAGATAGTATCGGATCTGCCCTGGACTTAAAGGATAGCCCAAAGTCTTTTTACAGATGCCCTGGAATGACAAGGCCGCACCGGCGATGATAGCGGCTGCCGCTGAAGTGCCGTTGAAGTTGGACGTGTACAATGACGCTGTGCCGCTGTCATCCGTGGAGCAGGTTTCTACCCCCTCTCCCCAAGCGAAACAATCTATCCGCGAGCCGTAATTCGCCGAAGACAGGGGAAAATGAGCCCCGCCGGCTGGGGTTGAAGCTGATACCATAATCGCCCCTGAATCTTGAAAATCCGGAGATCCTTTCCTGAAAATGAACTTGGGGCCGGATATGGGCATATAACCATCAAGCCATTCGTTTCCGTCTCCGGCAACCTCGACCACCACGATCCCCAGGGCTGTGGCCAAACGAATCAGATGAAAATATTCTACACGAGCTTCAACGGGCATATTGTGATGCGAGCAAAAAGGATAGTAGTCTCCATATCCCTCGCAATCTCCCAATTGAATTTCGATCAGCATGACATCGCCGAAGGACAGGTTTTGAATCACCTTTAAAATGGCTTCTTCTATGCCGCTGTCTAACCCCTCGATGGAAGCGACCATTACGGAATCCACATTCGGAGCAACGCCTACGATGCCCTTGTCGTTGTTCTTGGCGCATACTATGCCTAATACCGAAGTGCCGTGCGCGTAATATCCGTAGTAGTTCTCGCCGATCAGCAAAGAGGCGTTATGATCAGCGATGTCTTCATGGTTTAAATTCCATCCTCCTTCGATATCCGCAAATTTCACCCCTTCGCCGTCTCCGCCGGGGATATTCCATGCAGCCGGAGCATTGATGCCTAAATGGGCCGGTTGCAGGTAACCTTGATTTGCGTAAAGAGGGTTGTTTTCCGGATTTAAAACCGAGGCGGTGGAAAATGTCGGTTCCGGCAGAACATAATCAATAGCGGACCAGGAGCGCAATCCTTTTATCAGGGCTTTGAAATCCTGGCTAAGAGGCGCATCCACTGCGAAGTACGAGAAGAAATTATGGGGCGCGTAGGTTGGATCGAGCTTGGCGGCCTTTTGAATCAATGCTTTGATCTCATTGGGCTTCAGGCCCCCGTAAAATCTATTGAAGGACAGCCCGGGAAAATCTTTGAGCAACTTCTTGCTCGACTGTGTGTGAAATTTATCGAAATGCTTTTGAACTCCATCCACATATGGAAGGGTTACGTTGTCATGAAACTTGACGATCAGCCGCCTTCTCCCTTTTCCGATTCTTTCCGGAGTCGCTTTATTGAGCCGTTTTTTTGCGCCAGCGATTTTCATGGTTCTGCTCCTTGGCAATGGATATAAAGATTTTATTGTTACGGAAATTTACTCGATTTTATCTCTAAATAGATTACTAATACTAGAGACAGTAAAAAAGAAATTCGAAACTCGAAGAAAAGGCGACTATTCGGTTATCAGCGGTTTATTGAGATATGGGCGCAGTGCGCCCCTGCATGAAATCCACATTGTTCCCCTCCTAACCGAATGGTTACAAGAAAAACCGGTCGGCTCATTGATAAGTTCCTGTGTTGTGTTTTAAACTCCGAGATTGTTTTCGGAATTCAATCTGCCGGAATCGACAGACCGGCAGGGGAAGGAAATCGATGTTCGGACCCAAAGTGAAGCTGGACAAGGATCTTTATCAGCGGGTCGCCGAGTTTGCCAAGCTGGCGGGTTATGCTTCTGTGGACGAATTCGTAACGCATGCCTTGGAAAAGGAACTCGCTCAGCTTGAAGGCGCTACTGATGAAGAGGAAGTCAAAAAGAAATTGAAGGGACTTGGATATATTTCATAAGGATTACGCTTTCGCATGACGACAATTTTTAATGCGATCTCAGCGCTTTTCGATCTGCTGATGGCGCCGCTGGGGCTCCTTGGACCGTCGTGGGCCATGATCGCGATCTCCGCCATCACAGGCGTTCTGATGCTGGTCATCTTCAAGTACACATCCAATCAAACAGCGGTTCGCAGGGTCAAAGACCGCATCAAGGCCAACTTTTACGCCATCACCCTGTTTCAGGATTCGCTGGCCGTGCTCATGAGATCCGTCGGGCGGATCATATCGTGGAACCTGAAATATATGGGATACAACCTGGCGCCGTTGGCGGTAATGCTGGTTCCCGTGTTGCTGCTGCTTGTGCAGCTCAATTTCTGGTACGGCTACACGCCGCTTCCTGTTTCGCAGGATGTTCTCGTCAAAGCGGAGTTCGCGCCTTCCATCGATCTGGCCTCGACCGAGGTAATGCTGAAAGGCGATCATAATGTGGCTGTGGCGACTCCCGCCGTGCGAATTCCGCAGAAGCATGAGGCTGCTTGGCGCATTCGGGGAATAGAGGAAGGACTGGGAACCATCGAGCTTGAGGCTGCAGGCCGCAAAGAAACCAAGTCAGTCATCGTCGGGAAATCAGGCATGCATCGTTTTGTCACGCTTCGGCATTCCGGCGGATTCTGGGACAGCTTGTTCTATCCGGGCGAAAAGGCGGTCGAGCCTTCATCGCCGATTCGATCCATAGAAGTTTTATACACGCCGGCAGACATGAACTTTTTCGGCTTTAAATTACATTGGCTCATTGTCTATTTCGGAGTTTCGATCTTCTTCGGTCTGGCGCTCAAAGGCGTTTTCAAAGTAGAAATTTAAAAGGCAAGCCGCAAGATGAGAAGGATCGATCTTCATTGTCATACCACTGCATCGGATGGAACGCTGAGCCCGGCAGCGCTCGTTCGACTGGCCAAAGAGATCGGGCTCGCCGCCGTCGCAATCACAGACCATGATACGATCGACGGCTTGGCCGAAGGGCTGGCGGAAGGCGAGCGCATCGAAGAGGAAGTGATATCGGGAGTTGAATTGTCGACGGATCTTATCGACCGATCCGTTCATATTCTGGGATATTTTATTGATCCGACCGATGCAGGGCTGGCCGGAAAACTAGCCTGGGCTCGTGAGGCCAGAGCGAATCGTAATGTGAAAATCGCCGACAGGTTTAGGGAGTTGGGGATCCCCCTCAATTTGGAGGAAGTGACGCAGATTGCGGGAGGAGAAGTGGTGGGAAGACCTCATTTTGCAAAGTGGCTTGTGGATCACGGCCATGTGCGCGATTTCCAGGAAGCATTCAACGTTTATCTGGGCTCAAAGGGAAAAGCCTATTTGCCCAAGGTCAGGCTCACGCCGGAAGAAGCCATTATTCTGATAAAAGGCGCCGGCGGATTGGTGGTGTTGGCTCATCCGGGCACTTATGAGCGTGATGAAGCGTGGATAACGAAAGCATTGGACATTCTCACCGAATTGGGGCTGGACGGACTCGAAGTCTATTACTCGCAACACTCGCCTCGGCAAACAGCTTATTTTGAATCAATGGCCCGATCGCGCGGATTGCTTCTGACCGGCGGCTCGGATTTTCATGGCTCAACGAGTTTTGAAGTCTCCTTGGGAACAGGGAAGGACAACAACTTGGCGGCGCCTTATGAATTGCTGTCGGCAATGAAATTGAAGTTGGATTCCGGGAACAAATAGGATCCGATGCGAAGAGAAATTATTTCGCGGATATTGACAGAGCCTTTGTGCGCACAGAAGCAGTATTCATACCAGATTATTTTTTATCTTCTTCCGGATGAATGGGGAAAGCAGGGGTAGAGCCGTCTTTGCGTAGCTTTCGCTTGCGTTTGTATCCCTGTTTGGAGAGTTTTCTTCTACGCTTGGTCGATGTTTTTTTTGAATTTGAAGACATCTCTTTCTCTCTTCCTCTTTAGATCGCAAAGTAAGCGCGTTGTGTATAAGAAATATGACGGATTGTCAATAGTCGGGAGCGCTTTCGGATTCAGGGATAGATATTATTTATCGTCTTTGAATCAGTTCGGCGATTGCGGATTCCCACGCGCTTGCATTGTGAACCGCAAAGACGGCCGAGTCTTTTTCATCGCCGGAATCGAAAAAAAACTCCAACATGGATTTTCCATCAATGCGTTTTCCATCATTCGTTTTTATTAGAACTTTTGTGATCCGGCTTGTTTTAAGGACGATTTTAAAGGTAGGCAGAAGCATGCAAAACACCAGTTTGTCGGCAGTAAGCCCCAAATGGCCCGGTCCGTTCGTTTGATGGTGGCTGAGGCTGGAAAATCCGGCGAATGAGGCTTTTGATACCGGCAAAATGTGCGAATCGTTGCCTAGTTCCTGATATACGCGCCTTCGCGCCTGGCGGCTTTTATAGAAGACGAAACAGATAAAGATGACGGCGTTTATGGCCAATATGGCGACAATGATAATCAGAGCGGTCTTCATCGTTTTATCGTTAAATAATTTGTCATTTACATCGTTCTACGATTCACAAATGCAGTGAAGTATAATATGGTCGCTCACTTTATCAGACTTGCTCCCTCAGCACTAAGCCCTAAGGAATAAATTCGTCATCGAATTTATGAATCGAAGAACATAGGGTATTTGCCAAATGCATGAATTACCTTGGGGTATATTCCGTGAAAACATAATCTTTTTTGGCGACTCGGGTATGGCATGCATAGCATTCCTGCGCAAATGAGGCGTCTTTTCCGTACGGCGAGAAAATATTCGTTTTGGCGTCGTACATAAATCGCGCATATCCCCAGCCTCCGGTTTCGGGGAATTTCTTGCCGTCTTTGAGCATATATTCAACACGCTGAAGAACATCCGGTTCCAATGAGCTTTCAAAATCCGGATTGTTTTTGATCGAATAAGCGATCTTTACGAGGATAGAGCCGTCCGGAAAAGCTTTTGAGTTTTTGCCGGCGCCGTTTTTAAATGCTTCGATCACTTTTGTATTCCCCAGAATAAATTTAATTTCATTTTTATCCGTCCTGTGATGGGCGGATACCAGAACCCAATTTTCGTAGCCTTTGATCAAGCCGAAAGACAAGCCATTCTGGGAGACCAAAGAAAATTTGTTTTCGCCCGACGCCGATGCGATCATTGTGAATCCGACCGCAATTAGAACGCCCATGCATAAGACAGCAACGCACTTCGTTCGTAAACTCATTTGTTTTTCCTCCCCAATATTTTAATTTATCAATCCTGCGTTAATGGACTATTGAATTAGTATGCCCCATCTTTGGTTTTGACGCGAATCTCAGAAATTCAAACGCCACTCGAAGAACAATTGCGCCGCATCGTGCGCGTGTTTGCGGAAGTAATCGCCCAGGATGAATAAATGGCCTCCGTAAATTGAGAACGTCACATTTTTATTGAAGATATATTCGATACGTGCGTCGTTTTCCAGCCCGATGATCGAGCTGTCGGTCTGCGGATTTTTTCGTGCGGCCTGAATATATCCGAGGCTAACGTAAAAATGATGATTCGGCAGTGCTCTCGTATCGTAACCTAAATTTGTGAAAACGGTGTTTTCGATGCCGCCGGTTCCAAGGTCATCGAACAGTCGGCCCGGGACGCCTGCGCCCGGCGATAGGTGCTCGTACACGGAGAAATAACCGCGATTGATGCTTTCATCAGGATCGTCGTCGCGGATTCCGAAATCATTGAACGGTGCAAAAAATCCCTCGTAATTTGTGGTTTTAGGATCATCTCCTGAACCGTAACCCGAGGTCCAGGCTATACGATGACCTGCGCCGAATCTCCAGTCCATTTTCGCCATTCCGGCAAATCCGCGGAAATATATATCGTCGTATGCTTTGTCGGATGCCTTGACGCTGCCGAACTGTTTGTCGAATTCAAAATTGGCTGAAAAGCCGTTGTGCGTAAAGATATAACGGCCGCCCACATCGTAAAGCTTGTCGTCCTGGCCTTGATAAGCGTTCTGTTCAAAGCCGGGCAGAAGCCGGGTGGGATATCCGGGCCATATTATTACCGGCGGGGAGGGAACCTTGAGATCCAACAGATATCCGAATAAATCGAGCCGATGCGATGGCGTCGGAGTTGCTTTCGCCCAGACGGTGAACCAATCCATGTCATCGTTCCATTTTTCTTTCATTTCAAAGGGCTCGCCTTCGTAATCGCGGAAACCGCCGAAGCCCGCTTCAAAGAACTTATGGCGCCAATATGTGGCGACGCCGGTGTGCTCTGCGCCTACTATCAGAGAATTACCCAATGAAAACGGCATACGGCCGAATTCAAGATACCAGGGCAGCGTATAAATCCTAAGCCTTGTGTACAACTCGCGGAAAAAAGGCTCCATACGATCGTAAATCGCAGTCCCTTCTCCGCCTAATGCCGGCGACTGAGAGCCCCATGATACGTCTCCGAATTGAAGAGACACAATCAGATCCGCCACTTCGCCGAAGTTGACGACCGTGCGAACCAGAAGCCGCATGTCCCACCAGCCGTAATCATTTTTCAGCGTGCTGCGCGGATCGTAGGCGTACATGGTGTACCCGGCGTCATTCGTGTACCGGTTGCGGGTGTTGGCTTCGATCAATGCGCGACCGCGAAAATAACCATGCACGGCGAGACTGACTCCGTCGCCCGGATACGCAGCCTCCCGGCCGGGCTCCCAAGGCAGCGTGGAGACAAATTCGCGCTCTTTGGTTTTATCCAGTTCCGCCTGCAAGGCTTTTACTTGAGCTTCCAGGGCTTCGATGCGCTTTTTGATGTCATCCGAAGACTGATCTCCGGCTTGATCGTCCGCTTCACAGATCGAATAGCTCATGATGATGAAAAGAAGAGCCGGGAGCAAGAACCTGAGACGGCGAAACATTTTCAAGATACCTTTATTCCCATCACGGAAATGCCGAGTCGTTCGGCTTCGGAAATAAATTTATCTTTTGAATGAAGAAGAACTTTGTCTGCCTCCACCGCCAGCACGTCCGCCCCGACAGAGGACATTACCCTAAGGGTCTTTGGACCCACAGCGGGCACATCCCAACGCGGATCTTGAGAAGGGCGCGCCACTTTGATCACGGTGCAGCCGGGGCCGGCCAGCTTTCCGGCGCGCAGAATAGTTTTATCCGTGTGCTCAAAAGCTTCCAGGGCTATGATCGCACCGGCCTTGATGATTACTGTTTGCCCCGCGTCGAGTTCCGCCAAAGCACGGGCTACCGTGACCCCTCTTTTAATGGATTCTTCCCTATCCGGCGGATGCATGGGCCCGGCATTTAAACCTTCCTTTGCCAGGATTGCGCTTAAAAATTCAATCTGAGAAAGGATGTGGAAGCCCTCGTTCTCCAACGCCTCGAATATCGCATATTTCAGCGATGCGTCGGAGCGATCTTGAAGCTTTTGGAGGATGGTCAAAGACAAAGCGTCGAATTCAAAATCCTTGAAGTGCAGTTTTTTATCTACCTTGCCGATGATCAGGATATCTTCGACCCCGCGTTCTTTAAACCATTGACGCATCTGCCCTGTCTTGGACAGAGAAATTTGAGTTTCCTCAGATGCCGCTCGTCCGAATTTCTTGCACCTCGTCTCAGCCAGGCGGATTGCCATTACCGGCCGGAAACGGCGGGCGGCGGCGGCGGCGATGAGAGGAAGTTCGTCTCCGCCTGCAATTATTCCCAACGGTGAAAAAGCGTCTGCGTGACTCATAATTTAATTTTTATTCCGTATCATTTCCATGACCTGGAGTACTGCCTTAAGAGACAGCAGCTCGCGATCGATGTCGATTGCAGCCCGGCATTCCGGCTCCTTGGAGCATTGAATAAAATGAACGAGCTCGGCTTTCAGGGGGTTTTCCCGGTGCACGAATATTCGCTCGATAAAGGATTCCTGTTTGTACTTCAATGAAGCCGGAGTTCGGATGTAACTCGACGCCGCCCTGCGATAGACCAGAATTTCCTGGCTGGAGTAATCCAGAAAAACATAAGCGTCTTTTTGTGTAACGGCCATAGTGCGGATTTTATGTTCGGAAACCCTGCTGGCCAGAAGAGACGCTAGTGTGCCGGATTCGAATTCGATCTGGACAATTGCTACGTCCTCGTAATTGGACATGACACTTGAACTGAAAGCGGATATCTGCTTGATGGGCGAGGATACAAGATTCAGCACGATATCTAGATCGTGAATCATCAGATCCAACACCACCCCGTCTTCTATGCCGCGGCCCGTGAAGGGGCCCATGCGCTTAATTTCGACGAGGATCGGATTTTCGACGATTTTATTGATCTCCATGACAGCGCCGTTGAATCGCTCAACGTGGCCGATGCACAGCGCCAGATCTTTTTTCTTCGCCAACTCGAACATGGATTCCGCTTCAGGCACTGTGGGCGAAATCGGTTTTTCGACGAGAACATGGATACCGTGGGCTAAGAAATCGCAAGTGATATCGTGATGCAAATTGGTGGGCACCGCTACAGACACTACATCCACTTTGCCGAAAAGATCGCGATAATCCGTAAAAGCCTCGGCGCGGTAAGCCGCCGCCACTTCATTGACGCGCTGGACGTTTGAATCCGCCACCGCGGTGATTTGCACATTCAAGATTTCTGAGTATGCACCGACATGGTAACGGCCCATATGGCCCACGCCTACGACGCCCGCCCTAATGGTCTCTCTTTCATTTCCCGGAATGATCACTTTGTAATACCCCTTTGTGATTCTTGAATGAATTCAATAATGCGTTTAGCGGCCGGATGATCCGGAAATTCCGAGGCAATCCTCTCGATCGCATGGGTGGTGTGTGCTTCCTTGCGAAATAAAATTTTGTATATTTTGCGGATCACAATACGGTCCGCTTCAGACACGCCATGCCGTTCCAGGCCGATTAGATTCACGGCGACCGGGACGGCAGGCTGACCTTCTGCGATCATAAAGGGAACGAGATCTTTTCCCAATTTACTTTGAGCCGCCAGCATCGACATCGTCCCGAGCCGTACAAACTGATGCACTCCGGCATAAGCGGCTAAAAGCACATAGTCCTCGACGGAGACATGTCCCGCTAACCCCGTATAATTGGTCATCACTACGCCGTTTCCAACTTTGCAGTCGTGGCCGATATGACTATAGCCCATTATAAAACAGCCGCTTCCCACGACCGTTGCGGTTCCTTCTTTGGTGGCGCGATGTATTGTAGCGTACTCGCCGAAGAAATTATCGTCTCCTATGATCAGATGCGTTTCCCATCCGCCATAGCCGACATGTTGAGGGGCGCCGCC
>Ga0315282_10016504_pt1 | contig 10786 bp, 14 predicted proteins | sample YL17G07_20_MG_FD_203693 | JGI IMG/M metagenome (GOLD analysis project Ga0315282, IMG submission 203693) | Sediment microbial communities from Yellowstone Lake, YNP, Wyoming, USA - YL17G07_20 | ecosystem: Environmental > Aquatic > Freshwater > Lake > Sediment | place: USA: Wyoming | collected... | reverse complement strand
AGGGGACATTTTCGCTTGGGCATTAGGGGGACATAATCCCTTGGGCATTAAGGGGACATAATCGCTTGGTCTAAACACCTTTTTCTTCATCGGAAGAATCGGCGCTTTTCTTGAGGGATAAAGCAAATCGGTTATCTGAAAAGGCATAACATGGTCCTGGGTCTATCGGGGAACAATCGTACGCATTAGATCATAGAACATAGTGCGGGTTTTATTTTTGTTATCCTTCTGGGTTACAAAATCAAAATAATTTTTCTTGTAAAATTTTAATACCCTTTCTTTATTGTAAGCATCTACCGTGACGATTCTGCACCCGGTCCGGTTTTCTTTCAGAAAAAGCATTTTAGTCATATTCAATAAATGGCTGCCTATTCCCTTACCACAAAGGTCCGCCCGGACCCCGATACGGGCAATTTTCACCGCAGGAAGGTAAGGATATTTTTTGCCATCAGGGAGGTTAATTGATTCTTTTATATCTTTAAGGCGAATGCTATCATTGCAGAAACTAATAAGGGCTACTGGCTTGGTGCCAATAGCCCCTTCGAGGATCAACATAAAGGTTTTTGTCAGAAGTTCTTTTTCGTGGGATACTAAATCTTTCCTGAAGAATTCGTTTAAATCATCCTCCCCGCAATCAAATTTTTCTGATAAGGAGTGATCAATGAGGGGTTGGAGAGCCCATCCATCCAAATACAGTCTATTTCTTTCCCTGCTCAGCATTGGCCAGAATCATTTCTCGGACCTGGTTTAGCTTAGGGGTAGAGACCAAAGGCTTTTTATGCTTGAACTCTTCTTTTAATTTTTTCAGGAAATTGGATGCCTCCCTACCCTCCAGTATTGGAGTAGGCGCAATTGGAAGAGCCATGGGATCACCTCCTTTTATGCTTTTTGGTCCCTAAACCGTTAGGTTCATTTGTTGAACTTAATTTAGAATACACCAATTGTCAGAAAGGTGTCAAGAAAATTAGTTATCTTCCTAACAGATCTTTTCGGACAAAGTTCCCCAAAAATAAAGGATTTCCTTATTAATTTTTATCCATTTTAGGATTATGTTCCTACCCTTTCACTCGATCAAAAGCCCTCTCCGCTTTCTCTAAAGGTTTCTGTGGGAATTTTAGGCTGGAAATGAGCTTCTTTTTTCAATTTTTCCACTTCCAGCAAATCGCTAAAAATGGCCCAAAATCGACTCCAAAAGGGAAAAGCCATACGGAACCATTACCCTCTGTTTTTGGGCCATTTTTTCCTTTGTGATTTCGCCTACCTATGGGGTGTCTAAACCGTAACAAGTGATATTCCGTTAGCCTTTTCCCGGAGGTTCGCCATTCTGGTCCTGGTTTTTTCATTTTCATTCCATTTTTGACAGGCCGGGCAGAATCGTTGTGCATTGCTTTTGGCCAAGAAGGTTTCCGGGCACCGTTCACACTTCTGCCGGCTCATCCTTTTCCGGCCGTCCCGGATCTCCAGGGTAAGAGTCTCGTTCGAGAAGATCCCCTTCAACTCCTTGGCCAGGGGGAGGACGGTTTCCTGGAAGTATCGGCATTGAGGTTTTTCCAGGTCGGAAAAAAAGACGCACACGCCCGCGTTGCTTTTTTCCCGTGCTAAGCAGTGGTTCTTTATTCCATTTGACTCAGAACAGTAATTTGCGCATTCTCTATAGATTAAAGACCTCACCTTCGTTTGAATCGATTTGGCTCTCTCCGACATATTCTTTCCCCAAAAATTTTTACTTTTGGATCGTCACGTTGACTAGGACACCGACGCGATTCTTTCCGCTCGTACTGTGGCCCACGGGTCCGCGTTCCATCTCTCGCTGGTGCGATTCAGTTTCACGGGTATCTTCGCGCAGGCGCTTGAACGAATCGACCGCGAGCTTCAGTTTTTCTACAGCCGTTCGTTCGCTGTCCGCAAGAACGAGTTTTCCTGCCTTATCCTTTTTGGTGAGCGAATCAAGTATCAGGTTCAGGATGCAGATGGCTTTTCCCTTGAACGCTTCTTCGATGGATTGATTTTCAAGAACTTTGATTCTCCCATTCCAATCAAAGCACGATGACCATTTCTGGATGAGGGTGATTTTCTTTTTGAAGTGCTTGGCCACTTGTCCCAGGGATCGGCTTGCACCAAGCCCGAAGTAGTAAGTAAAAACGAGCTTTTGGAAATCATGCTCTTGAAGTCGCTGTTTCCTTCCAGTCTTGGCCACTCCGGAATCCTCCATCTTTTTGGCCACGACTTTCAGCCCTTTTCCTGACCTCTTGCAAGTAACCTTTGTCGGAAGCAACGAGCCGGAAGGCTGAATGTCGCCCTGCAGTTCATTCCCGTTCTCAGAAGGAAGGACAGAATGTCCCCCGGGGCTATCCTCATTTTCCTGTTGACTATTTTTTTCGGTGTGCTGATCCATGGTTCTCCTTCTACCTCTTCAGAATTTCTTCCTGGTGCTTCCTGCGAATCCGGTCATCACTGGCCCTCGGGTTCAACTCTTTGGCTGCGCGGCAGGAGCTTTTCCGATACCAAGGCCATTCCGGTTTCAGCCATCGTATTTCTCCTTGCTTATGGTCTATCCTTATGATGCGTGTAGCTTTCAGAAACGACCTCTTGGCCGCTGTAAGTCTTGCTGGCATTTCCGCTGGCACTAAGGTGGGCCTGTACGGACACTCCGGCCATGGCGCCCGCGGCAAGTTGCGCGGCAATTCGTCCACCGGCTTCGGCTGCGGCAGTTTTTAGCTGGGCTATCGCCCGGGATCTCTCGATCAGAATTTCGGCCTGCTTCAAGAAAAGCTGCATTTGGGATATGGTAGAGTTGATGCTGACTTCGGCGGCCTTCACATCAACGGTGGCAATGGACGCCTGGGCCTCGGCCTTCGCCCGGTAGACCGATCCAGACGCCTCGTAAGCCTTCACCGCCTCGTCCACCCTGGTTCATTTTTCCCGCCTTGAAGATTACTGGTTCAGGATCTTCCCGGCCGATACGGCGGCATCGATCTTGGCCTGGATAGCTTCCACTTCCTTCTCCCGGCCTCGGTACTTGCCGGTGGCAACGTCCTGGGCGAACTTCTGAATAAAGCTCCTGGGGACGGCCTCCACCGACGCTCCAGTGACTTGAGCAAGTCCGTCTGGAAGAGTTAACTTTTTCTGAAAGTCGCTGACAGATTTTTCGAGAGGGGCGATTCTGCTCTCGATGGCGCGGACCTGCTTGCGGGCGAGATCATCGAGTATATTTCCAAGCGGCTCGGCCACGTCCGGAAAGTCCCGCAAGAAGTTCTTGATCGCAGGGTCTTCACTGAGCTTCATTGAGTCGGATACAATTCCCATGATGAAACCTCCTTATGAGTGATTATTTGAACTGACTTCTTTCTACTTCATTTCTACGAACCGATTTGGAACAACCTTAGAAATGTCTTACCCGAACTCTTACACAAGGCTTAATTTGGCTCATGCAATAATTTCAAGAGCTTGGATTTCTTACGGGATGTGAAAAGGATCAGACAAAGGGACCGGTCGGAAAAAACTTATGATTTTTTCTTTTCTGCCTCTTTTTTATCATCGGTTTCCCTGATCCTGTCTCGGATTCTTAGCTCAATAGTCCTGGCAGTGGCGACGTGGTGTCCTGCTTGCGTCTTTCGTTTTTCGATGACCGGAAGCGCCTCGTTAAGATCGAGAATCGTTGCTTTGAGGTCGCTTATCTTGGTCCGATGATCCAACAGGATCTTCGGTTTCCCCATGGCGAAGGCGAGTAATTTTTCTTCAAGGGCAGATTCCAGCTTAGAGAGGTCTGCCATGGCCTTACTCCGCTGATCCACTATCTTCGTTTCGGCTTCTTCCAATTTGTCGAGGGTATCTTTCGCCTCCCGACCATCAGCCAACAGCTTCCTAAAATATTCCCGTTCGGTCGGCGTACATGAAACTTTTCCCAAGTCCATTTCTGCTTCCATAATTTCCTCCTTGTTTTTTCCCTCCCATAAAGAGGGTTGATCACTATCGGATCCTAAAATTTAGGATCCGGTTATTCTCGACTAAAAATTTATATCTCCATCATCGCCCGGGGGTAGAGCTCCCTCGTCACCGTCTCCATCCGATAACTGATTACGTGGAAGTAATTCTTCGTCTTCTGAGGAATCCCTGCTCAGCGATTCTTCGAGCGTATCATCGGCGAGCTTATCCGCCGTTCTTACCGGATCTGAATTTTTAGGATTCGCTTTTTGTTCCCTCCTTGATTCCAGTTGATCAGGGGACTCCGGATCTTGCCGTTGATTACCGTCAACTGGTGGCATGGTTCCCGGGTCATCTACGTCACCCAAGAAAGCCTTTATGGCTCCCTCCGGGTCCAAAAATTTATCATCCAGAATCATCCTCCAATTATCTCCCTGCAGCACCCAATCGAAGTCGGCCTTCCAGCCCCGGAAGTTGTCTCCCCGTAAAAACGGCGACCGTAGCGCGATCATGCCAAGGATGTTGGCCCACTCGTAGAGGAAGCCTGGAACCTCAATCAATTTGGATTCAATAAGGGTCATCCTCTCCGGTGTCAAAGTGATACCAAGCAGCCCCACATCCTTTCTTGTGCAAAGGCTATTCCACATATCGACCATGAGTGTCGCTCTCTCTTCTGATGACCATCCATAATCGAAATGAAATTCTTCGTCGTCCGGGTCTGTAGGGTGAAAAGGGGTATCCCTTTTCACTAAAGTCTTTGAAGTTTTCTTTCCCTTGTTTCCCTTCTTATTTTCTTGATTGTGTATCGTTTGCGGTCTTTCCGCGGTCTTTCTGTGGTCTTTCTGTGGTTCTTCTGCGGTTTCGGTTTTCTGGTAAGTATCGTAATTTACTATAAAAAGACTGGTCTTTTTGCTGTCCGCTTTTTTGATCACCATCCGTTCATCTTCAAGATTTTTGATGTATCGCCGAACTTTCGACTTTGACCACCTCCAGCGTTCCATCAGGGTCAATTCGGAAGTGATAATTTGGCCCCTCTGCGCCTCGATAATTTCGCTTCCCAGGACAAACCTATGATCTTTATGGTTCGCCGAAAGGAGCAAATCGAGCCAAGCTTCAAAGCGGCTAAAAACCCTCCGCTCTTTAAAGAAGGGGTGGTCACATATCTTCCGATGTATTCGAATCCAACCTACCATTGTCTTTTTCCTTCTGCCCGATTTTCGCTTCATGCCATGCGCTTAAGATGGCGAGGTCGATCTCACCCTTAATTTCATCAGGCAAAACTACCATTGTTTTTAAATAGGGTTCTTTCCCGGGGAGCTTAATGCTGGCCATAGGCGCAGAGACGGAGGGCCGTTTCCCCTGTTCCTGGAGGATCCGGAATCCTCGAATGATTATCCCGGAATCGAGCGCAATATCTACGAAGGCCCTCAGCCGCTTACCGTCGTCAGGTCGTAATTCAATTTTAAGAACCCGGGGGCCCGTTGGTGGAGATATGCTCGCCGATCTCCCTTCGGCCTTATTCCTCCCGATACCGCCGGTACCGGATGGACCCGGGGCCCTGTCCGAATAGTCCATCATCAATTCGACTCCGAAGTTGATTGGCGGCGCTGGCTCTCAATCCAGGCCTGGATGTCGGATTCGAGATATTTAACCAGTCGGCCAACCTTTATGAAGGGGGGACCGTATCCTCTGAGCCTCCACATCTGACACGTTTTTGTTTGAACCCCCAGTTGTGCGGCCATGGCCTTCTCGTCAACAAGAATCGGTTTCTCCATTTGCTTATAACCTCCCTCGGTCTTGTCTCGTGTCTACATTTTTACTCGAATCCACTCCTGCCAGGAGATCGATGGCATCAAAAAGCAATCGTCGGTAAGCAGACGCAGCCTCCTTAACCATCTCGTCACCTATTTCCTTGCGGCTCTCTGGCTCCAGCATCTTCAAAAGGAGAACAATAAGGTTATCGATCATGAATTTTATAGACGATACATTTATGGAACTTTTTGCCCAACTTTGAGTGGTCTTATTTTTGTGAAAGGACAGGGATTTATTGATCTCAAACCCGATGACGATATATTGAGAGAATTTCTCCCTGCGCAATTTCTCTTCTATCAGCTTCATGGTGGGTATCGCTACCAGCGGGTTAAAAAATGGAAGTAGTCTGATGAAATCTACAAATGAATATGAATAAGGTTTCAATCCCTCCATAACTTCAGAGACGGTCTTGAAGCTGGGTCTTAATTCCGAATCACCCTTCCTTTGTTCAACCCCGTTCTGAATCGAGTTGCGGATATACTCCCCGAAAAGTTTACACGCTTCTTCTTTTGCAACCTTCTTAAATCCCTGCTGGGACCTCCACACCATCAAGACAGTTGGTGAAACATCGCTTAGCTTCGCCAATTCCTGTACCTGTAGAAGAGGATGGAGGATGCTTAGAAAGGCGGCCATCTGTTTTTTTCTCGAAAATCCAATGGGCTGACCCTTTCGGATTCCTGACCGGCTTGGCTCTGGATGCTCTTTTAACATCTCTGCTGCCCACGATTTTCCGAGAGCAACAGCCCTTTCTTTTTCGATCTCCCAAATAGTTCTTTTATTTTTGATGGCCATAATTAAATCCTTTTTCTAAGAGTAAAAACCTGCATTAGTATTACATAAAATCTAAATGAAGTCAATTGGATTTTAGACTTTTCCAACTTTCATTACAAAATTAAGAGGTTATATGTATCTATAAGTTGGGTCTCGGATGGTGTCGAGCAAAGCTTAGATTTCGTCTTTGCATATAGGCTGGAGTTATCGAGGGGAGATCGCAAGAAAATGGTTACAGAGGGGATAGCTGATGGCGGAGGATAAAATGGTCCTTGCCGTCTCTACTTCTGGCCTTCCGATTCTGGCGCTTGTCCTGCGACCAAAAGCATCCTTTGTGCATTGCTCTCCAGGGCCGCCCTCACGGGTTCGAGGTCGAGGCGGGCATAGATCGCCGTGGTCGAGGGCTGGGTGTGGCCCAAAACCTTTCCGATCAGGGGCAAGCTGGCGCCAGAACCAGCAAGCCAACTTCCCAATGTGCGGCGAATATCATGAATTCGCACGTCTTCAAGTTTTGCCTCAGTCCTAATTCGTTTCCATGCCTTGTTGATATTAACCAGGTGCCCCGTTCTTCCCGGGAAAACATAAGGGTTATCATGGACAAGAGGTAGCTTCTGCAGAAGATCTATCGCCGGGCTCGGGAGGGGGATAAGATGGGATCGGCCAGCCTTGGTTTCCGGAATCCTCCAGGCCCCTTCTTCAAGGTTCACATCCTCCCAGCGCATCGAAAGAACCTCCATTTTCCTTGCCCCAGTCAATAGGCATATCAGAAACGCAGCCTGAATATAGAAATTCTTTTCCGACTTCAGGGCCTTCATCATCCGCGGGAGTTCGTCAGGGTGGACAAAGCGCTCTCGTTTTTTCTCCGGGAACATCTCAATTCCGCTTGCAGGATTTTCCCCTTCGTAGATACCCCAAATTTTGGCTAGATTGAACATTTTTCGGAGAAGGGATATTAACCTGTTGGCCGCATACTGGCCATGATTCTCGCCTGTCTTCAGGTGGAGGTCCACAATGTCTTTTCTCCTGATGGCTGAGAGCTTGCGATTCTTCCAGGTGTTCAGGTAAGCGTTGATTTGAATTTCATCATTCTTTGAGCTTTTCTTCCTTGGGAGGTGTCTTTCCCTGTAAAGAGCGATAAGAGTTTCAAGGGTAAGCTCTCGTTTCTGGTCAAGCCTTTCCTGTGCGGGGTCCTGGCCGTCAGCGATTTGGCCGATCATCCTTTCTGCCTTATCTCGGGCATCATCGACGGTCAGAGGTCCATAGGGGCCTATGGTGATCCTGCGAGATCGGCCACGGATGCGCCGTTCTAAAATGAACGTCTTCATCCCCCGAGTGATCCTCATCCCAAAACCGGGCAGAGCAGTATCGCGGACAAAAATTTGTCCATCCTCCTCGGGTACATCAATTGAATCAATAAATCTCTTTGTCAATTTCCCGGTCATAACTCCCCCCCCGCTGTGATCTACCGTCTACACGTCCGTCTACACGAAAGAGACCCCAGCCAAAATATCATGTGATCGATTTAAAACCAGATATTTCCCATGTAGACGCTGTGTAGACAGGATACATAGAAATAGGCCAAAACAAAGGGTAGAACACATGATCTAAGTTTATCAGAGAATAGAAAGAAGTCAAGGTAAAAGGTAACTCGTAGATTTTAAAAGTAGACAGATCACAAGACTTTTAATCAGGTGGTCGTGGGTTCGAGCCCCGCACGGCTCACCAGAATTTCAAGGAGTTGACTGCCAGGGGGTTAACTCCTTTTTATTTTGTGCAGGGATTATGGAAGAAAGTTTCGGCCAGCTCTTGAGCTATCCATCCTCATCCCCCGGAACGGTTTCATCGATCGGCCCCGGGAAAAGACATATCCAAAATACAGCGCCTCTCCGAAAGAAATACAGCCTTCACTCTATTTAAATTTCGGCCACTTTATCCCGATAATGTTACAATCAGTGCCCCATGATTCGCTGCCCTGAGGGATGAATTTCCGGAGGGGTGTTCTTTTACAAAGAAGGAGGCCCGCCATGTTCAGTGAAGAAACCGTCGCGAAAATTAAGAAATTAGCCACCTTGATCCGTTACTATATTCTGGTCTCAACGACCGAAGCGGGATCGGGCCACCCGACCTCTTCCCTGTCCGCGACCGAATTGATGGCCAGCCTCCTCTTCGGGGGGATTTTCAGGTTCGATGTCGACCATCCCGAGCACCCCAATAACGACCGCTTGATCTTTTCCAAAGGACATGCCTCGCCGCTTTTTTACGCCCTATGGGCGGCTGCCGGGAAATTGACGGAAGCGGAGCTTATGACGTACAGAAAATTCGGCAGCCCCCTCGAAGGCCATCCGACCCCTACGTTCCCTTATGCGGAAGCTGCCACCGGTTCTCTGGGACAGGGGCTTTCCATCGGCGTGGGGATCGCCTTGAATGCCAAGGTCCTCGATCAGCTTCCCTACCGAACGTACGTCCTCCTGGGAGATAGCGAAATGGCCGAAGGCTCTCAGTGGGAAGCACTGCAGATCGCCGCCCATTACCGGCTGAACAACCTGATCGGCATTCTCGACGTGAATCGGCTGGGACAGCGGGGAGAAACGATGTATGGCTGGGACCTGAAAGCCTACGAAAAGAGAATTTCATCTTTTGGATGGAAAACGATCGTTCTGGACGGCCATTCCATTCCGGAAATTCTTGGGGCCTACGAAACCGCCCTCCGGGTCCGGAATAAACCGGTTATGCTGATTGCCCGGACCATCAAAGGGAAAGGAGTCTCTTTCGTGGAGGATAAGAATGGCTGGCATGGAAAAGCTCTCAAGAAAGAGGAAGGCGATCGGGCGCTGCGGGAACTGGGAGAGGTGGATAGATCGCTTCGGGGAAAGATCGCCCTGCCGCAGGACCTGAAACCGGAAGAACCAGTCGTTCAAGCTTCGCTCAAAAGAATGGATTACCCGGCGGATCAACCCGTGGCGACCCGCAGGGCCTACGGCAATGCCCTGGTGAGGATTTTTCCAAAGTTTCCCCGGGTGGTCAGCTTGGACGGCGAGGTGAGCAACTCCACCTATGCGGAAATTTTCAAGGAGGCCCACCCGGATCGATTTTTCGAGATGTACATCGCCGAGCAGAACATGGTGGGAGCGGCCCTGGGGCTTTCTTCCCGGGGCAAAATTCCTTTTGTTTCCACTTTTGCCGCCTTTTTCACCCGCGCCTTCGACCAGATTCGCATGAGTCAGTATTCTGATGGCAACATCAAATTCGTCGGCTCCCATGCCGGCGTGTCCATCGGGGAGGACGGGCCTTCTCAGATGGGCCTGGAAGATCTGGCCATGTTCCGGACGATCTTGAATGGGGTGGTTTTATACCCCGCCGATGCGGTATCCACGGAAAGATTGGTTGAAGAGGCGGCCAAGCACCATGGAATTTTGTATCTCCGGACCACGCGAGAGGCCACCCCCATTCTTTACAAGCCAGAAGATGATTTCAGGATTGGAGGCAGCAAGGTACTACGAAAAGATGACGGGGACCGGGTCACAGTGGTTGCCGCAGGAGTGACTCTCTTTGAGGCCCTGGGGGCATACGAGGAGTTGAAAAAAGAAGGAATTCTGATTCGGGTGATCGATCTTTATAGCATCAAGCCGATCGACGGCCAAACGCTTCAGGAAGCCGCCAGGACCACCCGGGCCATTATTACGGTCGAAGATCATTTTGCCGAAGGTGGCCTGGGAGAAGCGGTCCAGAGCACGCTGACATCTCCCGCCATACCCGTGCATTCCTTGGCCGTTCGGAAAAAACCAAAAAGTGGGAAACCCAAAGAACTCCTTGATTATGAGGAAATTTCCAGGGGCGCGATCGTCGAGAAAGTAAAGGAATTGATCCGATGAATGTCAACCGTAATATTTTTCTTCGCTCACTTTCCCGCGAAACACCCAATAGCTGTAGATAAGATACCCCAGCACAAAGGGCAGGACGCTCACCGTACTCAGATCGACGTCGTCCTCAGCGAATCATCGCGGGAAGCCCCTCAGGGGCGTATCGGAAGGTAGCCTTTGTCCATTATTATACCCGAAGAGCCGTATTTTTGTATTTTTGGATTGACAAATCAAAGGAGGCCTGGAAAAATTAAATGCATCCGGGTCACTTCCTCGGGTAGGCGGTTCAGGATACTTTCTCCGGGGGAGACGAAAGAGCTTGCTTCATATCGAACCGATTCCGGGGAACACCGACCTTCCCCGACCTGGGCATCGGGACCGGAAGGGTCGGCAGGAAGGAGAAAAGGATGGGGGCGAAG
>Ga0315282_10016503_pt1 | contig 10786 bp, 10 predicted proteins | sample YL17G07_20_MG_FD_203693 | JGI IMG/M metagenome (GOLD analysis project Ga0315282, IMG submission 203693) | Sediment microbial communities from Yellowstone Lake, YNP, Wyoming, USA - YL17G07_20 | ecosystem: Environmental > Aquatic > Freshwater > Lake > Sediment | place: USA: Wyoming | collected... | reverse complement strand
TGTGCCTTACGTATATTCTGAAACTGCCACCATTAACGTCGTTGAGTTCGACGTCAAAGGGTTCCATGTCATGCCTATTCAAGAGATTTTCGAGAGACGTCAGAGAATAGTATTCAAGGTGCTCATGACTTATGTTGTCGAAAGTGTTGTTTTCCAACATTAAACCCAAATAGTTCATTTGGATTATCCACAATCCGTCCTTGTCCAAGCACTTCTTTACATCTTCCACAAACGTGTTCGGGTCTTCCAGATCGTAGAACATGGCTATACTAGTTATGAGCCTTGCCTTCTTATTGCCAAATTCCCTCTTGAACGCTTCATAGTTGAAGTAATCGTGGATTATCTTCGATGTTCCTTCATTACCCAACTTCCAGAGGTTGGAAGGCTCAAAGCCTACGGTTGTCAGACCAGAGGTTTTGAATTGTCTCAACAGAGTTCCGTCGTTTGATCCGATGTCAATAACTATGTCTCCAGAGGACAACTTGATCAATTTCTCTGCAGAAGATACCACATCTGCCAAAGCTTTCACCATCATCGTACTTATTCCAGATCTATACCAGTATTTTCTGTACAAAACGTCGTGGTCCAAAGTGTGCTTTAGTTGCAGTAATCCGCAGCCGCCGTCTTCCACGTTGCAGAGAACCAATTCCAGCGGACCTTTTACGTGGTCTTTCGTTGATTCTTCAACAAAATTGGTCACAAACTGATCTCCCAAGGACAATATCGGAGTCAGCTTATTTGATAAGCAAACTCTGCAGGTTTCCCTAGCTTTCACGTACATATTTTTCCCAAAATCTTACGCTTTGAACTGTATTTAAACATATTGAGGCTTTAAGCAATTTGCGGTGCTCAAATCTGCTGACTGCTCAAGTCGACTTACAACACGTAGTCTCTGGAAGAGAATCAAAGCCGTCTTTTCGGTAAAGTATAATAGGATTAATGCTACCATGATGTGAAAATGGAACAAAAGAGAGCTTTTGGAAAACTGAAATCGCTTCTGTCTCGGGCCAAAGAAGCCTCCAAAGAAGAGGGACTGCGGTACGTTATTCGTATGGGAGTAAGAAAGGCTAGGAACCACCTCGTAACCAGTTTTTGGTTTTACTATTACAAGATACTCAAATCAAGGAGAGCATTTGCATTTCGAGGAGACGCCCACAGATATTTCTATCACACGTATAACACGACTTGGAGAAATGAAAGAACAGTTGAAATTCCAATCATCTTGTAGGTGTTGAACAAAAGCAAAGGGAAAAGCATCCTAGAAGTGGGCAACGTTCTTTCGCATTATTTCCCTGTTGACCACGATATTGTAGACAAGTACGAGAAGGCTGAGGGTGTAATAAATCGAGACATAACCGATTTCCATCCATCCAAAAAGTATGATCTAATCATCAGCATTTCAACCTTGGAACACGTTGGCTGGGATGAGGACATAAGCGACCACAAAATCCTGCATGACCCAAGCAAGATTCTGCAAGCCATTGAAAACCTGAGAGGGTTGCTAGCCCCGCAAGGAAATATCGTTATCACTCTGCCTTTAGGTTGGAATCCTGAACTAGATAGGCTACTTAGAAACGGAAAAGTGCAATTCACTGAGCTATTCTGCCTAAAGCGCGTGTCCAAAGACAACGCATGGATCGAAGTTGACTGGCAAGAAGCACAAACTTTGAGGTATAACAACCCTTTTCCTGCGGCCAACGGGCTCGTCATTGGCATAATCAAAAAGTGATGCACGCCGGTAAACTCCACCACTGCTTCAGTACTCTGAGAGCATAAGAAAAGAAATATTAACTTTCAACCAATCTGCTTTCTTATAGGCTTTCAGAAACGTGATCCGACAAAGGATGTTGAAAATGACGAAAAAGAGATTATTGATTACTGGCGCCAACGGCCTGCTTGGAAACAAAGCTGTGGAGCTCGCCGGTCGGAATTACGAAGTCATGCCATTGCATCATGCGAAGCCACTTCACGACAGCTCACTGGAAATCAACATCGCTAACAAGGAGCAAGTTCTCGGCATTTTCAGAAAACTGCAGCCGGACGCTGTGATTCATGCGGCTGCTGAAACCGATGTGGACAAGTGCGAAACCCAGAAAGAACACGCATGGAATGTGAATGTTGAAGGAACACGAAACGTAGCTGAAGCCTGCGACGAAGTAAGTGCGAAACTGATTCACATTTCTACTGATTACGTGTTTGACGGCGAAAAAGGCTACTACAAAGAAGAAGACAAGCCAAACCCGATAAGCTATTATGGCCTTACAAAGCTTGAGGGAGAAAGACGAGTAATCGCGTTTTGCAAGAACTATGCTATCCTGCGTACCAGCGTCATATACGGCTGGCACCCGTGGAAACAGAACTTCGCCACTTGGGTAATCAGCCAGCTCAAGCAGAACAAGGAGATCAGCGTAGTTGAAGATCACTACAATACGCCCACGCTAGCGGACAACCTTGCGGAGATGGCTATGGAAGCGCTACAAAGAGGCTTGAAGGGGTTGTATCATGCTTCTGGAAGCGAGAGAATAAGCAGGTACGAATTTGCAAAACAGATAGCGGAGAGCTTCCAACTGGACCCAAGCCTGATCAAACCAATAAAAATGAGCAAACTCGTGACTTGGATAGCTAGAAGGCCAAGAGATTCGTCCTTAAGCACGGACAAAATACGAAAACAGCTAAGAACAAGACCACTAAACATAACAGAAGGGCTAAACAACATGAAAGAAGAGGCAGAAACATGAAGGGCGTAATACTTCACGGCGGGCACGGCACAAGACTAAGACCCCTCACTCACACTGGACCGAAACAGCTTATTCCTGTGGCAAACAAACCAATATCTCAATACGTTCTGGAAGACTTGCGTGATTCCGGCATAAAAGACATAGCGATAATATTGGGCGACATAATGCCTGAAAAAGTCAAAAATCACTATGGAAACGGAAGCAAGTTCGGCGTAAAGGTCTCATACATCCATCAGGAAAAACCAAGCGGAATAGCCCAAGCAGTCGGATTGACCGAAGGCTTCGTGAAAGATTCTCCATTCGTAGTTTATCTCGGCGACAACCTCCTAAAGGGCGGAATCTCGAAGTGCGTCCGAGAATTTCAAAAGGAAAAATATGACGCGATGATATTGCTGAGTGAAGTTGAAAACCCCCGGCAGTTTGGTGTAGCCGAATTCGATAAGAAAGGCAACATAGTAAGGCTGATTGAAAAGCCGAAGAAGCCCCCGAGCAACTTCGCACTCACCGGGATTTACTTCCTCAAACCAGGCATCTTCAAAATGATTAAAAAACTCAAACCATCATGGAGAGGAGAACTCGAAATAACCGAAGCCCTCCAAATGCTGATAGACGAGGGCTACAAGGTGGGCCACATGATCGTGGAAGGGTGGTGGAAGGACACGGGGACAATCGAAGACATCATTGACGCCAACATCCTTGTGTTAGACGAGATGAAAACTGAAATCAACGGAACGGTCGAAGACAAAAATTGTATCCAAGGACGAGTTTCAATAGGAAAAGGAGCCTGTGTCAAGAAAGGAGCCCTGATTCGTGGCCCAGCAATACTGGGGGAAAACACGATAATCGAAAGTGATGTCTACATAGGCCCGTACACCTCAATAGGAAACAACTCCCACATCAAGAGAGGCGAAATCGAAAACACGATAATAATGAACGACTGCACAATCGACATAAACACACGGATTGTTGACAGCATGATAGGGGCAAGTTCTGAAATAGTAACCAACCAGAAGGGACCGACAGGTCACAGGTTAATAATCGGTGAAAACTCAAGAATAGTACTCTGATGTGAGAACATGATAGAAGGTGTCGTAACCAAACAGCTCAAGCAAATGGCGGATGAGAGAGGTTGGCTAGTAGAGATCATGAGAAACGACTGGGAACACTTCAGAAAATTCGGACAAGCCTACGTGACAGCAGCCTACCCACAAGTCGTCAAAGCATGGCACATGCACAGGAAACAGACGGACAACATGAGCTGCATCAAAGGAATGATAAAACTCGTTCTGCACGACGGAAGAACAAAATCCAAGACAAAGGGCGAAACAAACGAATTCGTGATCGGAGAAAGAAACCCAATGCTTGTGCACATTCCGCCTGGCGTATGGCATGGATTCAAAACCATAAGCGAAGACTACGCACTCGTTCTTAACATGCCAACTGAGCTCTACGACTATAAGAAACCTGACGAACACAGACTACCGCCAGACACTGACAAAATCTCATACGATTGGAAACTGGCCCCGTGGCTGAAGCACGGGTGACATAGATGAAAATGCTCATAACTGGCGGCGCAGGCTTCATAGGAAGCAATTTCGTTCATCACATGGTGAAAACGTATCCTGACCGCGAGATCGTTGTTCTCGACAAACTCACATACGCGGGAAGGAAAGAAAACCTCCAAGACATATGGAACAAGATAAAGTTCGTCAAAGGAGATATAACAAAAAGAGAAAACGTCGAAAAGGTTGCGAAAGACTGTGATTGCATAATTAACTTCGCCGCCGAAACCCATGTAGACAGAAGCATTGTGGAAGCCGGAACATTCGTCTTGACAGACGTGCTCGGAACCTACAACTTGCTGGAGGCAGCAAGAAAGCGCGACATACCGAAGTTCGAACAGATAAGCACAGACGAGGTTTACGGTCACATTCACGCCGGAAGTTTCCAAGAAGAAGACAAGCTTAACCCAAGAAACCCTTACTCTGCCTCAAAAGCAGGAGCAGAACTGCTGTGCAGATCATACTTTGAAACCTATGGCTTGTCAATAGTCATAACAAGGTCGTCAAACAATTACGGTCCATACCAGCATCCTGAGAAACTCGTTCCAAAAACGATAATCTACGCAACACTCAACAAGAGAATACCAGTTTACGGAACCGGCGAAAACGTCAGAGACTGGATCTATGTTGAAGACAATTGCAGAGCAATCGACTTGGTCCTAGAAAAAGGGGAAGCCGGACAAGCCTACAACATTGCAGGGCAGCAGGAGTTGAAGAACGTCGACGTTGTGAAAATGATTTTGAAGCTGAGCGGCAGGTCGGAGAGCCTAATAGAATTCGTGAAGGACAGACCTGGACATGATGCAAGATACTCTTTGAGCATAGACAAGACCCTGAGGCTTGGCTGGAAACCGAAGACAAAGTTTGATGAGGGAATCAGAAAAACTTTGAAATGGTATCAGAATAACACGGCTTGGTGGAAACCAGTCATAGAAAGCGAACGCATAGATTTCCACAGGTAAGCATGCTCTTCATTTTTCCCAAGTGGCTTGAAGCATTCTGGGCGACTTTTGAATCCAGCTGTAAGCGATGCAGAGAAATCATTCAAACGTAGATCGTTGATATCATTGACCAATGGAGTTAGCAGTTACTCGCAGGTTTATGGGAAACAGTGTTTATATAAGGAGTAAGTTCTTCACTTAAGAACACTCAAGCGGAGTCAGCTTTGATAAAACTCAGGATTGACGTTGACTATCCATATCCCTCAAGAATCAGAAGCTTCATTTACACTGCTCTGGGCATAGGGATGGGCAGTGACTACCTCAAAAATTCAAAGATATTGGCCAAGATGATCAACGAATCACCCAAACAAGTCAAGGCCTACTGGTTCTTCACGTCTAAGACGATCCCAGATCGAGAACTACTCGAACTACTCGATGAAGATAGACATGAAGTGGCACTTCACATTGCCAACAAGCCTTATGAAGAACTGAGACTTTTGAGGAAGTCTACAGGAAGAAAAGTGAGATACTACACTGTTCATGGAACGGCACGGTTTTTCGCTCGGATCATGTGGAAGCGCTGGAAAGCGAAAACGCCGAAAATCCCAGAAAACTATCCGCTGCAGTCTTTCTACGAATACCCAACTTTAGATCTGGATGTTTTGTGTCACAGATGCAACACTGAAAAAGCCCTTGAAATAGCAAACGCCCATCTTGAAAAAGAAGACGTGTTGCATTTTCATCCAATATGGCTTTTCCAAAGAGGTAGGATGAACGATCGAGGACCGTATTACGAAACGTTAAGAGCTATTCTGAAAGTGGACAATGAACTTCAAAGATTAGTCATTCGGAAGAAGGCTTTCTTTAAGATGGCCACTGATGTAAGGGAATATGAGAGAAGTGTAATCCCGACGAAAGAGTTTCTGGAGAAAATCCGCCTGAGAGGAGCAGACATCTTCACTTTCATAGAAAGAAAATGGTGTTGCCCAATCGCTAACCCACCTGATTCATGGGTGAAGACAACTGACAACATTGCCCTTCTTACTATAACAACCTATCATGAATGGCTAAAAAGCGTAGGAAAGAAAACCCGAAACATGATCAGGAAAGCAGAGAAAAGCGGTATACGAACCGCCGAAGCCGAACCAGATGATAAGCTTGCAGAGGGAATCTGGAAAATCTACAATGAGACGCCAATAAGACAAGAAAGGAGTTTCCCTCACTATGGAGTATCCTTGGAAGCAGTTAAGACAGGGGTGCTCTCACCTAGAAATTGCACGTACATCGGCGCATACTATCAAGATGAGCTTACAGGATTTGTACAGCTTGATCATGGCGACAACCTAACTGTGATGTCCCAGATACTTTCTCTCCAGAAGCACTGGGACAAAGCAATAAACAACGCCCTCGTGGCGAAAGCAGTTGAGGTTTGCGCCAGCAAGAACATCAAGTGGCTCATGTACGGCAGAATGGGAAACCACCCAACGCTGGACAATTTCAAACAAAACAATGGCTGCGTCAAGTTTGAACTGACACGATACTACGTGCCCCTCACTAGGAAAGGCAAGATAGCCACACGACTCGGAGCGCACAGAGAAATGAAAGACGCTTTACCACAGTCGATAAAATACCGACTGATTCCAGTTTACAACTGGATAAGCAGAACCAGAGTAAGGATCAAGCTGGGATCGAAACAAAAGCTTTAGCTTACATGCCGGTCGAAGCAAACTCAACACAAGACAAATTACGTCCTTAGGATTATTCACCATTGAAACAGCAAAGGTGACCGTTTGACAAGAAAGCCGATCAGAATGCACTACTCGGGATTCATAATTTTCGTTTCCAAACTGATCACCCTCATAACAGGCATCACCTTCACCCTCATGGTGGCAAATTCGCTGTCGCAGAATGAGTATGGAATCTGGGGAATCTTCAATGTCACCATAATCCCGAACTTCACAGTGTTATCATCAGCAGTCTCGTTTTGGGCAATGCGCTTTGTTGCCAGAGAAAAGGAAGGAGCAACCAAAACAGGAATAATAGCAAATATGACCTTGGCCCTGATAGTCACACTTGTTTACCTAGCACTGCTACCTGTGATCACAACAGCATTTGGATTGGGAAACTACCTGCTGATCTACGTAGTCGCCGCAGCGCAGGTGATTGAGACTTACTTGATAGGAGTATTGGAAGCATGTTTGCAGGCTCAGCAACCGCACTTCGTGGGGTACGGTCTGCTCGTTGGCGAGCTGTGCAAAGTATTGCTAGCTTACGTCTTCATAATGCGATTAGGGTTGGCACTCTTGGGAGTGATTCTGAGCATCGTAATAGCATTCGCCGTCAAAATAGCGTTCTATCTCAAGTCAGTAATGCTGGAGTTGCGACAGAAAGCAGTGCTAGGCTACATGAAAGAGTGGCTGAAAGGCTCAGCATTTAACATATACAACATCATAGGAGACAGAATCGCATCAATCATATTCATCATGCTCACCGTTTATGGACTAGAGATAGGAACAGGCTATTACTATGCCGCCTTGCAAATCGCGAACATAATAGCATACTCTGCCTTTCTGGCTTTTGCGTTGCAGCCAAAACTTTTGGCTGAAAACAACATAGACGAAGCAACTGTCTCCCTCAAAATGGTTTTGATGTTTGCCGTTCCCATGACTGCCGGAGTCTTGGCTATACCCAGTTCCTATCTAATGTTCTTGAAAGAGAGCATGGAATACGTTCCTGCCACCTCAGTTCTAGTAATATTAGCATTCGACGCGCTAATCATGACGATTTCATCGATTTTCACCTATGTGCTTTATGGAATCGAAAAAGTAGATGAGAAAGCAGAAATACCGTTCAGACAGGTCATAAGAAGCCGTCTGTTCATTGCCTTTTCTCTGCCATATGCTCACGCGCTGATAACCCTGCCTGCGGCTTTCTATGCCCTTAACTATCTTGCGAACAACAACCCGCAACTGGTAGCGACTTACGTAACAGCAATCAACACTGTAGGACACTTGGCGATGTTCATAGTTCTGTACAGCGTCTTGCGGAAGGCCGTCAAGGTTAAGATTCCGTGGAAAAGCATAGGGAAGTACGTTGCTGCTTCGTCGGTCATGGCAATCATCCTGTTCCTGGTCCATCCGGCAAGAAGGTCCACAACACTGATAATGACAGCTGTGGGCTCAACGGTTTACCTAGGGTTATTGCTGGCGTTTGACAAGGAAACGAGAGCGCTAGCACGTACGATATGGCAAGTAGGAACAAGCAAGCTCAGGAGAGAAGCATGAACCTAAACATCTCTCTTCCACAGCTCAAGGAAGAGCGCTTTCAAAGCCTTAACGAAAGCGTCGTAGCTTGTCCACAATGCTGCTATTCTCTTTTTCCCGCTGTTCTTCGCGCGCGCTTTCAACATGCACGCCTCTGAAAACTTCCCTGACCACGAGAGTCAACAAGGACTTCGCCAAGTTCCACATCAACAATGATCGATCGATCTGAATTCAAAATATGAGTCAAAAATACACAATTCAAAGTTTTTAAGCAGTAACGAACATAAAATTATTCATCAGGCTACAGTCAGAAGCTGATGGGGAGAAAGGAAATGCAGAAGGAACTAGACTCAGCTTTCAACGTAAGATGCTTTCTCTTGCCGAAAAACAATCACTGGCTAAAAAGAATTGGTTTGGTCTTCGCCTTTGTGCTTTTCGACTACTTTTCAACACTGGTCTTCTGCCATGCGCCCCACGAAGAAGCCAATCTATTCGCTCGGGCTTTCATGGAGAATTTCGGCATCCCTTTCGGCTTGACGTTGTTTGTCGTGATGATGAACTTGCCGATCTACGTGACTTTGAGCCTAGATTCGCACATCATCAAGCTTCCGTTCAAGGCTGCCGTTGTTATTGAATTCATTGTTGATCTTACCTTCGCATGGTTTATCGCTGGATCACATTTTAACGGAGGCACAAGCTGGTTTTGGTACGAAACAGATCTTGTGCGACAGATTTCCGGTGCCATCCTGTACTTGAGCCTGACCCTTCCGCTTCTGAAGCTTCATAGGCGGCAAAATTACTGAGCAGTTAGTTTGTGCGTATCAATTTGCAACATACTAACCCTATTATTCTCAGGATCGATTAGTTAGCCTGCGTCAGATTACTGAAAGTCATGAGGGAGAAACATTATGTCAGAATCAAATGCAAAGCCAGCACCAAAAGAACAAAGTCAGGTGACTGAGCAAGGTCTCTTACATCCGATACTGCTTTCCGACGAAAGCATCAAGTCTTCAGACGAAAAAGAAAAGCCCACTCCCGAAGGCGAACAGAAACTCCAAGAGATTAGAGAAACGCGCGCACGCGTACCTGTATCCTACTGGGCAATTGGTGCTGGTTTACAAGAATGGTGAAGTGGAGATACTAAACCTTGCAGATCAAGAGAATCATGGAATTCTCATCCAGATCACAAGCGACGTTATGATGAAATTGAAAATGGCCACCAACTCATGCAAGTCGAAGACTGAAAAGAGAGTCAAGTTCTTGATGTCTGTGACAAAGGAACTGCAGAAAGTGGCCAAAGTCTTCGCGGATGAATAGGTTCAGTCTGGAACTCTGCTTGCCATCTTGCAGTGGTTGACTCGACGTGTTTACGACAAGAGCTCAGTCAAGACAGCGTTTAACTCGTCCTTATTCTTTAAACTCCTAAAGATAGCCTTGCCACTCTGGTAAAGCCTGAAAGAGAAGTTTTTGAAAGTGAGTTCAAAGACTATGCCAGCGAGTGATTTCTCAACCTTGGCTCTCTTAAGAATCCTGTTGATCGCTTCATCTTTCTTTTCGTATCTGAATATGACGATAACATCCTTTTCCTTGCCGCATGTTCCCTCGGTTCTAGCCACATAATCCTCTATGATGCCCATCAGAACCGCTCGATCTCCTTTAGGACTTCGATAAACCTGTCGATCTCTTCACAAGTATTGTATACGTAGAAGCTGGCCCTAGCGGAAGAATTCAGCTTGAACACTTCATGCAGCGGTTGAGCACAGTGAAAGCCACTTCGCACCATAATTCCATAGTTGTCAAGAAACAGGGCAATATCATGAGAACTTACGCCATCAACGCCGAAGGGAACTATACCGCATTTGGCTGTCGAGGTCTGCGGCCCGTAAATTTTGACTTTCTTACAGCACTCCCACATTTTTGACATAACGTATTTGGTTAAGGCTTCCTCGTGTTCCTTCACGTTTTCCATGCCCACTTTTTTCAAGTACTTCACAGCTTCAGTTAGGCCAACGCCGCCGCAAACGTTAGGCGTTCCTGCTTCGAATTTCCAAGGCAGATCATTCCAAGTGATGGAGCACCGCCGTGTCTTGGAGCTGAATTCGACATCCCGTATCATTTCGCCTCCGCCTTGAAACGGCGCCATTTCCTCAAGAATCTCTCGTCTGCCATACAGAACGCCGATGCCTGTTGGACCCAGCATCTTGTGGCCCGAAAAGGCAAGGAAATCCACGTCTAAGTCTTTAACGTTCACAGGCAGATGCGGCACGGATTGCGCTCCGTCG
>Ga0315282_10016502_pt1 | contig 10786 bp, 12 predicted proteins | sample YL17G07_20_MG_FD_203693 | JGI IMG/M metagenome (GOLD analysis project Ga0315282, IMG submission 203693) | Sediment microbial communities from Yellowstone Lake, YNP, Wyoming, USA - YL17G07_20 | ecosystem: Environmental > Aquatic > Freshwater > Lake > Sediment | place: USA: Wyoming | collected... | reverse complement strand
ATCGCGTGATCCTCACACTCTTATCTCGGCCCAAGCCTTCGCCGTCGCGAACCGGTCCAGGTGAGCTGGATTAGTGGTCGCGATGACGGTGTCGTAGCCCCGGCCTTTCAGCGCCAAGGCCTGGGCAGCGAGAATCACATCGGCATCGAGTGCCGCGTCTTCCGCTGTGGGATGGCCTTCGTTGCGGGCCCGCGCCCATAGTTCCGCGGCGGTCAGCATCGTGGCAGTCGTCAGCGGCAGGTAGCGCAGGCTCACCTTAAGCGCGTTAAGCCGTTCGAGGCCCTTCGCCTTGCCGGCGCGCAGGAGCTCGCGGCGCACCTCGTAGTCGGCGATTTCGGGCAGACAGACCTCGACATCGGCGGCGAGCAGGGATGCAAGCCATTGCGTGCAAGCCGACGCTTCCGGCGAGAGGTTGGGGTTCGTGGCCAAACCCAGCGGTCCGGCATCAAGGACGACAGCCTTGCTCATGAGAATAGCTTCCGGTACGACGGCCGATCCTCATCCAACGCCTTCATAAGATACGCGCCTGTCTCGCGCTGCTCTTCTTTGTCGCCTTCCTCGCGCCATTGGCGCAGAAGCTCGATCAGTCTGAGTCTCTTCCGGCTCAGACGTGGCCGCCGCCGGGCGGACATTGCCGTGTCGTGGTTCGTGGTCCTGGTAGGCACTGGCGTGGGTCTCCAACGCAACCATCCTGCATTCCATGTTCATGATACCAGCCATACGGCGCCTGTCCACACAGTGCTCTGGGATTGCCGCGCATCACCCGTCCTGCTCTTGCCCGCGCGGCACAGGCCATTAGTCTTCCCCACTGGCTTTCCGCCGCTGTTGAGCCGGAATCTCCACGGCAAAGCCAGATCGGTTCGGAGTCACGCTTAACCATTGTCCTCGGAGCAGCACGCGCAGCATGAGCACCACCATGAAAGGCAGGGAGCTTCTTCTCCGCGCCATCCGTAACGAAACCACGCCGCGGCCCGCGTGGCTGCCCTTCGTCGGCGCCCACGGCGCCAGGATCATCGGCCAGAAGGCGTCCGCATACCTGCAGTCGGCCGACCTGGTGGTTCAGGGGCTGAAGAAAGCCAGGGAGCTCTACCGCCCCGACGGCCTGCCGGTCATGTTCGACCTGCAGATGGAAGCCGAGGCGCTCGGCTGCGAGCTGCGCTGGAGCGACCAGGGGCCGCCCTCCGTGGCGGCGCACCCGCTCGAGTCCGGCAAGTCGCTGCCCGACCTGCCCGTCTTCGACCCGTCGCAGGGCCGTTTCCCCGTGGCCCTGGATGCGCTGCGCACCCTGAAGAAGGACATCGGCAGCGACGTCGCGCTCTACGGCCTCATCTGCGGCCCGTTCACGCTGGCGCTGCACCTGCTCGGCAACAGCATCTTCATGCAGATGTTCGACCATCCCGACTACGTCAAAGCGGTCGTCGGCTTCTGCGCCAGCGTGGGCCGGAAAGCCGCGCAGGCTTACCTGGAGAACGGCGCCGACGTGATCGCGGTGGTGGACCCGATGACCAGCCAGATCTCCGCGGCGCACTTCCAGGAGTTCTGCACCTCGCCGCTCAATGACCTCTTCAACTTCATCCGCGAACGGAAGGGCTGCTCGTCGCTTTTCGTCTGCGGCGACGCCTCCCGCAACCTCGAAGCCATGGGCGCCACCACCTGCGACAACATGTCCATTGACGAGAACATCCCGCTGGAGAACGTCCGCGACATCACGCGCGCCTGCAACAAGTCCTTCGGCGGCAACCTCAAGCTGACCTCGGTGCTGCTGCTGGGCAACGAGGATGACGCCAAGCTCGACGCCATCCGCTGCATTGACATCGGCGGCGGCTGCGGCTACATCCTCTCCCCCGGCTGCGACCTGCCGTTCAACGTGCCCGAGCGGAACCTGGCGGCCGTGGCGGCGATGGTGCACGACAGGTACGAGCGCGAGGTCGCCAAGCGCACCATCATCGCCCGTTCCGCCGCCGAAGCCGACGCCGTCTACTCTATCCCCGGCGGCAGCATTTTCTGCCGCTGCTTGGTGACCGAGTTCATTGACGCGCTGCAGACCTTGCCGGAACGGTTCAACGCAGCCGCAGCGCCAATCGAAGGCGTCGTTATCGAGGCCAGCGGCATGGCGGACCCGCGCGTCATCCGCACGCTGCTGCAGGAAACGCGCCTCGACAGGCTGTACCGCCTCGGCTCCATCGTCGCGATCGTCGAGCCCCAGAGCTTCCTCAAGCTGATCCACACGCTGCCGGCCATACTCGCGCAGGTCGAGGCCGCCGATCGCGTGCTTGTGAACAAGACCGATCTGGCGTCGCCCGAAGAGATCGCGGCCACGGAGCAGGCCGTGCGCGAGGCGTCCTCGCGCGCCCGCATTGTGCGCACCTGCCGCTGCGCGGTTGACGTGGACCTGTTCGGCCGCGCGCCGAAGCGCGAGCTGCACGGCGAACTCGCCCCCTGCGTGGACCCGGACTACGCGCGCCTTACCTTGCGCTTCAGCGGCGACACCGATGTTGACGATCTGCGCCGCCGCATCGTGGCGTTGAGCGACGACATCTACCGAGCGAAAGGCTTTGTGCCCGCAGGCGGCAGGCTGCTGTCCTTCGATTACTCGGCCGCCGGGTTGGGCGGAAACACTCCGCCGACCGGCGCGGCGGAACCTGCATTGGTGTTCATCGTCAAGGGACCGTCGCGGCCGCGTGTGGCGCGAGCGCTGTCGGGACTGAAGAACGCCGCTCTGGAAACGTGACCGGAGGGTTGAGCATGGCTATGACATCCAAGGAACGCGTCCTGACGGCTTTTGCACGGCGAGTGCCCGACCGCGTGCCCGTCAACTACGCCTGCAATCCGGGCATTGACCGCCGCCTGAAGGCGCACTACGGCCTGCAGGAGAACGACGGCGAAGGCCTGCTGCGCGCGCTCGGCGTGGATTTCCGCGGCGTGGATGCGCCGTACATCGGCCCCCAACTGCACCCTGAGCCGCCTGACCGGAAGGTGGACATCTGGGGCATCCGCAGGCGCTGGATCGCGAACGAGTCCAACGGCTACTGGGACTACTGCGACTTCCCGTTGCGCGACGCGACGGTGGAGCAGATCGAAGCCTGGCCGCTGCCGTCGCCGGACCACTTCGACTATTCGAAGATTGCCGAGCAGTGCGAACAACACAAGGAATCTGCCGTGCACGCCGGCGGACCGGGCACGTGCGACATCATCAACAAGGACGGCATGCTGCGCACGATGGAACAGGTGCTCGTGGACCTGCTCACCGACGACGAGGCTGGCCTGCGCCTGATTGACCGGCGGCTGGCGGTGCAATACGAAGTCACGGCGCGCATGCTCGAAGCCGGCCGCGGGCGGATTGACTTCCTGTGGATCGGCGAGGACCTCGGGACGCAGATCGGCCCGCTCATCAGCCTCGCACTCTTCCGCAAACACATCCGTCCGCGCCACCAGAAGTTTGTGGACCTGGCGAAACAGTGGAGGATTCCCGTGCTGATCCACAGTTGCGGGTCGAGCAGTTGGGCCTTCGATGACTTTGCCGAGATGGGCATCGCGGCCGTGGACACGCTGCAACCCGAAGCGAAGAACATGGCGCCCGCGCATCTCAAGCAGCGCTACGGCGGCAAGCTCGCCTTCCACGGCTGCATCAGCACCGCCGGCCCCGTTGCGTTTGGCACGCCCGCACAGACGCTAGAGAACGCGCGCGAGATTCTGGAAATCATGATGCCGGGCGGCGGCTACTGCTTCGCTCCGACGCACCAGCTTCAAGACAACTCGCCGACGGAAAACGTGGTGGCGATGTACGAAACGGCGCGGAGGTACGGGAAGTACTGAACGGCGTTTGCCACAGAGGACACGGAGGGCACGGAGGGGGATAGGGTTTCGGGTATCGGGGTTCGGAACGGCAAGGGGCGAGGCCGAGGGAAGCTTCGCCTCTATCCGCGTCCGCCGCGCGGCACCATGCTGACCGCGTGGGACGGGCAGGCGTGTTCGCACGCGCCGCAGCCGTAGCATTGTGCGGCCGTCACACGCAGGCGGCCGTTCTCAAGTCTACGGGCCTCCCACGCACACACCTTGACGCACGCCCCGCAGTTCCTGCACGCGCTGCCGTCGGTACGTTCGATGAAGCCGCTCTTGCCGCACGGGTCCTGCTGGCGCCGACCTTCCTTGTCGAAGAAGAAGCCGCAGCCGCACGAGCAGCACAGGCAGATCCATTGCTCGTCCATCATGAAACGAAAGAACAGCCCGCGCTTGCTCCAGTCTTCCAGCAGCGCCAACGCGCGAGCTTGCGTGAACTCCTCGACCTCGAACGGCGCGTCCTTCTCCTTCTTGAAGCCCATGCACGTCCGCACCGGATGCCCGCAATACGGCACCTCGCCCTTGGCGGCCTGCGCCGGCCCGCGACAGAAGCAGTCATTGACGTAGATGGCGCTGTGCGCCCGGACGGCGTCCTCCGCCTCACGGTACGTGCACACGCGGTGTTCGTGATCGGCGCTCATCGCTCCCCTCCTATGTATCGGAGCGCACACCGTGCGGGAGCGGCGAAAAACCGAATTCCGGAACGGCCCGACGACCTGCGCGCCTCGTTCGCGGTTGCGCCGGTCTTGGGACGACGTAGAATGACGAGCCGTGACACCGGCGCGTCTACCGGCAATCCACATCGTCTGCCCTGGCGGCTATCTCCAGTGCGTAACCTATCTCATTGACGGCCCGGACGGCGCCGTGCTGGTGGACCCCGGTTCCAGCACGTGCGAAGAAGAGATTTTGCGAAACATCGCTCAACTCGGGCGACGCATTGAAGACGTCCGCTACGCGCTCCTGACACACTGCCACGTGGACCATGCTCTCGGCGCGTGCCGCTTTCGCGACATGGGCATCAAGCTGGTCAGCACGCCGTACACGGCGCAGGTCCTGCGCGCGGGCAGCTGCGAGGTGTGGTACGAGTACCCCGACTGGATCGTGCCGACAGACGTGGACGTGGCGGCCGGCGATGGCGAGGTGTTGCGCGTGTGCGGTATGGAACTCCGCGTCGTCCACACGCCCGGCCACACGCCCGGCTGCGCGAGCTACCTCGTGCGGAGCGAACAGGGATTGGCCGCCTTCACGGGCGACCTATACAGCGCGAGCGGGCGGATAAGCTGGGCAGGCAGCACCGGCTTCTCCGTGCAGGACACGTTGCGGAGCCTGGAACGGTTGCAGGCGCTCGCACCGGACCTGGTTTTCACCGGGCACGGGACGGTACGGGTTCCCGTGAGCGACTGGCTTCGCGAGGCGGTCCGGCAAGGCCGCGCCGGCGAGTGGGTCGTGGACGGGCGATTCCATCCCGACGCCGTGCCGGACAGCAGGCTGCGCGTGTCGCCGCCAGGAACGGGGAAGCCCGCGCGAGGGTGAGCCGCGCTGGTATTGAAGCGAGGTAGTCCAGAGGGGCGATCATGAACAGCGCGCAAGGGCGAAGCAACTGGCGCAAGACACTCCTCATCGGATGCGGCGGCCTTACGTTCGTGGCTGCCGCCTTGGCCGTGGTAGTCGCGCTGAATTGGGATCGCGCCACGAGTGCGTATCAGTCGGTGATGAACGCGATGGTTGAACAGGCAACCGTGCGCGCGGCGGTTCAGTCCACCTACAATACGCCCAAGGTTGTCGTGCGGAGCATGCGACGCAGTGGTGTAACGGGCTCGATTCTGGTTATTCAACTCGTCAATCCGCCCTCCTTGGACGGGCTTCCCGAAGACGCCATGAGAGCCAAAGCGACCGAGGTCGCTACGGTGGCGAGGGACGCCTGCCCATCGGCGCAGCGAAGCGACTACTACGAGATACTCTTCGTGAGTCAGAAGGGCTACGGCGTGACCGTGTCTTCTGTGCGGCGCTTCCAGTTCACCGCGGCCGACCTGCCGCCGCGCGCGGCGCAAGCTGGGGAGTGAGAGATAACGTTACTCCCGGGTTTCGCGCACACGCTGTGAATAGGCCGCCCGTCAGCGTTTCGCACCAAGTCGCCGCTTTGCTTCCTCGATGCTGATGCTCTTGCATCTCAGACTGCGCCGCAGCATTGCCCTGAACTTCGGGTTGTGGGCGATGAGCTGGTCAATCAGGTCATCGTCACCGTTCAACGGCGTTAGCTCGAAGGCCGGCGTGTCGTTCACGGTGACCACAACGGCTTCCTTGTGACATAAGCGCGCGTACTTACTCAACTGCGCCTTCGCCTTGCTGAGCGGGACTACCTGCATAATGCCTCCTGAACTCTTCTCCACACACCAACAGCGCTTACCCTCCACCCGCATCGCTTCGCTTGCTTTCCCGATACCCGATACCCGATACCCGAAACCCGTCAGTTCTCCGCACCCTCCGCGGTGGATAAGGCGGGCTACGCGGTCACCGTTGCGTGTGGTCTTGGGGCCGGCGCGCCACGAAGCAGCCCTTCGGTGCTGAGATGCTCGTCCAACAGGGGCCAGAATATGCCGTAACCGCCGCCACAGGTTTTCCACTGCTTGAGGTCGGCCCGTCGCGCCTTCAGCAGACGCGGATACCAAGCCAGCGGCACGGTTATCGCGCGGCCGTCCATCAGACCAACCGTCATGCTGTCTCGCGCGAACCTGACGTACTTGACGCGTTCGTCACTGGCTGAAGTACTCATCCCATTTCTCCTGGAGGAATGCCCGATGCTCTTCCACCATCCTCTGAACCCTGCGCAGCTCAACCGGCGAGAACCCGATATTCCTCGCCAGCGCAACGGGGTTCAACCAGAACTTGCCGGAAGCGACGCCCTTATCCACATGCACATGCGGCGGCTCGTGCGGCTCATGACTGTAGAAGTAGAACGCGAACCCGCGCGAGCGCAGCACCGTCGGCATGATCAGATAATAGGCTGCAGCAACGCAGATGCAAGTGGGCGTCCCAACCGCGGAGCGCCGGCAAGCCCCGCCGACGGCCCGCACGCCGAACACTCACGCGCGCCCGCCTCGCTCCCCATCCCGCAACCCGAAACCCTATCCCCGTCTCCGGGTCTCTGTGTCCTCTGTGGCAACAGTCCGTTACCCGTGTGCCGCGGCCAGCGCCGCGAAATCCCCCTTCAGGGACTGGTACAGGTTCTTCCACAGCGGGTAGTACTTGGCATAGACCTTCACGTTCTTGGCGTTGGGCTTGAGCGGGCTGCAGGTGCGCACCGTGGCCGCGCAGGCCTCTTCGACGTTCTTGAACGCCTTGGTGCCGACGGCCGCCAGCAGCGCCACGCCGTAGGCCGCGCCTTCCGACGCCTTCAGTCCGCAGGTGCCCTGGCTGAAGACATCCGCGATCATCTGGTTCCAGAACAGGTTCTTCGAGCCGCCGCCCATCACGCGCACTTCCTTCACGGGCACCTTCAGTTCTCGGAAGATGTTGATGCATTCGGCCAGGCTGTACGCGACGCCTTCCACGACCGCGCGCGCCATGTAGCCTTTCGTTACGCGCGGCGTGAGGCCCACGAAGCAGCCCTTCGCGAACGGGTCGGCGTGCGGCGTGCGTTCACCGGTGAGATACGGCAGGAAGCACAGGCCTTCGCTGCCGGCCGGCGCGGCTTGAGCCTGCTTGACGATCAGGTTGTACGGATCGTCGCCGAGCAGTTTCGCCATGCCGCCTTCGGGTTCGCCGAGCGCGTTGCGGAACCACTGCAGCGAACCGCCGGCGCAGAGCGTCACGCCCATGTTGTGCCACTTGCCGTTCACCGCGTGGCAGAACGTGTGCGCGCGGCCGAGCGGGTCGGTCTTCGGCTCGTCCGCGTGCACGAACACAACGCCGCTGGTGCCGATCGAAACGCTGCAGATGCCGCTCTTGACGATCCCCGCGCCCACGGCGCCCGCAGCGCAATCGCCGCCGCCGCCCACGACGGGCGTCCCGGGCAGCAGCGCGCCGCCAAGCGCTTCGGACGCGGCCTGCGTCAGTTTGCCGCTCACGATGTGGCTCTCGAAGCATTCCGGCAGCATCGCGATATCCAAATGCAGCTTGCTGAGCAGCGCCTTGGACCAGACGCGCTTGCTCACGTCCAGCAGCAGCATGCCGGAGGCGTCGGAGACTTCGGTGGCGTAGACGCCGGTCAGCAGGAAGCGGATGTAGTCCTTGGGCAGCAGAATCCTGACGGCCTGGTCGAAGACCTTCGGTTCGTGGTTGCGCACCCAGAGAATCTTCGGCGCGGTGAAGCCCGTCAGCGCGGGATTGCTGACCAGTTTGAGCAGCGCGGCTCTGCCGCCGGCGCGCCTGGTGATCTCCTCGCATTCGGCGCCTGTGCGCTGGTCGTTCCAGAGGATTGCGGGGCGAAGGACTTCGTTCTTCTTGTTCAGCAGCACGAGGCCGTGCATCTGGCCGGAAAGGCCGACGCCCGCGATGTCGGCGGGCTTGACCTTCGCGGCCTTCACCGCCGCGGGGACGGCCTGCTTGACGGCTTCCCACCATTCGGCCGGCGCCTGCTCGCTCCACAGCGGTTTGGGCGACTGGCAGGTGTGGTTGCCCGTGCCCGCGCCGCGCAGCTTGCCCTTCTGGTCAATGATGATGGCGCGCGTGCCTGTAGTTCCGATGTCAATGCCGAGGTAGAATGCCATGGCGGGTCGCTCCTTATCTGTGGCCGCTCTCTGTAGACTTGAACGCGCGGAGTATACGGGGAAAGGCGTAAGCGTCGAGGGGAAACGGGGCCGGATCACTCTCCGGGTTTCCGGTCGTCAGGCGGCACGCCGGCACTTTCCCCGCCGATGCCCGGCAGTCTGCCCAAGAAGGCTCTTGCTTGCGCCTTCGCCGATTGCAGTGTCTGGTCGAGCTTCTGTGCGGCTTCCGATTTCCTCGCAGCTTTAGCGATGAAGAACCGAGTCAGTTCGCAGGCGAACGTCGCATTGCACAGCAGCGGTTCGGCCTGTTCCTTACGGTCGCGCAGCTCGCGGGCGCGCTTGGTCACGCGCGCGGCCAGCCATTGGTCTTCCGGATCAACGGCCATGCTTTCGAGGGACTCGGCCGCTTTCTCGTATTCACCGTTGGCCGCCAGCCGCTCGCCGGTGAGAAAGACGGCAATGGGGTTGTTCGGGTAAAGCTGGCTTGCGTGCACGATCTGCGTCTCCGCCTCCGCGTACTTGCCGTCCTGTATGCTCAGCCACGCCAGGAGGAAGTACATGCCTGCCTCGAGCTCCGGCCCGCTTTCCTTCGCCATCCCCTCTTCCGCGGCCAGTGATTCGAGCTCACGCACGGCAATACGTGGATAGCCGTTCTGGTGGCAGACCACGACGTGGACGATGCGCTGGCCCAGCCGTTCCTTGGAATCCGTCAGCGCCGCCGGGTCAAGCATCTCAATCTCGTAGAGCGCCAGGCCGGGTTGCGCGAGCAGACAGAACCCCACGGCCAGATACAGGTGGAAGGTTGGTGGCGGACTGGTGGACAGCGTGCGCATGTCGGCCGCAATGCCTGGCCAGTCGGGCGAACCGTCAGGCTTGGGCTGGCGTTGGAGGTACTGCGAAGCGGCGTCGGCGGCACAGCGCGCGGATTCAGCGACGGGCTTGGGCAACTGCGACAGGTCTTTGCCCTCGGCCTGTTCGGCGGCCAGCGCCAGCCCCTGGAACAACGCCAGCACGGCCGCCTTGCGCGCCGTGCGGTAGGCTTTGGCTTTCAGTGAGTTGACCTTCTCCGCGAACGCGGCTTCCTCACGTGCCAAGTCCGCGAACTTCCGGGCTTCCCGTGCGACCCGCGTAACCTCCCGCGCGACGCCTTCGGCCGTCTTTGCTACTTCGGTCTCGGCGTCCGGCGCGGGCTTCGCCCCGCGCAGCCGGTCGGCCTGTTCCCAGGCCAACTGGGCGAGTCTCTCGGCGGACGTCGCCGCGGCCTCGGCGCGCTTGGGCTCTCGCTTCTCGCAGGCTTCCTTCGCTTGGTCGCGCGACCTGCGTGCCTCGGCGACCGGGTCATCAGGCAACCGGGTCCCACTGCCACAACCGAGGAGAAGGACGACGCCGGTGATGGCCGGAATCGGCCACGCCACGCGCGCGTGGTGCCGAGCCTCTCGCGAAGACACCGGTGGAACGGTGGGCATGCGGTCAGTATAGGCGAGAGCGCGTCGCGCGTCACGTGCAGGCGCGCTCCCGCACGCGCCGCACAACAACGCGGCCCGCGCCATGATAGACGCGGGCCGCTTTCGTACTGCGCCGTACGGCGTTCAGAAACTAGAATGGGAACGGCGCATCGCCGCCGGGCGCGCCGCCTTTGTTGCCGCCGCCCTGGCCGCCCTGACCGCCGTGGGCGGGGCCTTTGGGCGCGGACTTCCACAGTTCCTTCAGCTTCGCGAGCTGGTCGGCGGTCAGCACCGCTTTGATCGCATCCATGGCCTTGGTGCCTTCCGGGTTGAGCTGCTTGAGCTTGTCGGCGATCTGTTCGCGTATCCTCGCGGCCTCTTCCTTGTCGCCGGCCTTGATGGCGTCCCGCATCTTCTTCATCAGTTCTTTCAGCTCGGCATCGGGCGCGGGCGGCTTGTCGGGCTGCGCAGGCAGCTTCTTCTGGATTTCCGCGAGCTTCTGCTTCTGCTCGTCGGTCAGGTTGAGATCCGCGGCATGGTCGAGGATCATCTTCAGCATGACGCCCGGAGGCGGTGGCAACAGGCCGCCCAGACCGCCGCCACCTTGCGCCTGTCCGTGGCCGCCGCCCTGGGCGCCGCCGCCGTGGGCAGCCTGCGCCGATGCGACCCAGAACACGCATGCGCACACCAACAGCAATCCCTTAAGCCATTTACCCATACCCCTCTCCTTTCGCTGTAGGTTTCCCCGTAAGGCAAGCTCCGCGACGAGCCACTCGCCGCTATCTCCTTTAT